>Ga0209748_1000087_pt1 | contig 60979 bp, 47 predicted proteins | sample BarGraIncu00421A_FD_185490 | JGI IMG/M metagenome (GOLD analysis project Ga0209748, IMG submission 185490) | Arctic peat soil microbial communities from Barrow, Alaska - Barrow Graham LP Incubations 004-21A (SPAdes) (version 2) | ecosystem: Environmental > Terrestrial > Soil > Wetlands > Peat... | reverse complement strand
CGTTTTAATTGCCAATGGAATTACTACAGCAGTACATTTCGACCCTCAAAATATCGAGCCCTTGCGTGATGCAGTTATTAATGAACCAATGTCTACAAAGTTAAACAAACTCAAAAAGTCAAATATAGAAGCATTCTTCTATTGGAATGAAATTAGCAAATTGAGAAATAAAACAAATAATTAACACCCATTTAAACCAAAATATTATGTCAGACTACAGTAGTTACACAGAAAGAGACGCTTTTAATGAAGCTCTCTGTAATCTTGTAGAAGAGTTTTTACAAGATAAGGATGCCTATCCGGCAGACACAGTACTTGCTATCAAAGAAAAAACTATGGAAATTGAATTAGGCGCACAAGTTAATTTTGTTAAAGGTTGGAAAACTTACGCAATTCAAAGTCTGATTCGAAACAACGAAGATAACTCTGGCCAAGAAGCAGACATAGATGCTACCCACGAATTAGCTTCTTCATATTTCTTTGTACGATAAAATAGAATCAAAATGATACTCGATTTAAACGGTAGGATTACTACAACTGTACATAAAATTTGTGTCACAAACTACACAAAAGATATGTTTCTTTCTATTAGCAACTCAGGTTTGCGTTGGTCTGATAATTTTAATTTAGCTTCTTGTTTTGACAGTGAACAAGAAGTTATTGAATTTACAAAACGCCCTTATGTACAAGAGTTTATTGGTGACGTTTTAGAGCAATATGTCTGGACAGATACAAGGCAATCGATTTACGAGAACATTCAAATTTAATCAACTTCATGATTTTTGTACAAGATAATAACAATATTCACGAAATTATAAGAGAACCCCTTTCCCGAGTAACGAAAGTCGGAGTTTATAGAGAGTATTAATATGAGAAAACTGACTTTTATTGACTTGTTTGCTGGCTTGGGCGGTTTCCACCTTGCACTTGAACAATTGGGTTGTAAATGTGTATTTGCGTCTGAACTCAAAGAAGATTTACGACGACTTTACAATATTAACTTCCCAGACACGCCAATTTTTGGCGACATTACTAAAATAATTCCAGAAGATGTACCTGCCCACAATATACTTTGTGCAGGGTTTCCATGCCAGCCATTTAGTCAAGCTGGCAAACGACAAGGGTTTTCTGATGATAAAGAGCGAGGTAATCTTTTTGATTACATTTGCGCTATTCTTGAAATTCACAGACCTGAATATGTATTACTTGAAAATGTATCCAATCTTAAAGGACACGATAATGGAAATACATGGATTACAATAAAAGCCAAACTTGAAGCACTTAATTATGAAGTGTTTGACCCTAAAATACTTTCACCTCACGAATTTGGTATCCCCCAACACCGCCGTCGAATTTATATAGTTTGTAGAAATAGAGATTTTGGGACAATTGAAGGTTTCACATTCCCGAGAACCCGCCCTATTCAATGTGATATTACTAAAATCATAGATATAAATGATACTCAAATACAAAAATTAAAACCTGAATCTCACAATCAACTTGCTATTTGGCAAGAATTTATTGATTTGACCATTCAACATGGTGACACTCTACCTTCTTTCCCAATATGGGCAATGGAGTTTGGGGCAAACTATGAATTTGAAGTTAAACCACCAGCTTTTCAGAATTTAGAAGATTTGGTAGGTCGAAAAGGTAAACTTGGCAAAACAGTTGTGGGTTCAACTGTTGCGGAATGCTTAAAACACTTGCCAAACTATGCACAAACTGATAAGAATCAGGTATTCCCACACTGGAAGATTAGATATATAAAGCTAAATAGAGAGTTCTATAACCGACATAAATCTTGGGTAGATAGTTGGTTGAAGAAGGTAAGCAAATTTGATAATAGTCATATGAAAATGGAATGGAATTGCGGTAAAGATGCAGATCCAATTATTGAAAATAAAATTATCCAGTTTAGAGCTTCGGGAATACGTATAAAATTACCCTCATTCTCGCCAGCGCTCAATTTGGTTAGCACTCAAATACCCATTTTCCCTTGGTTACCATTACCTAAAGAGATTCTAAAAGATAATGAACCGGATAAAGGACGTTATATGACTCTTAAGGAAGCGTCAAAATTACAAGGTATGCAAGAAATAAAGTTTGGAGATGACAATTTTTCTCTTTCACCAGGGCGTTCGTTTGAAGCACTTGGAAATGCTGTGAATGTAACCATAATCAAACACATAGTAAAAAAACTTCTTAAGTTATGAGCGAAAACGTAATAGATTCTGTAAGTATCGCTATTGGCTCAAAAATGTATGGTAGATTTGAAGACCTACCAAATACAGTTTCACATGTTTTGGCTGAGTTTATCGATAATGCGTTGCAATCATATCGTGACAATAAATCAACATTGGAATCACACGAGGTAGATTATACATTAAAAGTATTAATCGACATTGAATGGGATAACGAAAACGGTAGAGCACGAAAGATAGATATTGTTGATAATGCAGCAGGTATAGAAGACAGCAAATACAAAAAAGCGTTTATGCCAGCCCAAACCCCCGATAATAATCAGGGGTTAAATGAATTCGGGATGGGACTAAAAACGGCAGCCTGTTGGCTTGGGAACTCTTGGACAGTAAGTACAAAAGCTTTAAATGATGATGTTGAACGTTCGATGATGTTCAACGTCAACGATGTTATGAAACATAACTTAAAGGAATTACCCATTCAAAAAGTTCAAAAGGATAAGTTTGAGCATTATACAAAAGTTAGTATTACTGATTCGACAAAAAATGTTCCTGCTTATAAAAGCATTTCAAAAATAAAAACTGATCTATCAAGCATATACCGCAAATCATTGAGAGAAAAAGAATTAGAACTCATTGTTTGTGGCGAATTGCTTACTTTTGAAGAGTACGAGATACTTACCGCTCCATTTGCAAGGACTCTAAATGGACCAGCCATTTATTGGAAAAAAGAAATAAATTTTAAATTTAGCAAGTACAGTGCTAAGGGTTTCATAGGGATTCTTAGGGATATGAATAGCACTCAAAACGGATTTGTCCTTTTACGCCGTGGTCGCGTTATTGTCGGGGCGGAAACAATTGGTCGTTATTTCCCCAAATGCTTGTCTGGTTCTTTAGGTTCACCTCGCTACAAACGTATCTTTGGCGAATTAGAATTAGATGGTTTTGAAGTGTCTTTTAATAAAAATGACATACAAGATAAAGAGAATCTTGATGCATTAATGGAAGCTCTCAAGGACGAAATACACACAAAAGAATTCGACCTATATAGTCAAGCTGAAGAATATAGGCTTGACAACAATAGAAAGTTGATTAAAAAAATTATTACAAAGCATAATTCTTCTCCTAAAGACAATCGTGCACCTATTTCCATAGATACTAGTCCGAAGATGGAATCTGTATTACTTGCACCAGCACCCCTTTTAAGCATTGCAGATTCTGAACAAAAAATACCATTAATAATAGATGAATATGATGATATCTATAAAATAAATGGCAAAAATTATACGCTAAAAGTCCAGTTTATTGTATCTGGTAATGATTTATTTTGGGTTGATGTCTCACAAAAAAACAATGGCATTATCATTTGTCAAATAAATGTTGAGCATATATTTTTTAAACATTTTGGCGACCCAACTCCCGCTGTGATTGCTATAATAAAAACAATTGCTATAGCTAAATTCACTGCTCGTGAAGGCGGTGATGATACTGCAACTGATATGTACAACTATTTTAATGAGTATATCAAAAAAACTAAAGTATAAATTATGCAACAGATTATTATAGATAAAGCAGCCGAATTACCTTCAGGAATGAAGTGTGCACTTCAAAAAGTTACCTGCGGTAACTGCTTTGAAACCTTTGTCGAATCTCAAAAGCAGGGCTACCAGAGACCCGATGGCTCAATAAGAAGAAAAGGTATTACAATTAATGGTGCTGTTAATCTTAGAGATGAAACTTCCAATATTCTTGCTCATTGTAACCCGCATAATGCTATTTCTAATCCAGAAACAACCCACCTTGTGGTTGGTTATGTCCAAAGTGGAAAGACCTTGTCTTTCACTGGACTTTCAGCCCTTGCATTAGATAACGGTTATCGTGTAATTGTTTTTCTTGCCGGCACCAAAAACAACTTATTGAATCAAACGTCTAAACGCCTTCGAAAAGATTTAATTGGCGTTACTTCAGCAAATAATGATTTCTTCAAAATACATACAAATCCCACAGTGGATGTAATGGAAGAGTTGATTGGTCATATCGAATCTTCTGATAAACCTATCATTCTCATACCTATCTTAAAACATTACAATCATATTAATAAGTTAGCCGAGATTTTTAAGAGCAATGATTTTCGCGATGTAATGTCAAATGAAACAGTTCTTATTATTGACGATGAAGCTGATCAAGCTTCATTAAACAGTTTTGGACGAAAGAACAGTAAGAAAGCCGAACATGAGGAGATGGAAGAATCGCGAACTTATGAATCAATTCTAAAATTACGTGCGACTCTTCCAGGGAATACTTACATTCAATATACCGCAACTCCTCAAGCTAATATCTTAATTAGTATGCAGGATCTTCTCTCACCTAAAAGCCATACTTTACTTACACCAGGTGAAGGATACGTTGGAGGTAAACTATTTTTTGGTAAAGACGGTCGAAACCATGATTTATTTAACGGTGGCTTGATTAAGGAAATTCCAAAAGAGCAAGTTTTCCATAAAAAAAGAAATCCACTAAAAAAAATGCCTCAGTCATTAAAAGATGCTTTAATGCTCCATATTATGGCTGTAGCTATTGTAATTAAGTTTTTTAAAGTAGATGAAGTATCTTTTCTTTCTATGATGGTTCACCCCGATAATACGAAGAAGTGGAATAAGAAATTTAAAGAATGGATTGATAAAGAACTTAGAAATTGGCGCATAGCTTTAAAAAAACCAGATGGTCAAGATGACAAAACCGAAATTATTTCACGATTTCGCTCATTATTTCCATTAGCTATTGAGTTTTATTCAGATGAAGAAAGACCTACTTTTGAGCAAATTGAGCATTATATTTCCGACGTTATTTCCGACCGGAAAGTTTGGCTTGTCAATACGGATAAAGATGCACAATCAGAAATAGAATGGGACAATTATAAAATGCACATTCTTGTTGGTGCAGAGATGCTTAATCGTGGTTTTACAGTTGAAAAACTTGCAACCACTTATATGCCTCGTTATTCTATTGGCCCAACAAATGCCGATACTATTCAACAACGATGTAGATTTTTCGGATACAAACAAGACTACATAAAATCTTGCCGTGTATTTTTACCAAGTTGGTCTATTGCCAATTACTTTGACTATATCAAACACGAAGAAGAACTTCGTTCTACTTTGGCAAGTTGTGATACATTGGCAGCCGCTGAACGCAAAATACTGCTGTCACCAAATTTGCGACCAACCAAACAGAATGTACTTCCAATTTCGGTTGTAAATACGAAATTGAAAGGGATGCGAGGGATGCAAGCTTTTGAAAGCAAATCATTAATTGAAGAAAACGACAACCTTGTTAAGTTGTTTTTGCAACGTCACGAGTTGTCTTTTGATATTTTATACGATTACAAAACGCTTTACCGTACGCATAGAGGGTTTAAACTCCCCATTGACGAAGCAATTAGTTTTTTAAGTGACTTCCGTTTTGGTAATTTTCTTGATGCTAGACGTAAAGCAGATACCATTCGTTATCTACGCTATTTATCAAGTGAAGATAATGAAAATCCATTGACGTTTGTCTATTTTATCCAAATGGCTTATACAGCGCCGGCTTCAAAACGTGCTTTTGACTCTATAAATATGCGATTATCAGAAAAAACAGGCTTATTCGCTGGTCCTAGCTCAGAAGATGATTCTACAGACTACCCCGGCGATAGAAATATAGTTGGGTCTGATTCAATAACCTTTCAACTTTATCATTTGCATTTTGAAGGTGTTTCAATTGATTTTCCTAAAGTAGCTTATACGTTAGCAATAAATTACCCAGTTTCTTTAGCTGCAAATTACTGTTCTAGCGAAGAACCAATTCAAGAAGATGATTCAGAAGACGACGAATAAAAAAGTAAATAATATTATGGAAAACAATTCTATATTTTCACTATTCAAGAACCTCAAAAAAACCACAACGAACAATGAAGCGTTCGATGTGATTTCTCTTAATGAAATGCCTCATAAATTAGGCGTATCATGTGAGGGTTTCCCAAAATTCTTTGTATCAACAAATAATTCAATTTCTTCTACTCAGAATATTATAAGAGAAATGTTATCTATTGAATACAATTTGCAATGCTTCATTGCAGAAGATGGTGAAATAAAACAAAAAGAGTGTTTCTCCGTAATAACCTTGCGCGCAAATGATGTTGCACTTCAGGCTTATTTTATTGAGATATTCATTATGATGCTCCAGAAGATTCCAAAAGAGCCGTCAAAACGTGAACTATCAATTGAAGTTGAAAATCTTATTACCATTTTTTCTGCTTTAAGCAAACCACCTCGACAAAAACTACAAGGGTTATGGGCTGAACTTCTTATTATCGAACGTAGTTTACACCCTGAAACGCTAATTAATGCCTGGCATAACTCGCCAGCTGCAAAATATGATTTTACATTGGGACGAGATAAAATTGAGGCAAAAAGTACTTCCGCCGAAGAACGTGTTCACCATTTTTCACTTGACCAACTAAATCCTTCGCCTAATTCTCGTTTACTTATTGCTTCTGCCATTGTAAGAGAGTCAGGGCAAGGTTCTGGTGGGCTTTCTGTTCGTAATCTGTATGATCGTATTTGTGAACGTGTCACTCCAATAAATGCCCGATTACAACTTTATACAGTTATGGCTGAAACAATCGGAAATGATTGGGCAAAACTTGACAATACATTTTTTGATTATACCGAAGCTTCAGATACTCTTGCTTTTTTTGATGCGAACGACGTGCCACATATTGATAAAGGAACCATTCCACAATTTGTTTCCGAAGTCAAATTCACTAGCAATTTATCGCATTTAATCGACATTCAAAATGCAGTATCTACATTTGACCGTACAAATAGTCCGTTATATAAAAGTTTATTCTAATTAGTTCAAATATGGCAATTGAAAAAATAGACAAGGAAGAGTTAAAAAATCTCTTAGACGAGATTTTATCCAATTCTGCCACATTCAAGCATATTGATGGTGTTAATCCATGCCGTGTAAATTTTGACGGTGTAGAATACTATATTTATATCAAAAACCTGTCTCCAGCACAGTTATCAAATGGCAACCCCGATATATGGCGAATTCAACTGCCATTAAGAGAAGCTTTTGAGCAAATTAAGGAATCAAGGCTTCCTTTCATTTTGCTTGGATACGATTCTTCAAACGATGTTTACACAACTTGGAATCCTCATTGGGCTAAACAACGTCTTAATGTGGTAAAAAATGTGTCATTTTATTCACGCTTGGCAATTCAGGAGAAAGCACGTAATACAGACCAAATACAACGTATGGAATTAAACAATGATGGTGAAGTAATCGCTTTTCCACGCGATAAAATTTCATATTTCCTTGTGAATTTGCATATTTTCTTTCCGGACATGTCAGAATATGTTGCAATGGGGTCACGTAAAAGAACAGAAGCTAACGAAGCCTACAAAACACTAACTGACTCCAAAAATATCCCTGATTTTGCACACTATTTATCTCATTTAGGCTTTTTGGACAAAGCCATAAGCAACTATTGTCATGCAGTTAGAAGTCTAATTAATGATAGCTATTTTTCACGCAATCGCAAGATTTTTTTAGCCCATGATTCAGTTGCGGAATACCCTATGGCTATTCCCGCATTTATGAATATCCCAGAAGTAAAAGAAATTGATAATTCCTGGCACAATACATATTCAGAAGCGCTGCCAAAATATATAGATTTTCTAATGGAAATCAGTAATGTAAATACTGAAGAAACCAGCATTTTATCAAAAGACGATTCAGATGAAAATGAAGAAACTAACGAAGCCTATGAATACTTCTGTAATTTGGAGAATTTGGAATACTTTAAAGAGTATTTAGGTAGGAATGATTTAAGTGAACGAAGTATTGATACTTACACCAATGCCATATCCAAACTTATCAACAAAGGATACATTCACCACTACCGAGATGAATTTATAACATATCCGCGCATTAAAGACTATTTTGTAGCCATTGAAAGATTTATTTCCATACCAGAGATAAATGAATTGAATAAAAGTTGGAAGTATGTTTTTTCTGCGGCTTTGAATCATTATGTTCGTTTCCTTATTGACTGGCAGGACATTAACATTAAAAATAACTCTATTAAGGCTGAACAGGCAGCCATTGAGTTTCCTGCTGAGAGTTTAAATGATGTCGAATTGATTCATACAGAAATAGATGAACTAAGTGAAGATATTGATTGGGAAACAAAATTCTTGGACGATGAAAATAAACTAACTCGAATTGCTAATCCATTATTAATAGACCGACTACGTCCATATCTTGACACGGAATACAAATCTACAGCATGTGCATTTAATATTATTGAAGACTTTTACGCTAATCGTTTTCCCTCAATGCAGATAAAAGATTGGCAAAAGTTATTAGAGAAAATCAATTGGTACAATCCTTATTTTACACCCTTAATAGCAGCTGAACCCGAAGGCAAAAAAAAATCACATATTCTGCGAGTTACATATCCAGATGGCACCATTATTCAAGAGCGAGTTGTAGCGAGAACACTCGTTGAAGTTATTCGGAATTCCAACCCCGACCAAATTGCTGCACTAAATATTTATTTAGCTGGAGTAAATTTGGTATCAAAAGAAATCTCCGAAAAATATGAGAAATGCCAAATGCCTATTCAAGATGGTTACTATGTAATGACATTGTCGGATACACCACGTAAATACCAAATTATAAAATCTATTTCCGAGGCACTTAGTTTAAATCTCACCGTCGATTTTATATCAATTGATGATTCTGACCAACCTCAGGCACCGTCAAAACCATATCCAATTCCAGTTCAATTGAAAGCAAAAATACGTGTTACGTTGCCGGATGGAAGAACAATCCAAGGAGGTAGGGTAAGTCAAACGCTTGTAAACGTAGTAGAATTCGCTGGCGCTGAAAATGTTCGAAGTTTAGATATTCCAATTAACAAAGACAATCTTATTACAAATAAGGTAGCACCTGCATACGAAAATTCGGTAAAACCTCTTGGTAACGGTTTATTTGTTCACACGAATAGTTCTACTCAGACAAAATTTGCCCAAATTCAGCAAATTTCAAATGATCTTAATTTAGGTCTAACAGTAGAATTAGTCTAAAAACCCTATTAAAAAATTATAATATGAGAACACTTGAGCAGCTTGTTTTGAGAGCCAACATTGAAACATTTGAATTTCGTGGGAAGAAAATTTTTTTATACATGGATCATAGGACAATATTAAACATAATTTTCTATGCATTAAAATTTAAACTAATTCCAGAAGTTCCCAATGTAATATATTTTGACTATCATTCAGATGCTTGTACTCCCTCCCAACTAATACACGATAGAGCTTCAGGATTTAATATTGATGAAACTTCATTAGAAGATTTCAATTCTATTGTAGAGTTTGAAATGGGTCCTTTAGATGACGATTGGGTTAAATCAGGTATGGAATTAGGCTTAATTAAGCATTCGGTATCAATTGGCACTGAGAAATATGATCATTCATATGAAAACTATAAAGATACAAAAGACACCGAACATGATGTTATTTGTATTTCACACCTAAATCATGAGTTGTCAGGAAGAGGTGCTTTAGGTGATTCTTTCATAGTTCAGCCATATTACTCAAAGGTTCGAAGTATCCTTAATTATAACAATGGTAGCGATGGTTTCGGTGAAACTACTGAGCCATTTATATTAGATTTTGATTTAGATTGTTTTTCTGCTGAATTTAGAGGACATACAATGGCTTGGCCGGAATCTATGTTTAGAAAGGAGTTTGTCACACCTACTGGTTTTCATAATAATATTTTTCCTACAGATATTTTGGATGTATTAATTGAGCGTTGTGAATTTATAACTATATGCATGGAGCCTGGATGCTGTGGTGGATTAGGTGAGTCGTTTAAAATTTTAAGCTATCTTGATAAATATATTTTTGAAGGCGCATTAAAAACAAGACCAATACTATAATTCAACTTGTTTACTTATACACCCGCTAATTTTCATAGCCAATATTGAAACCTACAGAGCAGAATTAACCCTAAGAGTTAAACTTAGAATATATGGATAATTTAAGAAAAAAAGTTGATAAAAAGTTGAAGGAGCAAAACAAAGACTTGTTCGAATCCAAGTTAGTTATGTTTTGGAATTTTGCAAAGAATAACAATAATTGGTGGATTATTTCTGTCATTGTTTTGCTTATGTTTTTTTGTTTGCAATTTATCAATATACCATTTCTGAATTTTATATCTTTCAAAGAAGATACAGTCAAATCATTAATAGAAAATAGAACCACCAATATCGTTACTCTGATAAGCGTAACTTTTGCTGTAATTGGTTTTCTTATTGCAAATCTGGCAATAAAAGATAGTTATACTTACAACATTCTTTTCAAAAAATCCTCATTCTTCCCGGTTGTATTCTTTGCGTTATCATTGATAGTAGCGTTCATTTTACTATCAACTTTAAAAGATTCTTTTTTACCAATTTACAATGCACGAACTTTGATAGTTGGTTCATTTTTGCTTATTTGCGTGATTTTTTGTGTTGGGTATTTATTCACCCAATTGGTTAAGTTTACAAACCATAAGCATATACTTAAATTGACCAAAACTGAATTTTTAAAGGAAGCAAAAGAGAACCTTAAGATTATTGGCAGAAAGCAACTGAGTGAAAAAATTGTAAATGAGTTAGGTTTCTCAAAATTCTCAAATTTTCGATATTCTCCTTATGTAAAAGCTGATTTTCAAGTTCCCAAAGGTCATAACATAATATCAGATATAAAAATTAACAAGCTCGCCGAGCTATCTTCTTCGATTCATTCAAAAGAAGAAATATTAATTAACAACGTTCGACTATATAAAGAAGTAAATACAGATGATGGTTTTTTCTATGTAGCTCCTCAGAATATCATAAAGCACAAAAAACTACTTAAGAAATTGAATAGTTGCATAGTTACTTCAGATAAACCAATAAAATTTAACTTTGAATCAAAGAACTATATCATTCAAAAATTGAACGAGAATATTAAAATAAATAACGAGAAAAATGTTGAAGCGTATTTTGATATTTTATTTGAAGCTTTTAAATTACAACAAGATTTTAAAATTTAGAGTATGTTTTTAAACCAAAATAACACTGATTCTGATATTACAAATGGATTAAGGACAGATGTTCTTAAGATAATTGATACTGCAATTAGAAATAATTCAATAGAATCCTTTTATTCTATTGATGGATTCATTGTTAAGATTTTAAATCTTTCTATTTCAAATAAAAATTTACTGCATTTTAGAGACTACATAGAGGTTTGTGTTTTTTATTATACGCTTTCATATAATTATAAATATAGTAATAGCGATGGTAATAATAAAATTTTCGATGTTTGTTCCGATAGATCAGCACAACGAATAAGAGAGTCATTTTTGTTGATGAATTTCACATATGAGAAATCAAATCTGATCGACAAGAAGATAATAAATGAATTTAAGTTACGCGCATTTACAGCTTTTAGTCAATTGTTATATGAGCAAGTTAAACGTAAAGATCTTAAACAATTCACTTCTACACTAAATCAATTAGAACAAGCAGAAACCTTTGGTTTTCAATTTGATAAATATGATTTCTTGATGAAATTATATAGGGATCAATATACAGAAGATGAATTAAGTCATTACAAAATTAATCTACAATCCGTTCATTACTTTCAACACACTATTCTTGGTGTAAAATACTGGTTGTATTATCTATTTGAAAATAATCAATTCTCTATAGATGAAATGAGAGATTTTCTTATCCCAATCAATCAAGTTTTACAATATAACCATATTACACATGACTATTGGGAAATAGAGTTATTATTCAATTTTTTAAATTCCAGAGCATTGGATTGGTATTTAAATTGGCAAAGTTGGGATTACATAGAACACGCTGATGGAAAACCATATACAATGCAATCTCCTTTCGACTGGTTTTTTAAAGGGATTGTTATTGATGCGATTCAGAATCAATCATTTTCAAATAATGTCTCGGTGGATTGTAATCAGATAGAAAAACAAAATCCAAATAACAAGTCACTTTTAATTCATACTCTTAGAGAAAAGATAAAATCAATCCAGCTTAGTGAGAAGTGGACAGAATTTTTCAGCAATAATATCAATACTCTGGCAATCGAGAAACAATTAAATCAACTAAGTGCTTCTTTTGAAATTGAAAATGCAAAATCAATTGTATCAACTGATTTAATACCAGCTAAGGTATTTAAATTTAAAGAAGACTTTTATAATGCTTGGAATAATCGCAAATCATTATCAATAAGAAAACTGTTTGAATATTTCAACAAAAAAACGCCTTGTGAAGATCGTTCAAAAGAGTTGTTTATTGTCGGGACAAAACTATTTTTTGAAAGAGGGAAAAGATTGTTTTTAAGCTCAGCAGATGATGTTCTAGGCGTTGACAGTATAGCCAAAGATAGAGGCTCGGATTTAAGTTTGGCAGAAGATAGATTGTTTTTTGAAACCTTATTCAAAAATAAGCAAGAAAAAATTTTTGACAATCTACTTGTTGGTTTAGATACATGTATTGAAAATTTGAGAACAGCAGGTAAAGAGCCAGATGCAATATTTTTAAATCATTGGGATATATATGTGAATTTTGAGAGAGAAAATAATATCAAATGGAGCCGTGAAAAGAAAACGGAATTATCTGTTGGAACTTACGATAATATAACTGTTTTTGAATATACATATCATAATATTTTGCAACACAGATTTATTGTCGCAGACTTTACAAAAGCATTTAAGATGTTGTATAGGGAGATTCCAGAAGCTTTTGACAGTGTATTAAAGATTGACATTAAAGAGATATCGGATGAAATGGCGAAAGACAAATTACAAAAAGAACCAGACAAATGGAGAAATATTGATGGGCAACAATTGTCAGACGAAGACGCACTGATATATATAAAGACTTCAATTTTAATTGATTATGAAGTCATTGACCTGTTTGAAATAGATAATATCGATGCATTTGAAATAGGTTTAATTGAAAAATAATCAAAATAAAATTCTCGAAACTCAAAAATATAGAATATAAATTCTCAACCAAAATCCATACATTCCGCAGTGGGTATTTAAAGTTATTTGATATGGCTAAAAAGAGTAATCTGACTTCTTTCATTGGAGGTGTAATTGACAGAATTTCTTACCTTAAAATTGCTGTTTTAATCGTTATTATATTATTAGTATGCTCCTTATATTTCTGGTATTTTAATCCATGTGGCCAAGGTACTAATTGTAAAGAGTTAAGCAGTTTAAATGCTCTTTATTTTAGTATTATAACTTTTGCTACTTTAGGCTACGGTGATATATCACCTATAGGATTTGGTAGAGTTATAGCTTCAATTGAAGTGCTCTCTGGTCTTTTTTTATCCGCTATATTTATTGGTAAAATTGCCTCTGAAAGACAATATGCTATGCTTCGTCTTATCTATACAAGTGAGCACCAAAGAAGATTGGTTGAACTTGAAAAAGAAATCGAAAGTTTGAATTATAAATTAAATATAGCATTAACTGAACATAATCAGAATAAACTTTTTTCTTTAAGTAAGGAGTTATGTAGGTTTGTTTCAGGTATAAATAATTATCTCAATTTTCAGTCAAAGAAAGGAGATTTAGCTTCTGCAGGTAACAATTCTACGTTCAGAGGATTTTATGAGACAGTAATTAAATTACAGAAAACGATTTATGATGTAGTGAGAACATTTGGGGTCGAAGAACGAACAATAAATCAACTAGAGCAAGTAATTGCAGTATTGAATAACATGTCAACTTCCATGAAAGGTTTTCATTCAGATGATTCAAGAATATTTGCGCTGCTTGATGAAATTATCGACGCTAAATTGAAATATGAAAATTGGAAAGAAAATCTTAAAAAAGGCAATTCTAAGTATTTGTATAAAAATGACTTATCTGAATATTTATTGAATCGTGTTGCACGAAAATTATCTGAGCACCAGTGGTCTAAAGATATAGATAAGATTATTGCTGGTGAATTAGGTATTCAAAATAATCTTTCAAGAAAGTGCATTGATAAGATTTTAGGCTATACTAAACCTAAACAAACAGACTAAAAAATATTAGATGATTTTAGATATTCTACAGATGCTTTTTTTTAATTAGCAATAGTTTTAAAATTAATAAAATATCTGTATTTATTTCCCCACTATTCCCCAGATCCCCAAAATGGGGATTTGGGGAATTTTCAATTTAAGCGGTTAAAGTTATTGACAAAGTTGTCAGGCTTTCGCCTAAAAGTTCGTTACAGGCAGCTATACAGGGCAAATCCCCAGCCGCCAAAAATCCCCGCCCCTCGTACCTCTGGGCTTGCACTGTCTTTTTGTCGGCTTCCGCACAATCAACCCTTCTGTTGTTTTTTTCTGTCACACTTTTTGCAGAATAGCAAAAAAGACGTTTGCACTCCCACACCACCGTGCTGTACTTGTGCCAGAAAAAACAACTCAAAGCTTTAGTCTAGCTACGCTACCGAAGAACCTTAAGATTTTCTCACAATCCATTAGTGATTCAGTATTGGCAAATAGGTCGAGTTGAATTTTCATGTGCTTGTGGTAGGTTCATCTCTTCCTCATTACGTTTCGGAGGACAGCGTTCGTGCCTCACTGCCGTCCACCCTTTACTCCATTTCGTTCAGTTCATTTCACCCACCTCAGTACCGCCCACATAAGTGGCTTCCTCATTCCACACCACAAATCAACGCAGTCATTCCATTTCGCGGCTCCGGCTGTATCCTCTCACAAATAGTCCTCGCTCAACAGCCAGTTTTACTTCATTTCATTCTCCAACCCTTTGTTTCGTTTCATTCAGTCAACACCTATGCCACTTTCCCACGCATTTCCAAAGGCCTATTTTCTCTAACTGCGACTAGTTTACCACAATTAATTGCCTAAAGGCAGAGCCGTAAATATTACACCTAACCGGTGCGTTGTTCTGGTATACCGCCAACCCTGGAATAATGCCCCGAAAACCACTTATAATTTTCATTGAAGATAAATCTCGGGTAGCAATAAAAATCATAAAAGGTTTTCAAAATATGGGGTCAGTTGTCAAGCTCCTTTTAGCAGCTTGTTAGTTGTATAGCACTTCGTGCATCTCCGCATTCCCCCACCACCCAGTAGTTGTTGCAGAAAACAAAAACATTTCGTGTTGATTTATCCATGTGCTTGCGGTATATGCATTCCATTCAAGCCCATTCCATTCCAGGAACTACGTTCGTACCTCACTTCGAACCCTTACATTTCATTCCGCTTTCATTTTATGTATACACCTCAGCACCGCACAACTTCGGTAGTTTCCTTCCTTTCCATTCCGCAAGCTCCATTCATACAGTCAGTCGCTACCCAAGCCATTTTCCTACGCATTTCCAGCGGTATGTTTTTATTTTCTACGGCGAGTTATCCCCGATTAAGAGAATCTAAAATCAGAAAATGACTACCCAGGAACTACCTTGAAATTGTAGATAATCAGTATAAGATTAAAATAACAAATCATATCCAAATCAATCTGCCTCATAATACGTTTACTTCCAGAATAGATTGTTTTCATTCGGTCAAGTCGGTATTTCATTTTTCAGGAGCGAAAGTAGTTACGGGGTCTTAACGGTCGGAAAAGGTCAAGCCGCAAGCGGTTTTGCAAAAAATCTTCCTGCTTCACTACGTTCAGAGAGTATTTATCGCAAAAACCTTGTCCGCTCTAACCCCTACACAGGATAAACTCCTGAAACGAAAATGACCGACCCGACCGAAAGACGCATAAAAAAAATGTCGGATAAACAAGAGACAGATAAAAATGAAACTCGACTCCCTCACCTCTTGAATCCGCATAAAATTAAAATCAAAAAAAAACAGACTATTAAATAGATATAAGACTATTCCCATTGAGAAACAAAAAGAAAATCCGATGCCTTGACAGTCATCGGATTTTCACTTGAAATTGCTTACTCTACTTCTCTACCTAACGGCTCGACCGATCAGGTTGGAAATTTATTTAGAAAACAACACGGAATTAAAACAGTGCAAGACAATCTGCATATGACATCATACGCTATCATATGCTATCTTGTTTTTTATTCCGTTGCATTATTAAAGGTAAAAGTAAGTTGCTTTATCTGTCCGAAATTATCCTCCACATAAACGTCTATTGTTTGTTGATCCGTAGACGCAGAGGTATAATAAAGCCTGAATATTCCCTTATCCAGCGAATAACGGTCATTGGGTTTGAACACGATACCGTCACCCATTTGGAGAGAACCTTTACCGGCAGGCTGAAAAAACCGAACGGTATAAGTCGCTCCGTCATACAACCCTTCACGTTTGAGTTCACACCTGATTTCGGCAGTTTCACCTTTTACTATTTGGGTTTGTACAGGCATCGTTTCTACAGTAAATGGAAATACCTGCTGAATATCCAACTTATTATCACAAGAGGCGCAACAAAAAAGGGTGGCAATCACAAAGCCACACATTACAATACTAGATACTATCCTTTTCATACTCGTTTAATTTAAAGAATAAACTTGATCCCTGCACCGATCTGTGTATGGAAGTGCCCCGTTGAACCTCCCCACAAACACCGTTCACGAGTATTAAGTAATAAAACCATACGGTCGGATAGATAGCTTTCCAACTCCAATGAGATTGCGCCACCATAGATAAAAGCATCTTTATTTGTCAACTGTGAGCCGTCAAGCAGTACTTTCTTATCCCAATTTACGGTCTCGTAACCTGCAAGAGCAGAGCCGCCAATATAAAGGAAGAATATCTTGTTGGCATCGGAAAGGACATTGAAGTAATATCCTCCTTCGGTTGTAAATTGTGATGTTGGAATACGAGTATCTTTATACGGATTGTATTTCTGAAGGTATTCTCCGCCGAATAGCCACTTATTCCCGCCTATCGTATACGTGGAAAGAGCAGCACCGAAATAGTATCCCGTTTCGTTTTGGTTGGCGTGGTTATAAAAACCATCTGCCATGCCAGTAGTCAGTTGAATACCCTTCATTCCAGAGAGACATCGTTGGGCGTTCGCCTGCCCGATAAGGGCAAGCGACACTACTACAAAGAACAAGAACTTTCTCATGTTACTTCACTTTTAATTCGTTGATAACTCTGGCACGCACCAGATCTTCATTCTCAATGGTGAACGACTGGTGGCGACCTCCATTTTTCTCATTCAGTTCTACTACCAGTTGCTTATCATCAGGGATGGTGAATTTGTCCATCGCAAATACTGTACACTCATCTTTCTTTCCAGCTACACGAATAGCATAGTTATAGGCACGAAGCGGAAAAATGACCTGTTCCTGTATAGCAGTGCGTTTAGCTACTTTCTTGTCAACGATTTTGAACGTGATAAAATCTACGTCAAACGGAACATTGGAGGAGTTTCTAATCTGTGTATGGAAGTACAGAAGCCCGTTGTGTGTATAAATACCTTTCAGCAAATACTGGATGCCGAAACGTTTGCAACCGATATGTTTCACTTCTCGCTTGTCGTTCTTGTAGATGGATTTCATAATCATATGCACCAGCATTGGGCTTTCGCTTCCCAGTTCTTTCAGGTAGATGTCCATCGCATTGTTCGGACGATTCACCTCCTCACCATCATGGATAAAGTCGGTCATTTCTACATTCAAGAGCAATGGTTCATTGGCATATTTTACATTGAAAGTGTAGAACGAACCATCTTCCGTAATTACCGAGAGATTGGTCTCCTGCCGGAAGTTCTTTACCGTTGCTTTCACCCGGATCACATTTTCAGCTCCGTCCGCCTTGCCTGCGATCAGGTTGGGAGAACCTAAATCGACATATCGCACCGCTGAAGGGAAGATGATGTGCACGGTCTTGTCGTATGTTACTTCCAGCCCATGAGGCGGAATCATACGGTCGAATGTTAGTTTTTTAGTCAGACCTTGGTAAAGGTCACCCGTTGTCTCTTGTGCATGTACTGCAAACAGGCTCATTAGAAGAGCCATCATTAAAAAGAACTTTTTCATTTTTCTTGTGGATTTTAGTGATTGGGTTTTTATACCCGTTGTTAATAATAAAATTTAATTTTCCGGTTGGTATAGCATGACCTTATATCCGGCTTTTAGGTGCACCTTGACGGTACGCATTTTCTTGGCGATATACTGTGAAGTGCCTTGTATAGCTCCTTTACCCAAATCGGATGCTAATTGTGCTCCAGCATTCGTTGAGATATTGATGCTGCTTCCCAGCGATGTACCCATGTTGGCAGCTACTTCTTTGATGGCACTAGACTCCATTGAATTGGGGATAAAGACACCTTCCTGCCCGTCATTGTCGAATACCGATAACTCAACAGGGGTAATTGTTCCTCCGTATTCCAGTGAAGTGATGCTAATGTTTAGCCTTTCGCCCTGTAGCTTTGTAGCACCGGTAATTATGGAGTTACGTGGTACTACTATTCCCCTTATATTCATCGGTTCCAATATCCGCAGGCGGACGGTGTGCCCATCAGTCAAAGTCTGGTCTCCGTGTATGCATGCTGCAATTGTATTCTTCTCTTGTGAGATGCTGGTACCAACTGCTGTGTAAAAACCGACGTTGCGCGATTGGGAATAAGCAGTAACAAATGCTGTATCACTCATCGGTTGTGCAAGAGCCGAAACCAGCTTTGTGGCGACCTGTGTGACAGGAGTTATTCCTGTTTTCCCACTTGAAGTAGTTTCACTGCGTCTTTTCTCTTGATGTGTCTTTTCACCGGAGGAGTTTGTCTGCACCGGCTGCCCCGCTTGCCCTGAAGGCATATATTTTGCCGCCAGTTCATAGGATTTTTCGAGTAGTGCGACCTGATCATTCATGGTCGATTTAGGAGTTTCCTGTGAAGCCAGTCGTTTTTCCAATTTGTCGATACGTTGCTGAAGTTCCTCTTTTTTTGAATCCACTTTTGGCGACTCATAGAAATTACCCAGTGTGCGGTTCATGGTCTGATAAGCAGTTGCCGAGGACTGTATTGTCTGCCGGGGACGGTAGCTTCCTCCACCAATAGAAGTATATAAAGGTTGTTTCCCCGTTTCGGTATTTGTCAAGCCAGCATTCTTTTCCGCAGTTTCTTTTCTGTCACCGAATAAAGAAGCGAGGTCTTGCATTGTACTGTTGCGTTCTTTCTGCTTATCCTCCATTTTAGCATGTTCGTAAGCAGTTTTCTTATCACCAATAATTCCGGCATCAGTTGGGAGTGGCATATCCGTATTGAATTTATGTCCCTGTTGTTCCTTTTCCTTGTTTTTAGCGGAGGGAGCAAAGATCAGCCACATTGAACCGACAAAAAGCAGGAACATGAGCGGATACACCAGCATTTTCTTACGCTTTTGGCGCTGTTCTTCCGTCAAGGTCTTTTCAGGCTTTCTCGGCGTGGTGGAGCCCTTGTCTAACTTGTTTTCTTCCATAATCATATTATTTATGAGATTTGATATTGTCTTGCTTATGATGCAAGTCTAACTGTTTGATATGTTCTATTTCTATTTGCTGACCGTCATTTTTCCCAATTCGGTAAAGAGCCGTTCCAACCATATAGAAGGTACATAAGGCAAATACGGTGAGCAAAGTAAAGACTACGACGAGCCTCATTTTGGGCGATAAGCTCTCCAATTTACTGCGCAGTCGTTCATCTTGTCTGCTTCTCCAATTCTTAATGTATTCTATTAGCTTTCTCATCTTTATCTCTCCTGTGTTTTTAAATCCTTGTTTTCAAGAATTGTGAATCCTTCGATGGTGAATCCATTGGGATTATTGTCACTACGGGTGGCATTCAATAGATGGCAGGTAGTGACAAGACTTCGCTCTGTCACGTTGCTTTCACGGATAATCATTTGCCGGGCATAGGTATTGACCATATAAGGATATCGATCAAAATTGCAGACTACACTATCTACCTGTACAACCTGATTGATATTACCGGCAATAATGCGGTTATAGTATCCTTTCTCCGCAAAGTCGGTGTAGTAGTTATATGCGCTTTTATCAGCCAATAGCAAAGCCCGTTTTATATTATTGTCAATGGCGCTTTTATCGGGGGACAGCGTGAAAAACAACTCGTGAAAACGGCGAACGTGTTCTCTTGCTTCTGCAGGACGATTCTGGGAAAGGTCTTGCGAAAGGGCAAGCATCAACGACTTACCACCGTCCAGCACGTATATCTTTTCACGCTGTTTCTGTGCGAAGTCGTAGGAACTCCAAACGGAGTATCCTACGATGGCAGCGCAGAGCAAAACGAAGACAATCCCGAATAGGCGTATCTGCCTGAAACTTGTTTCGATGTTCTTTAAACTTTTAAATTCCATATTTTTGAATTTCATACATGTTATGTTTTACTCTTTTTATTTTTTCAATAGACGACCGGCTATATTACCAGTCATAGCACCAGCTACACTTCCGGCAACACCGCCTGCACGATTAGCTGTCTGGCCAATATTGCGTCCGTAGCTACCCATTCCACCAGCTTGGATAATCCAACCGGAAACGGTCGGTATGGTGAAATAACCGATAATGCCAATAATCATGAATATGATATACACACCATTACTGGCATCAATGGAGTAATTGGGATTGTTTTGGAGTTCCGAAATATCGTTTTGCAGCATCAATACTTGTATTTTTGCCAGTATGGAACTGAATAAATCCGATACGGGCAGCCATAGATAAACCTGCACATAGCGGCAGATCCATTGCGTGAGCGTACTTTGAAATCCATCCCAGACGGAAATGGCAAAGGCTATCGGTCCGAGTATCGCCAATACAATAAGAAAGAAAGTGCGTATAGTGTCAATCACCAGAGCAGCAGCCTCAAATAATAATTCCAGCACCTCACGGAAAAAATCACGGATAGACTTTTTCATACTGTACATTCCCCGTTCGATATACATCCCCGTTACGGTGACCATATCTTCCGGTGACCAGCCGAGTTCGTCCAATTGTTTGTCGAACTCTTCGTTACTGACCAGATAAGCCGTTTCGGGATTTCGCATCATGGATTCATACTCCAACTTGTCTTTCTGTTCCCGATATTTGTTCATATCGAAAGTCTGACTTTCGAGCATTTGGTTCGTCCCCTGTACAATAGGACTTAATACCCCGTTAATCGTTCCGAGTACTATCGTTGGAAAAAACATAATACAAAAGCCTATTGCAAACGGACGTAGCATTGGATACACGTCAATCACCTCGGCACGGGCGAGCGATTGCCATACCCGTACCGACACATAAAACAGGGCTCCTAATCCAGCCACACCTTTTGCCACTCCTGACATATTGGAGCAAAGTGGCATCATCTCCGTATAAAGAGAGCGGAGAATGGTGTGCAGGTTATCAAATTCGATGGTTAGTAGTGTCATGATTACCAATATCTTTCGTTACCACTTCCGTAAAGGGCTATTATCCTTGACGTATCATTTTTCTTTTTCGCACGCAGGTAGCTAACCGAAATATTTTTGTTGGTATAGTAAGTGACCAGGTTGCGGTAGCGTTTTGCCGAGTTGTAGCACTTGTCTATTACGTCCATGCGTTCCTTATCGGTCATCGAAAGTGTGGTGATGTTTACCACGTCCTTCATCTCTTTCAGAACATCATTACTCTCTTCCAGTAGCTTTGTATAGCCAAAGGCGATGGCTCCCAGTTCCTCGACTGTGTAGTTGTCATCCCGCATCATTTTCTGAAAGCTATTCACGTAGACGTCTGATATTTCTCCAACCATCAGGATGGTTAGTTGTACCTTACGGGCATCTTTGATAAGGTTGTTTACGGACTTCAATGCGTCGTAATACTTCTTCCCCTGATCATAGATTTTTACAGTCTGCTGAAAATTCGACAACATATTTTTTGCTGTCGTCGAAGTCTCTACAATTTGTTTGGTGGTGTTGATAATCCCTTGCGCGAGATTCGTGGGATCGGTTACGACCCATTGTGCGCTTGCTTTTCCTGTGAGAAGCAGACACAAACTAAAAATGATCAAATTTTTTGTTTTCATATTCTTGTGGATTTTAGTGGTTGATTATTTTTTCATACCGACTCGGGTATAGTCCCCATGTGGTGAAAAGGTCAGTACGTCCGTCGCCTCGTTATAAGCGATGTCGATACGCAATCCTGTGTTGATAAAGAAATTACCGTTTTCTTCTTTTAGCAAGAAAGTTTCCGGTCGGAGCGTTCGGGTGATACCCGCACGCCTGAATAACGTGACCTTGTAGATATTTCCTTCGCGAAATATCACTACATCGGGTTTGTCATTCACGCTTACCCAATTGCCGCATAGTTTATCACGATTGGTTTCTTTTGCAATGCTGCAAGCTTGCAGCAGTACGACTGCCATGCCTACGAAATAGATGCTCAATAAGAGCAGTCGGTTTTTACTCAAATTCATATGCATTCGTTTTAGATGTGTGTATATTATGATTTGCCTTTCCGGCTTCCGGCAAGCTGTCTGATAGCCGCTTCTATATCTCCACCGAGCTTTTCGGCAAGGTTCATAACTTCCATCTTTTCAGTTTCTTCAGTGGTATATGCGAGATATTCTTCGGCACTAACTTCGGTTGCATAGACGGCAGATTGTGTGCCTCCCAGACCAATCCAAACTTCCTTGTAGAGTCTCGACGGATGATTGGCCATATTGATGGAGAGTATCTGTGATTTCTCTTTTTCGGTTAGTCCGAGCAATGCCTGTATCTGGTCAAACTTGTTCATGTACTTGCGTTGGTCGAGAAGGATCTTACAATCACTGTTGTTGATGATACTTTCCTTTACTACGGGGGAACTGATGATGTCATCCACTTCCTGCGTCACGACAATGGCTTCTCCGAAATACTTACGGACAGTCTTATACATGTACTTCAGGTATTCAGCCATGTTGGCTGATGCAATGGCTTTCCATGCTTCCTCTACCACTAATTGTTTTCTCACACCTTTCAGCCGGCGCATCTTATTGATAAATGCTTCCATGATAATAATGGTCACTACCGGAAAGAGTTCCTTGTTTTCCTTGATGGCGTCAATTTCAAAGACAATAAACCGTTTGGATAGCAGGTCGATGTTCTTGTCAGAATTGAGTAGAAAATCGAACCGTCCACCCTTGTAGTATTGGCGGAGTGTGGTGAGCAGGTTGTCGATATTAAAGTCTTCTTTATTGACTTTAATCTCCCTTTTGTCTAACCCGACACGATAGATGTCCCGCATAAAATCATAGAAAGTGTTGAAGCACGGAGTAATACTCCTGTCGACTTTTATCTTCTCGATATAAGCCGTTACTGCACTTCCCAATTCGCCGGATTCCGTTTTGGAAATTTTCTCGTCTTCGCTTTTCCAAAGGGTTAACAACAAGGTTTTAATACTGTCTTTCTTTTCGACATCGAACAGGTAATCGTCGGTATAAAACGGATTGAAGGAAATCGGATTCTCTTCGGTATAAGTAAAATAAATACCATCTTCGCCTTTTGTTTTCTGATGGATCATTTCACACAATCCCTGATAAGAATTCCCTGTATCTACAATTAGTACGTGTGAACCTTGCTCATAATACTGCCTGACCATATGGTTCATGAAGAACGATTTTCCACTACCACTTGGTCCCAACACAAACTTGTTCCGGTTGGTAATAATTCCCTTTTTCATCGGCAGATCGGAAATGTCCAGATGCAATGGTTTTCCGCTGATACGGTCTACCATTTTTATCCCGAACGGGCTGGGTGAGCTTCGGTAGTTTGTTTCCTCCGTAAAGAAACACAGTGCTTGTTCGATGAAGGTGTAAAACGATTCTTCTGCAGGAAAATCCGCTGCATTCCCCGGAATGGCTGACCAGAAAAGTGCAGGACAATCCACTGTGTTATGGCGGGGTGTACATTCCATGGAGGCCAATTGGCTACCCACATTATTTTTGATGTGTTTCAATTCTTCCCGATCATCACTCCATGCCATGACGTTGAAATGTGCACGAATGGAAGTAAGGCCGTAAGAGTGTGCCTCATTCAGATATTCGTCTATCCACTCCTTATTGATAGAATTGCTCCGGCTATATTGGGAGAGTGACTGCATATTGCGGGTAGATTTTTCAAACCGCTGCAAATTCTCTTCGCTGTTATCAATAAACAAATACTGGTTGTACAGATGATTGCAGGGGAGGAGCAACCCGACGGGACTTGCAAACGACAGACGGCAATCGCTCTTGTCAGTTGAAAGCCGCTCGTAGCGGGTATCTGTTGCCACATGACCCGGCAAATCCTTTACATCGGAGAGCGTATGCAGACACAATAAATTGTCACCGATACGCATCTCCTCTGCAGAGAGCGATATATCCTGTAGGCAAGTGGTATTCTCCAGTGAGAGCGAGAAGTATTTCTCAATCAGTCCGGCAGTGGTATCTGTTCCGGTAATCTCATCGGCTTTCAGACGATGCAAGCGGATAAAGCCACTATCGTTCATAATGCGCTCAAACTGTTCGCTGGCTTCAATAAACTTTCCAGCCGTTTCCTTGTCCCTGATTTCTTTGGGAATGATAAACCCTCTGCAAAGCGTGTTGAAATTGCTTTGCTTACGGCTACGTTCCTTAGTCGTTTTTGTCAGAAACAGAAAACAGCTATGATTCAAATAAGGACGCTCATTGAAATGACGTTCAAAGGAACGGCTTAAAAAACTCATATCCTCTTTCTGAAGTTCTGCTTGATAATGTTCCTTGACAAACCAATCTTGCTTATGCACAATCGAAAAGTCAGGTAATACCTTTATGGCTTTGCACCAGGCAGCATGAATTGCTTCGTACTCTGCTGAGGTCACTGTATATAACTCCGGCAGTTCCACCCGAAAGGCTAACGTGATGTCGGCGTCTTTGGAAATAATGCAGTCATGTTCGACAGCCAGCAGCGGAAATTTACTTTCGAGCGTGGCAGTTCTTAATGTATTTCTCATTCTTCTTTCTTTTTAATGGTAATAAATAATCGGGAGAGTTTCCGTCGATTGATGATGTACTTAGGATGGCTTTTGGAAGCTGCTAATTTCATCAACCCGTGTTCACCATATTTTGCGTTAAGGGCAAAGGTCTGCCACACCAATACTGATGCAGCAACCACTCCGAAACCAATACAGAACCACTGACTGATTCCTATCAAATACATAATCACAAAGAGTACAAAGGTGGCAAGTAGCCCACCCACGAAAATGAATAGGTATTGTGCTTTAAGCCCTTTGAACTCGACTGAACCTCCAATCCCTTTGTTGATTGAATACTCTGCCATAACTTTAAAGGAAGAAGGAACGCAGAATCGTTGCTGCTACGATTAAGAAGATACATGCACCAAACCAGCTTGCCGCTGTCTTCGAGGTATCGGGATCTCCACTGGAAAATTTCCCATACACTTTAACCCCTCCGATAAGACCAACGACGGCTCCGATGGCATAGATGAGTTTGGTTGCCGGATCAAAATAGGAAGAGACCATACTTGTCGCTTCTGTGATTCCTGCCGTACCATTGCCTTGGGCAACGGCGGCTGATGCAGCCAGAATAAGGGCTGCCGATAAAAGAAAAGATTTCTTAGTCATAAATAGTTTTTGAATTGTGCCGGGCAGTTGGATCGTCCGCCCGACGGATAAATACTGAAAATTTTACTTGTGGATTTTAGTGGTTCACATAGAGGCTAGCCGTAATCTATTTTCTTCATTGTATTTTGTTTTTTATTGTTAGACAAAATCCCGAATATCAAACCCACTGATGTCGGTTGGGATTTCGGTTGCATGTTGGAGTTGGACTACCTCTCTGGCAATGTCCCCGTCCCTTGAGATTGATTTACTAAGAAAATAGTCCATCAACTCAGTTATCTTTTTAGACCGACTAGTGGAACTTTTTATCAATTGATTAAAAAGCTCATTACCTTCTAGCTCGTTAAATACCTGTCCGGCTCGATGGCTTTCATCCTCCGTCGCTCCAGGACTGTTGGCTACTATCATTGCTTCGCCGATTTCTTCAAAACTGACTCCGGTGGCAAAGCCTGTTGTTGGCAGTTCATCTTCCGTTTCATTCTCTCCGTACGACAATGCTACATCGAAAATCTGAATATGGGTAAATGCTTCGTCCAACTTATCATTAGGTAGTCGTGCAGGTTTCTCCATTTCGTCGGCGAAAGTAATACCGATATCCGTAATATCTTCACTTTCAATGGGAATGGCAGCTTGTGGCGTTTGTTTGGTAGCTAGAGGCGTTTTCAGTTCCATTTTGAAACGGCTTTTTCCGACAATATTTTCCACTTTTTCTATTAGCTTTGCCGGAGGTGCTGCATCGTTTCTTTGCTGATTGTTTTCTTGTTTCTTTTCGCGTAGCAGGTAAAAGACCAGATAGGCATTATACACAAGCAGCAAACATATTAATGGCGTTTCCATAGGCTTTGATTAAAATACGGATTTGTTACGTTCATCATACAATTCAGTAATTTCTCCCTGAAAAGTAGCAAAATGGTGAGCTAGCACATTGTCCATATAGCTGGCGATGGAAAGCTCATTTCTGCCGATCACCTGAATGATTTTCAATATGCGGTCGTGGTAATCTTTGCGGATATAAACCTGCTTCCCCTGTCGAGCAGTAACGGAAGCTTCGTGGATAAACAAGCTTTCATAATCCGGCTTGTTTCCTTTCTTGCGGTGCATCGGTTCTTCCTTTTCAGTTTCAGGTTTGGAAGAGGTTGCAGTGATTGCAGTTTGCGGCTCTTCAACGGGTGACTCTTCGGTTGAAACCTCCGTGCTTCTTGCTTCCGGTGGTATGTTTGTATCATCCTGCCGGAAGGAATTGATGATGAAATTCTCATCTATGCTGTCAATTTTTAATTTCTTGGCCATAGTCGTCATTTCCTGATAATGGTTAGTATTTCATCTACCAACTTGTCTATGTTACTGCCCCGAATCAGCATTTTGTCAGCGGGAAAGAGTGTGGAGCGGAATACCGCCTTGCGTTCTGTTGCCGTTTCTTTGCGGAAACGCTTGCTGTCGGGTAGGAATGTTTTCATCACCGGCAATGCCAGTTCGGCACAAACTTTTTCGTAGACTTCATAGAGTTCTGTCTTTTCTCGTCCGTCTACCATATTCCACACCATGTACAATCCTTTGATGTTGCTCTTCCCAGTACTTATCAGATGCTCATTAATCACTGAAGCAAATTTTACCGAACTCTCCATGACAACCCGGTCAGCTGCAATTGGGGTAAAGATATAATCCATGGTAGCAAGAGTCTTGACAATGCTCTGGTTGTTGATGGTTCCGGGCAGGTCAAAGAAGATAAAGTCAAGCGGACTGCCCGTTTTGACAAGTTCATCTGCTGCCTCGGTTGCATTTTCTGAGCGACTACACACAATTGGATACGCTTTCTTTTGCAAACGGCTAAACTGTTCATAAGCCAGCGCTTTGTAATAGTTATCCTTTAGAGCTGCATCCATATCACGCTGACGCATATCGTGGATGCTGTACTGTGGAAAGTCGCAGTCCACGACAGCGACATTGTACCCTTTGACGTAATGCAGGTAACTTGCTACAAGTACCGTAAGGGTTGTTTTTCCTGCTCCTCCCTTTTGTGTGGAGAAGGCTACATAAATAGGTTCATTCATACAGTTGAAATTTTTATTGGTTATACATATTATTGGGCATTCATGCGTAGTGCCATTCATACACACATACGCTTATTTAAATCTTCACACACAGGTTTTTTCGTGCTTCTGTACAGTAATCCGGACGTTCGTTTTTTCATTCATAAGTTTATTTAATCCGGTGGACATACGTGAATCGAAACATTCGGTTGTCTGACTATCCATACACTCTTTTATACACATAAATGAGCATTCATTTATGCCATTGTGCATTCAATCATTTATCTGTTTTTCCATTCCTGCATTCAAATCTCCGGCAAATAAACAAGGAAAAATTATCGCTTGTATCGTTTTTCGGAATGGTGGTAGCTAGTGGCGTTTAGATGGCAGTTTGTGGCACTTTTACCGCTTATAAATCAATGTATAAAGACTTTACTTTTGTCCCCAAGCGACAAGGTGCATCATTAATGCTTCACCCGCAGTGAATAGGGGCTAACCAGTAATCCGTCCGAAGGCGGATTTTTATGTTCTCAAAAACATAGCAAGGTATCTTTTGAGCTGCTCGAAATAAATTCGGCTGCTCAAAAGTACTTGCCCTTGCAGGGGGCTGGCAACCCTCCGAAGTCGGGCTGCCTGTTTCAACCTGCGGTAGCATTTAAATGGTGGGCTTTTGTCGTGATACCACTAAAATCCATGTAATATGAATGAAGAGAAGAAAAGTAAGCAGGGACGTAATCCCAAGAATGATCCGGCAGTGTTCCGTTATACGGTACGCTTTACTGCCGAAGAGCACGCCCGTTTTCTTACGATGTATGAACAGGCGGAGGTGTATGCTAAAGCAGTTTTTATCAAAGCCAGGGTATTTGATGAAGTATTTAAAGTGATGAAAGTAGATAAAACGTTGGTTGATTATTACACCCAACTTTCCGCATTTCATGCTCAATTTCGTGCTGTGGGAGTGAATTACAACCAAACAGTGAAGGAATTAAAGAGCCATTTTTCAGAGAAAAAGGCAATGGCATTGCTTTACAAATTAGAAAAACTGACGGTAGAACTAGCAGCTCTAAGCCGTCAGATCATTTCACTTACACAGGAATTTCAACAGCAATGGTCGCAAAAATCAGTATAGGAAGTTCACTTTATGGTGCATTGGCTTACAATGGTGAGAAGATAAATCAGGAGAAAGGTAAACTGCTTGTGACCAATAAAATCTTTGATGAAGGTACCGGTAAAGTAGATATTCACCAGGCTGTGGAGGATTTCAAGTGCTATATGCCGCCACAGATGCGTACCGAAAAACCGGTGATACATATTTCTCTCAACCCACATCCTGACGACAAGCTAACGGACGTAGAACTCGCTGACATCGCACGGGAATACATGGATAAACTGGGTTACGGCAATCAACCTTATATGGTCTATAAACACGAGGATATCGACCGTCACCATCTGCACATCGTATCCATTCGAGTAGATGAAAATGGGAAATGCCTGAATAATGCTTATAATTTTCAACGTAGTAAAGCCATCACAAGGGAACTGGAACAAAAATACGGGTTGCATACAGCAGAACGGCAACGGGGAGCAACGCAAGAACCCGTACGCAAAGTCAATGTATCGGACGGTAATGTAAAGAAACAGATCGGAAATATAGCAAAGTCCTTGATGCATTATCGATTCCAGAGTTTAGGAGAATACCGTGCATTGCTTTCCAATTATAACATAACGGTAGAGGAGGTGAAGGGTGAAGTTCGTGGACGGGAATATCATGGGTTGGTCTATTCCGCTACTGATGACAAGGGTAATAAGGTCGGTAATCCTTTCAAGTCCTCCCGCTTCGGAAAAACAGTGGGATACGAAGCTCTCGAAAAACATTTTGCCTTTTCCAAAGAGCAGATACAGGAAAAGAAGTTGACACTACATACCAAAGATGCTGTTACTAGTGCTTTGCGGCAGACCACTAACCGTACGGAGTTTATCAATATGCTTAAAGCCAAAGGCATTGATACGGTACTGCGCGAAGCAGAAACAGGGCGAATTTACGGCACAACATTCATTGACCATAATACTGGATGCGTGTTCAATGGATCACGTTTAGGCAAAGAATTCTCAGCAAATGCATTGCAGGAGTATTTTGCTACTGAGCCAATAGATAAGAATTCACAGGACTCAAACAAATATGAACTGTTAGAGAAAAAATCTTTTCAGGAGCAAGAACAAAATTTCTCAGCACAAAATGATTTATCTGAAGGTAGTCTGGGTTTATTGTCATTTGAGACTCAAGATCCAAATGTAGAGGAAGAGGCTTTCATGCACAAGATGAAACGAAAGAAAAAGAAGAAACAACAACGTAAAATTTAATAGATATGCAACAAGAAGATGATTTAAGGGCACTGGCGAAAATTATGGATTTTCTGCGTGCAGTCAGTATATTATTAGTTATCATGAACATCTATTGGTATTGTTATGAAGCAATACGATATTGGAACGTGAATATCAATGTGGTCGATAGAATTCTGATGAATTTTCATCGTACTGCCGGATTATTCTCATCCACTCTCTGGACAAAGCTATTCGCGATACTATTGCTTGGTTTGTCTTGTATGGGAACAAAAGGAGTAAAGGAAGAAAAGATCACATGGTTGAAAATATGGATCGTAATGGGAGCAGGATTTGGATTGTTCTTCCTGAATTGGTGGATACTTTCATTACCATTATCATTGGTAGCGAATACGGTTTTATATATTATGACCATGACAGCCGGATATATATGTCTTTTAATGGCAGGTTTATGGATGAGCCGACTGTTGAAATACAATTTAATGGATGATGTTTTCAACAACGAAAACGAATCGTTCATGCAGGAAACAAGGTTGCTTGTCAACGAATATTCGGTCAATCTTCCTACCCGTTTCTATTACAAGAAGAAATGGAACAATGGCTGGATTAACGTAGTAAATCCGTTTCGGGCAACCGCTGTTTTGGGAACGCCGGGTAGCGGAAAATCTTATGCTGTAGTAAACAATTTTATTAAGCAACAGATTGAGAAAGGTTATTGCCAGTATGTGTATGACTTCAAATTCCCGGATTTGTCGATGATTGCTTATAATCATTTAGTCAATCATTTGGACGGATATAAAGTAAAACCGAAATTCTACGTGATTAACTTTGATGATCCCCGTCGTTCCCACCGTTGTAATCCAATCCATCCGGATTTCATGGAAGATATAACGGATGCTTACGAGAGCGCATACACGATTATGCTTAATCTGAATAAGACGTGGGTCCAGAAACAGGGAGACTTCTTTGTAGAAAGTCCGATCATTCTTTTTGCGGCTATTATTTGGTATCTAAAAATTTATCAAGATGGTAAATACTGCACATTTCCCCATGCCATTGAGTTTCTGAATCGCAGGTATGAAGATATATTTCCGATTCTGACTTCCTATCCTGATCTTGAAAATTACTTGTCACCCTTTATGGATGCATGGCTTGGAGGGGCGGCAGAGCAACTACAAGGGCAGATTGCAAGTGCAAAAATTCCGCTTTCCCGTATGATTTCACCTCAATTGTATTGGGTGATGTCGGATAGTGAGTTTACATTAGACATCAATAACCCGGAGGAGCCGAAAATTCTTTGTGTCGGAAATAATCCCGACAGGCAAAACATTTACGGAGCTGCATTGGGACTGTACAACAGCCGTATTGTGAAACTAATCAACAAGAAAGGAAAACTGAAAAGTTCGGTGATTATTGATGAATTACCGACCATTTACTTCAAAGGGTTGGACAACTTGATTGCCACTGCACGTTCCAATAAGGTGGCTGTATGCTTGGGGTTTCAGGATTTCAGTCAGTTGGTGCGTGATTATGGGGACAAGGAAGCCAAAGTTGTAATGAATACGGTCGGCAATATCTTCTCAGGTCAGGTAGTGGGTGAGACAGCAAAAACGCTTTCGGAAAGGTTTGGCAAGGTTTTACAGAAACGGCAGAGCATTACAATTAATAGAAATGACAAGTCCACCTCTATTAATACACAGATGGATAGCCTGATACCACCTTCGAAAATATCCGGGCTGACACAAGGCATGTTTGTTGGCTCGGTAAGCGATAACTTCGATGAACGTATCGAACAGAAAATATTTCATGCGGAGATTGTGGTAGACAATGCAAAAGTCAGTGTAGAAACAAGAAACTATAAATCCATTCCTATTATTACCGACTTCACGGATGAGAACGGCAATGACCGAATGAAAGAGCAAATACAGGATAATTATAGTCGCATCAAAGCAGAGATAAAACAACTCGTCAAGGATGAATTAAAACGTATACAGGATGATCCGGAATTAGCGCATCTTTTACAGCAACGAGGATAATTTGAATTAGACAAGTAAAAGAGCTAAAAGTATATGATTTCTTTATGAATGAGGGCAGTAACTTTAAAAATTACTGCCCTCATTATTTGAATCACTTTCGCATCTGTTCCCTTTCATCATCCAGTTGCATCCGACGGTTCAAATGTTCCCGCATTTTATCAAGATAATAGGTACGACTATCATTTTTACGTCGCTTCATATCAACATAAGCACTGTAACAGTCTTTGATTTCAATACCAAATTGCGAACTGATAAAGCTTGCCAGATCGGTAATTGGCGTTTCACCGTTGTTGACACTACGCATTTCAACAAGTCCATAGATGAGTTCTACCAACTCGACAGTGCTACCTGTCCATTTGTAGTTGAGAGTTGGTAATACCAAATTTGGGTTATTTGATGTTGACAGTAGTGGCAATTGACCTTGAATATGCTTCAACGTATGCCGGATAAACGAGAGGGCTTTGCGTGTATAGAGAAAACAAGGATCCAATTCCTTATTTCTTTCCTGATCCAGACGGATACATTCACATAAACTTTGTAATTCAGTTTCTGTATATGTCATTGCAAAAAGGAGTTCGTACCTGCTGGCAGATCCGGTACTTAAATCGAATACAGCCGTTATAAAATCACAGTAAGCACTCGTTAGCTTACAGCCGTCTTTATCATTGGTTATTTGTCGGAAAAACTCGGTATTAGTCAATATGAAATAGTCCATACACTTTGTCTTTAGGATTATACATCTTGCTTTATTTGCATAAGCTGTAAGAATAAGGACAAAGTATATTCCCAATAGAAGAGATAATAACAAATAATTCTGAACCTCGCTGATTTTCAGCAATCTAATTTGACAAATAAATTTTCAAGACAATTTATTGTAAAGCAAAAGCGTAATATAACCTTACATTTTGTAAAGTTATATTACGCTTTCAATGTCGGATAATGGCTCTTTTTATTTGATTCTGTGATAGATAAAACAACGGGACGCATTTTTTAGTGGGGATTCTTTTTCTAAAATCCAATCGGCGGGGGAGGTCAGGTCAAACAGTTTGATGCCGTTTCCTTTCGGAGAAGGAATTATGTATAAAATCAGTTCATCTGCCAATCGGTACAGAAACAGCCCTTTAATCAAATCCAATGATTCGGGGGCGGCTTCTGCCAAATAGTTTGTGTCGGAAGATTGTCGTTTTTCTTCCAATAGGGCAATCAGTGAGTTCTCCTTATGCAGCATAAGATCTGCATGTGCTTGCAAAGCACTGAAACCGTATTTGTAGGAACTAATCTGTTTTTTGTTCTTATTTTCCCGCTTAAGCAGATAACCATCGGCGGATATTGTTGCCACAATTTGTATTTTCATGCCTCTTGTCTATTTTTAATATAGTTCCAAGATGCAAAAAGCGTGGTACTCACACTACTCAAACAAAGGCTCTGGTAAGCCCAAACAGGATAGCGCAAGCCCACGCTATGTCAAAACATAGCATAAGCATCACGCAATAATTCCTGTTTCTAAAATTTACCAGATTTATGTTTGAAACGTCTTGCGAACTTATGTATTATATCTATTACGGGAAACGCTGTTCACCGTTTAATCTTTCTATTTTCGTCGTCAAAGATACGCATTTATCACGGATCTCATGGAACGTAAAATAACTTTTCTAGTCAATCCCATACTTTTTCATTTTCTCGTAAAGCGTGGGACGGCTGATTTTGAGTAGGCTGGCTGCCAGTGCTTTGTTGTTCCGCGCAGCATCAAGCGCCTTGATAATATGTTCTCGTTCTTCGTTTTCTGCTTTCAGCGCATAACCGTCGGCCGTTACTTGTAAGTCAATATCCAACTCTTTCGTCCCAACTGTATCTCTATCCGCCAGTAGTACTGCACTGCGGATACAATGCCGTAGCTCACGAACATTTCCCGGCCATTCATAGGCTTGCATTATTTTCTGCGTCTCCACATCAAATCGGATGACTTTTTTGCTGAACTCTGTGCAACTTTGCTCTCGGAAGAACTCCGCCAGTGGAAGAATATCTTCCCTACATTCCGCCAGCGGGGGAACGTTGATGGTGAATTCACAGAGGCGGTGGTACAAATCTTCCCGGAAACGTCCCGCTTCAATTGCTTTCCCGATATGTTCGTTTGTGGCAGCGATAATCCGTACATTGGCGTTCATCTCCAGTTTACCTCCGATTGGGCGATAGCTGCGTTCTTGCAAAGTTCTTAGCAGCAATGCCTGTATCTCGTACGGAAGATTGCACACCTCGTCTAGAAATAGTGTCCCCCCACTGGCAGTATTTAGTACGCCATGTTTGTCATCCGTTGCTCCTGTGAACGCTCCTTTAGTGTGTCCAAAGAACTCCGAAGCCGCCAACTCTTTCGGGATAGCCCCACAATCGACAGCTACGAATGAATTACCCGCCCGCGAACTTGCAGCGTGGATACTTCGTGCCACATGTTCCTTACCTGTCCCGCTGTCTCCCCTTATCAGTACAGACATATCTGTATTTGCCACTAATTGCACCCTTCGCTCCATTTCACGTATGGCTTTACTCTCTCGCCGAAAGATAAGGGAACGTTCCGGTTTATTTCTTCGTTGCAATAACTTTTGTAAGATTGTGTATAGGTTGTCGGGATTCACAGGTTTGGGTAGGTAGTCTTCCGCTCCCAGTTTCATTGCTTTTACGGCAGAGGGTATCCCTGCGTATTCCGTCATTACTAAAAAAGGAATACGGATTTGCTGTTTATTCATCCACTTCAATATCTCTTCCACGCCGTCACCATCAGGTAAACGTATATCCGAAAGGATAATATCTGCATTAGTAGAAGCAATCAGTTTGCGTGCCTGCACGACAGAACCAGTATGTTCCGTTTGCAGTCCTTTCCGCTCCAGCCAGTTGCACAACATTCGGCAGAGAACAACATTATCTTCGATAATCAGAATTTTACTCATAGCCTTCTTCTTTTATCTTATCTTCTGCCTGCATTGCAAGTTGCTTTCCGGTAGCAATGACTATATCAACTGCATTCCGAACTGTTTCACTTCCCATAACATTTCCTTCTGCTAGCACCTTACATAATTCTCTCAGTGGAATATCCGCTCGTACAATCTCCCATAATGGGAGCAGATGATGAACCAGCAAGGTGGTTGCCGGGCGATCTTCCTTTTCTACACTTTCTATAAGTGTTTGCATGTCCTTTTTCGTCTCGTAGATCAGCAGTTCGAGCATTTCTTTCCCTTTTTGTTCACTGGAAAGCAACTCGGAAAAATTTGCTTGCAAACTGGATTGTATCTCATGTTCCCCGACACAACTTTGTACTGCTGATAATAGTTCGGTGCTGGAAAAGGGCTTATATAGGCAGCCGGCAAATCCAACAGCCGCGAAATCTGCCTCCCCGCAGTCGGCACCAGCAGTTACGGCAAGCACCGGTATTGTTCTTGAAGTTCCAATATCAGATGTTCGTAGTAGTTCCAGTAGATCAAATCCGCTCATTTGTGGCATTCGTATGTCTGTGATGAGTAGGTCAAATTCTTGTTCCCGCATCTTTTCCGTCAGTTCCTGTACGTTCTGGCATGTGTCACATCGTTGTCGAGATCGGATCAGCATCTCCCTTGTCATCGCGAGCAACACGGCATCATCGTCGATGGCTAGAATTCGTAGTCCTGAAGGCAAGTTGAAGGACGTAGTAACTTCTTGTATGAAATGTTGTTCCTCTGTGATGGGTAAAGGTATCATAAAGGTAAACGTGCTACCTTTACCGAGTTCACTTTGTACCTCAATCTTACCGTTCAGTAGTGCAGTAAGTCCTTGTGCAATGGCAAGTCCCAGTCCGAAACCTTCCATGGTTTCGGCATTTTCCAACCGTTCGAAAGGTTTGAAGATACGTGTGATCTGCTCTGGTGTCATACCTGTTCCGGTATCCGAAACTTCGATGGTCAATATTCCTTCCCGATAACACAGTCTTAGCTGCACTTCACCTGTCGGCGTAAATTTTACAGCATTCGAAAGCAAATTTCCCGCTATTTGAATAAGCCGCTCCCTATCACCCGTCACCACAATATCCCCACCGATACATTCAGTACTGAATTCCAATCCGGCTTTATGAGCTATCGCGTTGAACTCAGCCGACAAAGTGTCTGCAAGGCTTTTTATCCGGAACGGTGCACAATTGGGTTGTTCCTTTCCCGTATCCAGTCGGTAAAAGTTTAATAGAGCATTCAATAGGGCAGTCATGCTATCCGAAGATTGCAGGATAGTTTCACACAAGTTGGTACGCTTTTCTTTATAACGTTCATCAATCAACAGTTCCGTGCATCCCCGGATAGCGGTAAGCGGTGTACGCAGATCGTGGCTCACGGTCAACATCATATTTTTACGGGCACGAAGTAGTTCCTCGTTGCTGTGGTTCAGTTTTTCTAATTGCATTCGGTATCGTAGCCTTCTTTTTAAGTCACGATGCAGGATAAGATAGAATGTGATAGCAAGCAGAGTGGCACCTATACTTAAGTAAGAAATAAGCCGTAAGGTCTTCTCCTGTCCGAGAAAATAGGTGTCCGACTTTTCTTTCGCATTTACTTGTGCTATATGGCTGAACTCTGTTATCAAACGGCTGATTTCGTGATCAAGGTGGGTGTTCTGCCTGTTTAGGCTATCCATGTGTAAAAGTAATCGTTCACTTTTTTTTCTTTGTAGCTGCCGTATCTCGTTCGCTTGCGAATGAAGTATGCTATAGGAACTATCCTGGTTTTTTTGTAGAATAGTTTCATTTATCTTCTCTGCTTGGAGACGGGATTTCTTCTTGTTATGGAACAGCCCGAGAAAGCCTCTCTTCTCTTTCTCACTTTTCATGTAATTGTCCTTAATCTGTTCTGCCAACTTATATTTATCTTGTTTTGTCTGCAGGATAATCTTGGGCAACTGTTCATTTACCAGTTTGTTGCTAGCCCGCAACTCTTTCAAATCTTCCACGATCGAGAATGTTTGAGTTTCTTTGGCAGAAAGTAAATTGAGAATAGAGGTGATACGGCGATGTTGGCTTCCCTCCGGCAATTGATTCTGAAGCCTTTTTAAGGAGCCCACGACCTTGTCTCGTTTTTTCCGGTAAGTGGTGATGTCATCCTCGTCCCAGATGATAGCTTGTTCGCTTAATAGGGCGATATCAAGTATCTGCACAGTGATAATCTCTGCCTGTTTTTGTTGTGCTGTCGTTGTTTCGGAGTATTTGTCTATAACCGACAGACGGTTGTTCTCTCGGTAAGTCAGCACGAGAAGAACCCCGAATAGTAGCACGAGGATTACGTAACCCGTGATAATTTTTAGCTTTAACGGGAGTAACGAAGAAGCCATAAGCAGGTATTTATAATGCCATGAGTAATTCAAATCAGTCCCAAATTTCTTTGGTGCATTGTTAAATAAAGGTATTTCTTCTCTCGTTCTTATTATATTAACCCGTAGTGCATTTGGGATATAAGTAGTTGTGGATCACTTTTTCCCAAATAACACGTTTATTTCGTACCATCGATTCTCAATATTCTGTCTTTTTGGAATTAAATTTTTCCAATAAAGCTATTATTATCTGACTTTATTGAAAAAGGCTATAAGCCTAAAGGCTTTATTAGACTAAAAAACAGTGAAAATAAACACCAATGTACTTTACAGGCATTCTGAGCCAAATGCACTACGGGTTATATTAATAAGATTCAACTTAGATATTTTAAAAAAATTCAAGTCGATTGCTTGCAATGATTTTTGATATCATATAATATATGACTGGTAGAAAATAAATTTTGCCACAAAAACTGAGTTTACGAAGAGTTCATGTTTCGGTTTTTTTGAAAAATGAATTTATTCAACTTCGGTGCTAAGAGTGTATTGAACACAAAATGCCCTGAGTTGGGTCAAGGCATTCTTTATACATAGGGTCGATTTCTGTACTTTTTTTATTATATGTAGTTCATCCAAATCAATGCTTTGGAATTAACTATTAAAATTCAAGTTAAGCCTACAGACAAGATGTATCATGTGATTTATTGAAAGTATTGTATGTAATAAGAAACTAGTTTGTTGTTTCTAAATGCTCATAAATGTTACAATATAAAAAACCAATAGATTTTTATTATCTACTGGTATTTTATATAATCAATCAATTTATTTGAATTAAGCATGGGTGCAGGCACATATCATCGTTAGAACTGTATTTTATAACTAATATTGGGAATGACAGCTACTACATCAATTTTATCAATTGTGTTTTTTATCTCATTATATATATATCCGTGCTGTCCGGTTATAAGTCCGGCATTTAGAATCTTCAAAGAAAATTCGTGAGAAGTTTTTTTCTTGTTGATTTTATATCCTACTGAGATATCTGAAGTCAGCACCGATGGAAATTGGGATGTAAATGCACGTGTTTCATCAAAAATAATATCGTGCTTTGCCTCGGAAGCTGTCTCGTCAATTGGTGTATAATGGTCGCCACCCTGATAGGATAATTTTATATTGGCACTAAATACATTTTGTTTTTGTTTGCCACATGCCCACTCTTTACCGATAAGACCATTCACTATATATCCACGATTATATTTTGTATCTCTCCAAATACCATCACCACCTTTATATTTTGAATCAAAAACAGAACCTGTAAGTAGCCAATAATAACCCTTATTCAAATATCTTTCTAATGTGAAATCAACACCGTAATTTCGTCCTTTTCCTTTACTTACCAATGCTCTATCAAGATAGTAAAGATCGTGGTTTATGATGGAAAATGACGTTCCATCTTCTATCGGGATATTGTATAATGATTGGTAATATGGTTCAATTTTTAAATGGATATTGTTTGTTATGCTCCAGTCGTAAGACAACACAAAGTGATTAGCCTTAGAAAAACTCAAATCTTTGTTCACTAATTTATCTCCAGTGGCAGGAGTAGTTACGTAATAATAATCTAATTTTTCCAACCGACTGTGTAAACCATAAGCGACGGCTAGCGTGTGTTCCGGAGCAACTCTGTATTTCAAACTTACACGAGGTTCAACTGAAGAATTATTATTAAGCGTGAATAGCTGTGCTGTGACACCAACATTCGCTATCAGACGATCAGTTATATTCATGACCGAATTACTATATGCCGAAATCAGAACACTTGAAGCATTTCCGTTGACAATTTTATTCATCGGAGTAATTGGAACATAGGTAGGACTAAGATTAAAGTCGAGATCATAGAGTAATCCAGTAACTGTAACACCCGTTCGATTTGTATGTCTGCTACTAAACTTCTTATTCAGAAATGTAGAAAAAACTAAATTCCAATCACGATCCTTAAAGTCTACAACCGGTTCATATGTCTTATTGTCTTCGGTCATCTTCACAAATTGTTTGTTTTCTGAATACGTTGCAGATAAAGACGTTTTTAGGTAAGTATCTTTAGCTACATATATTTTATGATTAATTCCGGCAACAGCTTTCATTAAATCGGTTTTGACATCTTCTCTGTCAGCATACGAAGTCCATTTGCTTTGATCCTCTTCCACTTTCACATTGTTTGCATCTGCAAGCCCAATTCCCCAAATAGAAAAAGTCCCGGCTTTGCGGGTCGGGAAATTGAGTTTGAATGATAAATCCTGATATTTAAGATTCAGCCCGCCAACCAATCCACCTAAAAGTCCTGTAGTGGAGTACCTGTAATTGATAATATATGAACTATTATGATTTTTGCTCAAAGGACCTTCGGAAGCAATATCTACTCCCAATACACCTATCTGAATGGTGTGTTCATGTTTCTGATTATTCCCGTTGCGCATCGACATATCGAATACGCCCGACAGAGCATTGCTATATTCGGCAGGAAAAGCTCCGTTAAAGAAATCGGAATTACCCATAACCTGACTACTGAGTGCCGTAAATATACCTCCACCAAGTACTGTCATATCTGCAAAGTGGCTGGGATTGGGTATTTCAACACCCTCTAATCTCCATTGCAGAAATTGAGGTGAATTTCCGTGAACGGAGATACTATTTGAAGCCATATTACCGGCAATTCCGGCAAAAGAAGTTGCCAAACGTGCAGGATCATCAAATCCTCCGGCGAAGCGATTGGTCTCTTCGACGCTAAACATTCTCGCACCGGCCAATGCCATCTGGTTTATTGGTTGTTCTTTATTTACATTCGGTCTGACCACTACTTCACTAAGATTCATAGTCCGCTCTTTTAGTGAGACTTCATTATAAGACTCTTTAGCAGAAAAGAGTAAAACCTCACGCAGCACGGCAGGTTCATATCCTACTGCCGAAACCGCTATATCGTAACGTCCGATTGGAACTTTGTCAATATGAAACCTACCTAAAGAGTCTGTTGAAGACCCTTTCAGCGGATTAGTATTCAGCAAAGCAACCGTTGCATAAGATAGCGGCTGTCCTGAAGCTGCATCGGTAACTATACCTCTAACTGTTTGAACTGATTTTCCATCGCTCGGCTTTCCTGTTGGCAAAGACTCATTCATTTGCTTTATAATAATGTGGGAACCGTTGATTTTATAGGTAAATCCAGTATTTTTCAGGATTATTGTAAGGGCTTTTTCAATCTCAAGATTTTTTATTGTTGCAGTCAACTTACGGTTTACATCAAACTTTGTTTGATTGTAAGCAATACTAAACTTCGTTTGTACTTCTATTTGCTCAAAAGCTTGTTTAATAGTTATATCTTTCCCTGTAATTGTTATTTTTATGTCTTTAGCCATTAGTGATGCTGACATAAAAATCATAATTGTCAGGCATATAAAATTTTTTACACTCTTCATTTACTTTGTTTCTTTAGGGTTATTACTTTGTTTTTAATACTATATGAAAAACCACCTACGACATCTTGAAGTACTTGCATAATATCCTCAATGCTATCTTTATTGGTAAACTTTACAGAATAATTGTCATTAGAGTAATCGATTGGGTTATATTTAAAATTAATACTATATTGTCTTTCGATGCTTTTAATCATTTCTGGTAATGTCATATTGCTGAAATTTAGTATTCCTTCCCGCCATGACAGAGAACTCTCTGATGCATCCTGAAGAACAGAATTTTTCTCTTGTCGATTGTATAAGAGTTCCTGATCAGGTTTCAAGATGTAATCTTTACTATCCAATGTAACTTCAACTTTTCCGCTCTTAAGGGTGGTAGATGCTATTTGATCTTCTGGGTAACACTTGATGTTGAATTGAGTACCGAATACGGTAACAATCATATCTTGTGTTGTTACAACAAATCGTCTTGAGCGATCTTTTTTTACCGAAAAGAATGCCTCACCTAAGAGCGTGATTTCGCGTTTATCAGTTCTGAATTTTCTGGAATAAGTTATCTTACTACAAGCGTTCATCCACACAACCGAACTATCGGGAAGCGTAATTTCTTTTTGTTCGCCCTGTGCAGTAGTGATTTCAACAGTTCCATAATTTTGGTCATAAAAGAAATACAGGCTAGCAATAAATATAAAAGGGAGTAATACGGCAGCTACTTTAAGAAACGGATTTTGCCTCACCATTTTTCGGCTTCTTTTCATGTTCAATTTTTGCTGAACTACGTCTAGTGAACGATAAACTTTTGCATTAGGAGTACTTTTTATATTTTCCCAAATATCAAATAAAATCTCAGCCTTTTGTTCTTCATTACGCTTGCTGATAAGCCATTTCTGAATTTCAGACTCCGTTTCATCTTTATGACGTTGGTTGAAATAACGATTAATGAGTTCTGATATATAATTAGTATTCATATTTTACAACTTTAATTGTACTTTTGCTTTAGATTCCTGATTCCACTTTTTTTGTTGATCGTCAAATTGATATTGAGTAGATACACCTATTTGTGAATTTTTTCCAATCTTAAAGGCTGCAGATGCTCCGGATCCTGTTTGAGGCATTAATAGATTTGAATTATTAGCTACCTTGTTGTCACCATCTGTTATATATTGATTCCAGATAGAGAAATTAGCTTTATCATTTAAGTTGTAATTGAGAATAAACTTAACACCTGAACGATCAAAGCCATACGGCAGTAGTACTGAGAATTGTTTAATGGCGAGTAATCCTCCTGTTATAGAAAAATGGTTGTTCAGTTTCAGACCTAATGCTCCCTGCATCGAAGTATAACCAGCAAAATTCTGATAGGTGCATTTCTCTCCCTCCAGAAAGAGGAACATACGTTTATAAATTGGGAATATCGCATTATTGATATAGTCAGGTGGTAAAGCTAGTTGAACTGTGGGTTGCACATTGAAATTGATTTGTATAGAATCTTTGGTAATGGGGATTTTGGGTTTCTCCATTTTTTCTAAACCGATTTTATCAGCACCAATTTTATAGTTGCTGTTCTCTTTGTTGTAATTTTGCGTTGGGATGCTTTCTGAGCTTTTTTTGCGGATATTTAGTGTTTTTTGTGGATCTTCTGTTTGAGCCAATAATTGGAGAGTGATTAGGAAGAATCCAAGAAGCGAAAGTAATCTCATAAGTTTCATATTATTTTCTTTTACTATAATACAACTTACTGAGAAATTACTCCCGACTTGGTTTAGAAAAAAAATAAAAATAAAACTGAAACTACTTCGCGAATTTCTTTAAAGGCTAAGCTTAATTGATTTTCAACCGTTTTCTTACTAATATTTAATTGACTTGCAATATCTTCATTGGCTATTCCTTTTTCTCTACTTAAGATGTAGATACGTCTTCTTTGAGCAGGCATCTTAGTGACTGTCATTTCTACTAATAGTTTTATTTCTTGGGCAAAGTATATTTCTTCGGGCGTGTCAACATCTTCATTCTGCTTGTAATTGGACAAATAAGATTGTTCTACAATCTGGTGTTTGAGGTAATTGAACGTCGCATTTCGAGCTATTGCATATATGTAGGCATTTAATGATTTATTCACATTAATTTGCTCACGATTTAGCCACAACTTTATAAAAACATCCTGTGCCAACTCTTCTGCATCAGCATCAGACTTTATAATTCCGACGATAAATACTTTTACTCTACGAAAATACATTATAAAAATATCCTCAAAGGCCTTGTGGTTACCATTACACAAGGCTTCAACCTTTGCTTTCTCCATTTATGATAGCTATCACTGTATTTATATAATACAACTAAGTCAAGTATAACTCCCGACTTAATTGAAATGTTTCTGTAAGATTCTTTTGTCAGTTCTTTACAGTTTATTTAGTACGAATGCAAATTTGAGTGCCTCGATTAGTGAAGTATTGCACTATTTTATTCTAGTTTTTATTTTACATTAGCATGATTCACTGGCTAAGAGAGTTAGGACGATTTATTCGACTACAAATTTAAAGAATAAATGCAAGAAATAAAGCAAAGATACCTTTCTTTTTGAATTCAAACTTTAGAAATAAGAAAACAGCCTTGTTTCTAAAGATATATTTAGCGAAAATAATAGTTTTTTGTTTCAAATGTTGAGGTTTTATCATAAGTAAGTCGAATTTATTATTGATATATTTCTTAAATAATTAATTTCCGACCCCCAACCCCAAAAGGGGGCTTTAAGACATATTCTCTTATATTATAGCTATTTTTATTTAAACAGATGATGCTTTCTTAAGCCCCCTTTTGGGGTTGGGGGTCAAAACAGAAAACATATCATTAAATATTCTCAATTACTTATATGAACAGATTTCTTGTTTTTTGTTATATTCATAGCTTCTTCCAGTTTCCCCTCCGTTACAGCTAACTTTTGCCTCATATCCCTTTCATTGGGTTGTATTCCTTGTTTGGGAATTAGTGTAAGTTGGATCTTACGTTCCAACGCTGATAATTCACATTTCAACTTTTTCAAATCTTCTTCTTTTCTCCAAGTGCCGTTTACCACTTCCTGCAGTGTTGGTACATCTCTTTCCATTGTTCCATTTTGTATCTTATACTGCTCCATAAGTTTTGGAATTCGCTCCAGTGCATTCAGAAAGTTCAGAGCAGCTACTTTATAATCGCTCATGGCGATCAGCCCGTTGTTATAAGTATACTTAAAGGCACCTTCGATAAAGAAACGGTTTTGCTTTTGCTCTTGTGCATCTCTCTCTGTCGCTTCTGTCTTGACAAGAGTTGGAAATCCATATAATTCACCGATAGGCATATATTCTCCATTGGTAGTGACATTTCTTGCAATTTCTTGCAACTTCGTTCCTACATCTTTTACATCTGTTGACTGCAAGCCGTCCAACCGTAACGAATTGAGGGTATATCCGTCTTTATCTGTTTTTACACGAGATTTGAACGCCTCGTAATCGGAAGTCATGTGAGCAATGCACTCATTGTTGTGGTCAAGAGTACGTGTATATTCCTGTAGTTTCCAAGCTGACCCACTTTTATCTTTGTTGAACGATTTGCGTTCACTTTCCAATGCAGCCACCTTCTTTTCCAATCGGGATTTGTCAAGTAGGTCTGTATTGCCCGAAAGGATAGCCATATACTCCGAGAAATTCATACCGCTTTTCTCATCCATGGATCCTTCGTCGATGGTGCGAGCACCCATCGCACCGCTTTTAAGTTGCGAAATGAAAGTCTGTTTGCAATGCAGTAAATTGAACTTATAGCTGTCGAGTGATTTTTCAACGGCGTAGATAATCACATCCACCTGATTGTTTGCGTATAATTTAGCTACCTCATTCCCTTTTCTGACTGCACGACCGTCCCGCTGTTGCAGGTCAGACGGCCGCCACGGTATATCAAGATGATGCACAGTAACTGCACGTTTTTGAGCGTTTATGCCTGTCCCGAGCATAGATGTAGAACCAAAGATAACACGTACTTTTCCATCATTCATGGCATCAATAACTGTTTTACGTGCTTTATCCGTTTTACACTCCTGGATAAATCGAACTTCAGATGAAGGAATACCATAGTCCTCAACGAGCTTGCGTTTAATCTCCGAATAGACACTCCACGATCCCGGTTGATAGGTGCCCAAATCGGAAAAAACAAACTGTGTTCCTTTTTGTGCTTCATACTTGTGGTAATACGCTGCAATCGTTTTGGCACAGTGACTCGCCTTGTTATCGGGATGGTCACTGTATTTGTCAAGACTAATCATACGCAAATCAAGAGCCATCTTTCGGGCGTAATCGGTAGCAATCAGCATTTTCGCTTTCTCCTCAGACTCCGATAGTGGTGCACGTCCTAAAATCTCTGCATTACCTGTTTGAGCAAACTCCATTAATTTTTTTATAAACTCTTCCTGCTGGGGCGTAGGAGGAATGTTGTGGAGAATTTCGTTCTTATTTGGACGATCAACTCCTACATCCTCTGCCGTCCGATAATCTGTGATCTCATTATAAAAGGCTGCCAATTCCGGTACTTTGATAAAATAACGGAAACGTTCTTTTTGAATGACCTGATTGGTGACGGAGAATTCAAAGTCAGTAGTTTTCTTCGCGAATATCGCTGCCCACGCATCGAAACAATTGATATTCTGCCGTTCCAGTTCCTTTGGTCGAAGGTACTTGAATAGCAAATAAAGTTCGGTCAGTGAGTTGGAAATAGTGGTACCTGAAAGGTACGTTGCCCCAAGATCTTTTCCCGTTTGCTCCTGTATGGTACGTAGGGCGTAAAGCATATTCAGTGCCTTTTGGCTACCATCCTGATTACCCAATCCGGCCACACGATCGTGCCGGGTATTGAACATAAGATTTTTAAATTGATGACTTTCGTCCACAAACAGATGATCTATCCCCATTTGTTTGAAATCTACCACGTCATCTGTGCGCGAGGTGATAGAGAGCGCTATGGTTTCCAGTTTGACGGAAAGATTTATCTTTCGTTTTTCCAATCCTTTAAGCATTGCACGTGATATATCTTTTCCACCATGGCGCAGCACTTCCAAATTTTCTTCAACCGTATCCAATTCTGCATGTAAGATGCGTTGTTGTAGTTCGGGCGATTGTGGTATTTTTCCGAACTGGTCGTGCGACATAATCACACAGTCCCAATCGTTGTTCTTGATATTATTGAAGAACTTCACCCGGTTTTGCACAGAGAAATCCTTCTCAGTGGCATAGAGAATCTTGGCGTTCGGATAAGCAGTACGATAACACTCCGCAATCTCTCCGACATTGGCTTTCAATCCTATGATCATTGGCTTGTGTGCTAATCGTAAACGGTGCATCTCGTGTGCTGCAATACACATTATGAGCGTTTTACCCGTACCGACTTCATGGTCACAAATACCACCTCCATTTTGCTTTAGCATCCATACGCAATCCTTTTGGCTCTTATATACTTCATTGATATTGTACTTTTTTTCCAGAGCTTTTAAATCAATGTCGGGAAATGTTTGGTGCGAACCGTCGTAAGAAGGACGCACAAAGCAGTTGAATTTCCTGTTGTACATCTCCGTCAGCCGTCCTTGGAATTCTGGTGATTGTTCTTGCAACCAGTCCGAAAAACCGTTTCGCATCTCGTCAATCTTGCTGTTGGCTAGCTGTATGGCTTCACTGTCACGTACTTTAATTTCGTTGCCATTTTCGTCTTTCCCTATACTTTTGGAAATGTCAGGAACAGTGTTGAGCAATGCATTTTTCAAAAGATTGATCCCATCATAAGTCCGGTAGTATCCCTTTATCGCATATTGGTCTAGTATTTTTGCATTTTTCATTCCGCACTTGATCGAATATTCGTCCATACTCTCCGAATAACTAATGCTAATATCTGCATCAAGCAGGTGACGGGCATAAGCCGTGTAAATCCCTGTTGGTATCCACCGTTCCCCGAAATTGAAATCCAGTTCATCAAAACTGATCGGGCGAGGAGCAGCTTCTTTAAGTATATTTAGGGCTTCTTCCTCCCTTTCACCATGTGGATGGTTATTCATCCACTCCTCAATTTGTTCTGCCTTTTCCACCACATTGCCGGCAACAAAACGGTCTTGAATCTCGAAATTGGCAATTAGAGGATTGAAAAAGATACGTCTTTTGAGTTCGCTAATCAGTTCTCCCTGACTATAATCACAAAGAGTTACCATATAGTCAAGGTTGACTTCCCCATATTTATTGAGTGAAGCGGACAACGCTTCTTCAGGCATATCAACATGTGTAATCTCATTCAGGGAGAAGGTAACGGGATGATCGAAAATATCCGCTTTAATAAACTTTCCATTCTCTACACGTTCCAGAGAAAGGATATCACGCCCTGAAGCATCCATCATGATCAATTGGATATTCGCTTTGGCGTTCAGGAATCCGTAACGTTGTATAAACTCATCATAATAAGTATTCAATGACGAACGTTGCAGTTTATTCTCTTCGTGCATCTCCGCTTCGTGAGCATACAGACCTTGGTAACTGTCGCGGATAGATATATAAAGCTGTGCTTTTTCTTTTTGTCCGTTTTGTAAATCCAGTGGATTGAAAGTTGCGCCGTAAGGAGTTATACTTTTTAGATAACCTATTTGTGAATTCCTTTCCAGAACAAGCGAACCTTCCCTGTGGTGTAGTTCTAACTTTTGAGAGTACTCCCGGGGCTGCATGTCCTCCTCTTTTGTGCGCTGTCCAATTTCTGTCAGTTCCTGTTTTTTGGCAGTAATCAACTCATCGGTCTTAACTTCGGGAAGACTATCAAATAGGGAACGCTGCACCTGAATGTTCGATGCTGAAGATCGTTTGCCACGAGGTTGTTTCCCTATCGTTTGCGCTATTCTTTTTTCTTCTTCTGAAAAACCAAATAGGTCATACAGACTAATTACGGGTGGCTCTATCTCCGGGCTTTTATCAGCCACGGGCTTTTCGTTTACCTTTTGCTTGATATCAACTATCTTATTATTGCCAGCTACAGATGAGCCTTTTGTTGCTTCATCTTTTATGACGATCAAATTTTCCTCAACCGATGATTGCAGATAAAAATCATGATAGCGTGTTTGATCCAGCCGTTGACTAAAATCTTCAGTAAGCATGCGACTTAAATCATCTGCTATACCCAGTACGCCTCCTTCGTGGCGATAAATCATGGCTGGTCGGCCATAGGGGTCAGTACCTAAAGTACGTTTGGTATAGATAATATGCTTTTCGTCCTGAAAATATTGGTTGGTGCTAGTTCCTTCTTGTGTGACATACCCTTTCAAAAAATTCTGTTCTTCATTGCTGATTTGCTCTTTCCCAAAATGTTTCTGCAAAACGATCAGGTCACTGCCCACTTCCGTGTTGGCGATTTCCGTAAACAGGTTATTCGGTAGTCGGATGGCTGACACGAGGTCTGCATTTTCCATGAGGAGTCGCCGCTGCGCCTCATATTGAGGGGCATTCATCACGCCTTGCGAAGTGATGAATGCAACAATGCCTCCATCGCGCACTGCCTCCAATCCTTTTACAAAGAAATAATTATGGATAGCTTTGGTGGACTGGCGACGTGCAGTATTTTTACTTCCACTGAATACCGGATCGAATACCGCCACATCTCCGAATGGGATATTGGTAGACACCACATCGAAATAACCATTAAAAGGCAGTTCGATTTTCTCAAACCCTTCCACACGTATTTTGTGTTCGGGATAGAGATGAGAAAGCAGTTTACCCGTAAGCAAATCTTTTTCAAATGCCATTACCTCTGCATGGGGAGCGTGCTGTCCAAAGGAAGCGATAAACGCACCTTGTCCGGCAGATGGATCCAGCAATCTTTTTGGACTAATTCCGTTTTCATGCAGCGTATCGGCAAGTGCCGACACAATCTCAGGCGGAGTATAGAACGCTGTGAGAATAGAGTTTTTCAAACTGTCCACATAACGTTTGTACTCAGTTTCAGTAGCAGTATTGTAGCGAATAATGCGGTGCAATTCTGCTGTCATTGGAAACAATTCAAGGTCTGATTTCCCCCATCGGGCAGTATCAGAAAGGTCGGTTGCTGGGTTGAGAATACATTTCAACCCTCCGAAACCGCAATAACGACTTAGTATCTCCTTTTCTTCTGAAGTAGCCTGACGCTTTGCGTTGTCCAATTCAAATACTGTCCGTATCGCCTCGATGTTGTCCCGTAGCTTTGCTTTACGATTAAAGACCATACGCTTCGATATGAATCAAGATGGCGCCGGTCAACTCCGTATAAAGTGCAACATATTCGGGTGTGTAGGCGAAGTCATCCGAGATAGGGTATTTTGAAAAGATTTCGTCTAAAGAAGGCAGTAATTTAAAAGCAAGTTCCCCTGCATCGCCTTGTGGCAGTTTATCTGCAAACTCGTTCCAGAGGACCTCCAGTAGTGTGTTGTATCTAGAGAAAAGAAGACCCTCCATTAGAGTGCTCATCGCCAACTCTTGCGCACCTTCGGGTGTATATTCCTCTAATCTGGCTTGTTCGAAAACGGCGGCAGCAAGGTCAGCACGGTTTTCTATGAAATCTGTATCGGATAGCAGATTGGGGTGGTTTTCGTTGATATAGGATAGCAGGTACAGTCCGTAATAAGACAGTTCTTTGGAGCTATTTTTCTTTTTCATATTCCTTTGGATTTTAGTGATGTAATGAATGTTGGAAGGGCTAAATGCGAAAAGCACTCCGGGATCCCTCCCGAAGTGCCACCACTAAAATCCACAGTAAATCAAATATCAACTTTGTAGTATGAAAAACTCATGACTGTGAACTCAGTGGCAAAGATAGCTATTATTCTATTCTTTTTTTTGTTTTATCGTTGGTTTTCAAATCAGGAAAAATGAATTTGGTATGAAACTCCTCATCAAAAGCAATGACAGCATTGAAGGCTTTGCCCTGTTTGCTATTAAAACCTTTGATGACTCCGGTCTTTCCTGTCGTCAGCAATTCCAGAAGATCCTGATCCGTCATCGTTTTGCCGGCTATCTGTCGAAAAACAGGAAATACGCAGGAAGGGTTGTTGCAACGCACTACTTTGCCAAAGAACTGCATGGTTCCCGTTTGGCATTTGGGACAAAGACACTTCGTTTCCTTGTGAGTAAACAGTTTGTCGCACGTAAGGAGCTCAGATGTGATTTGGGTGGTATATGCTTCAATTCCCTTACGGAAAGTTTCGGCCTGCATTTCGCCACTTTCAATGCGAGTAAGTGATAGTTCCCATTCACCCGTCATTTCTACATCAGCAATGCGCATATCTTTGACCACCGAGTAGAGGGCAAGTCCTTTTTCGGTGGGAACAAGTGCCTTTTTTTGTCGCACCATGTATTCACGCTGAAATAGTATTTCGATAATGGATGCACGGGTGGCAGGTGTACCAATACCGCACGTTTTCAGTGATTGGCGCAGCTCCTCGTCTTCCGTTTCTTTGCCTGCTGTTTCCATGGCTGCAAGTAAGCTTGCTTCGCTGTGCAGGGGCTTTGGTTTCGTTTTACCTTCCGTGAGCGAACAGGCTTTAACGGGTAAAACATCACCTTCCACCCATTCAGGCAGAACGGTCTCTTCTGCTTCTTCACCATAAATGGCACGCCATCCTTTTTGTTTCACGACAAATCCTTTCAGTGTAAATACTACCCCGGAACAGTTTGCTGACACAGTAGTCACATCTTTTATGCACTTTTCAGAAAAGGCTTCGAGCATACGCCCGATAATCATGTGATAGATGACTGCGTCATCGGATGAAAGATTATTTGCTTTCACACCTGTAATCAGCAATGCGTGGTGATCAGTGATCTTTGTATCATCCACACTGCGGCATGTCGGTTCTCCCATCCTGTTTACATAGCTCCCCCATGTTGAATTACCTTTGAGAGTGAGCAGCAGAGCCGGAATTTCGGCAAACACATCTTCGGGAATATAACGGCTACCGGTACGGGGATAGGTAATGAACTTTGCTTCGTAGAGTTTCTGGGCAATGGATAGGGTTTTGTCAGCCGAAAAACCCTGTTTGGTATTCGCCTCTTTTTGGAGGGTCGTAAGATCATACAACAAGGGAGTTTCCTGTGTGGTTTCTTTGCGTTCCACTTTTGTGATGGTAATTGAGCTAGAGTTCCTGATCGCTTGGTAGAAATCTTCTGCCGGTTGCTTATCCTTCCATTTATCATCAGAGGAAAATGTCAGAACCTCATCTTTGCCTGTGCCATCTGTTGAAACATGCAATTGCCAGAAAGCTTCGGACACGAATTGCTTATTCTCCCAATAGCGGGAGCATATCATTGCCAGTGTAGGTGTCTGCACTCGACCAAGTGAATAAGTGCCCCGTCCGGCTGCGATGGTTATGGCTTGCGTGGCATTGATGCCCACCAACCAGTCTGCTTCGCTGCGAGCTTTGGCGGCATAATACAAGTTGTCATACTTGTTGCCGCTTTTGAGATTCTCCAGTCCATCTCGGATCGCTTTATCGGTGAGCGAATTGATCCATAGGCGGTCGAAGGGGGTAGCACAGCCAATGTATTCGTAAAGATAACGAAAGATTAACTCACCCTCACGTCCAGCATCCGTTGCCACGATAATCTTATCACTTTCACGGAACAGTTGGGCAATGATCTTAATCTGTGCCAACACATCGTTGTCGGCTTTATATCCTTTATCCGTTTTTACTTGACGGGGAACAAGACTGAATACGGATGGAAGTATCGGTAGGTTATCACGATGAAATCCTTTGATACCGTATCCGTCTGGCAAGGCAGGTGTCACCAGATGCCCAAAAGCCCATGTAACATGATAGCCGTTACCACTTAGGTAACCAGCCTCTCTTTTGGTTGCACCCACGATTTGGGCGATTTCACGAGCAACGCTCGGCTTTTCTGCAATAATTGTTTTCATACTAATTTTATCTTACTGTGGATTTTAGTGGTTTGTTTTTTTCGATGCCTCATACACCTACGCCTTTCGGCTTGTTTTGTGTTCCTTGACTTTGGCGTTGCTGTTGCTGTGTGTTGGCGGGAGTAGCTTGTCCTTGTTGTAGCGGTTCAGCAATATGTTTGGTTGCTTCGTTGGTTTTACCCTCTGAATTGACTGCCACTTGTGTTCGGCTTTCTGATGCAGGAGTAACTTGTTGGGCTTGCGAAACATCGGGATCTGAACGATAATATTTTGGTTTGCCTTCTTCCTGATTGAATTTGATATAGGCAGTGTAGGGTTTACCTTGTTTATCCCTAACCATGTCGTTTACCAAAATGGCTTTCCCTGCGGTAAAATCAGACTGTTGCTCCGGTGTTAGCGTAACGCCTCCGAAGGTTTTGGGTGCACGGATAGTACCACTTGCATCCAACCATTGGAAATTATAGGTTTTCTGCTGCTGTTGATCTTCGTGCTTGCCTTCTTGTTGCGGTTTGTCTTGTTTTGCCTGTTGATTATCTTGCTTTATCTGCGAATTGTGAGGAACAAACTCGACACCTCTTTGCTCTACATTCACTTGCAAAGTAGTAGTGAAGGTCTTCCCGTTTGTCAGTGTAATTTCTTTGTTCGGTACAGGATGTCCTGCACGGAGTTCTTGCTTGTCATGTTCGGTGAGTATTGTATCGCCAATTTTTTCCGGAATACGAATATTATTTACCGGGATAGCCACGATATTATTGGTCAGACGATCAATACTGATATAGGTAGGTGTAGTCTTCCCCGTATCTTTGTTCGTCAACTGTGCGATATGTCCCATATTCCCTGTGTTCTTCAAATTAGTTTTGTCTTCGGCAGAGAAAGTATATCCTTCAAACTCTTTGTTCAATTGAGGTTCTTTGCGAATCAGGTGTGGTATGAGTCGTACACTGCCATCCGGCATTGACTTGAGAGACAAGCGGGCTTCGGTTTCAAAACGTTCATCTCCGAATTTAGGGGCAACTGTTACAAGAGAGGACGTGCCGAAATTAAGCATCTTCTTGAGGTCACCTGATGCCTCTAAAGACTGACGGCTTACACCCCACTTTTCTTCCAACTCCGGCCAGTTGATTCGACTTTCATCAATGGGCTGGTACTCTTTTTTCTGCTTTTCCCCTTGTTGTGCTTCCTGCTGTTGTCCCTTGTCTTCTGATTGTTCCTGTGGTGTTTTTTCTTTTGTGGAACTTTCTGATTGTGTCTGTTCTTGTTTTGCCTGTTTTTCATATTTTTCCGTATCAACAAGATGCGGAGCAAGCAGTTCTTTGTTTGCTTCGGGATTTTTGAGCAAGTCTTTGAGCACTGCTAACACATTCTCCACTCCGTCAGCCGCCACGCGGTAAAAACCAAACCGTTTCGGTTCTTTGCATTGGCGGAAGAAATTGCTAAAGAAGTTATCCAGTACATCTCCATTTCGGTCAAACCTCAAAAAGGCTTGTCCATTTTCAGGTTTGGCATTCGTTAGATTCGGTGTTCCGTCACTTTTCAGTCCGGCAACCACACCGATTTCTCCTGTTTTCTCATCTCTGACGATGAGAACATCTTTTTCTGTTTCTTTCTTTTTCAGTTCCATAGGTTGTTGAATTTAATGATATATTGAAATTGGTAGTTGAAGAATTTATAGATTACGAGCAGTAATTCTATTGATTCCGAATCTTGTGGAGAAGTACGGTATTGCCTTTACGTTGGAACCTTCTCCCCATTATTCTCTTTTCGAAATTCTTTGAAATAACTCTTAATGAATAGTTGTACGTCCGATTCTTTGTAGTAGACTTTATGCCAAAGCATGTGGTAGGTTAAAGCTCCTGAACTGCGGTATCTTTGCAATGAGCGTTTGCTTGTTTGCAGAAGTTGACACAAGTCTTGATTATCCAGCAATCGTTCGCCATCCAGATATTTCACCGCCTTTACCTCTTTACTTGATAAGGCAGATAACATCTTTTCGTTGCGGTCAAAACGCTCCATGATACGCTTCATCCACATCTCAAAAGTGTCGATATCTAATAAGCTCATAGTGTGGTGGCTTTATGGGTAAGTAAATAGCCTTTTCTGAACTCATCCAGGGTTTGTGGATTGCAGGAGACAATTCTTTCGCGAATACACTTTTCAATATCAGAAAAGCGATATAAACATTTACTTCGGATCATGCTATAAGAAATAGTCCGATCTTTGCGCATACGTTGAAGAGTACGTGTGCTGATTTTAAGCATGTCTGCCAATTCCTCACTGGTCAGCCATATTTCAGGTTCTTGGGTAGGGACATTCTCTTTTTTGAAAACGTAGGTTGCAATTCGGTCAATCTTATTCGCCAAATCTTTGTAAACCTCGTGGTCTAATGTTATAATTTCCATTTTGCTACTGTTTGATTACTGTGCAAAAATGCGGATTGTGGATGGGGTGAAATCACAGGTTGTTACCTACCTGTGGAAGATTTATTGAAAGAGAGGGGAAATGGTTATATAAAAAAAGCCGAAAGGTGATTACTGCTAATGCCAGTAATCACCTTTCGGCTTTTAATCAATTCGAAATTGGAGTGTCAATTCATCGTAGTTGTTCCCAACTGAACTATTATTGGAAAATGCGTTTTACAAGAAAGGGCAACCTGTTTTGCGACCCATTATCGAAATGTCGTTGCTGATTATACCCGGCTAACTACTTTATTATTTTATATGGTCAATTACGAAGCATTGAAGTCGATTACAATCAAGTGGTTAAGGGAATTTCTTTGAAACTTATAGAAAAATACTCTTGCTTTTCTCTATAAGTTGGAGAAACTAACGATGGAATTAGTCGAAACCAACTGACATATTGTTGATTTAATTCACGAATTCGAAGAAAATGATTGCGAAAATAAGTGTAAGAAATTTCCTGTTTGATGCATTTTCCAATAATCAGAACAAGGTTGATGAGGGAGAAGGGCATAGTATTCCCAATAGAGACATGAACTCCATTCAGAATAAATTTAAAGTACTTTTTTATATTTTCTTCTCCTAAACTTTTTCTTCATCGTATTGTGCAATGTTATCCATTATCCATTTATCAAGGTCAATCTCGGTAGCCAGTTCTAAACGTTTTTTTAGGCGTTTACGCCGCACATACATTGCATTTAGACTCATGCCAAGCAAACTGCAACAGTCAGTGATGTCTTTGCGTAGGCATATCAGTGCTGTTACAATTAGATCAGCCGGGGTTAGACTCTTGTGGCTCTCGGAAAGTGTAACTATTTTGCCATCGTATAATTGATTTATCTCATCTATATAATACTGCCATTCATTTTCCGAAATAACAGTTTGCCTAATAATTTCCTCTATAAAACCATCAAGCTTATCTTGTTGTAATAGTCCTACTTTCAAGTGATTAAATCGAAGTGTGTTTTCAATCCGATTCTGAAGTTTAGCCTGTAATAGCTCTCTTTTTTGATTGTTTTCTTTCTGTTTGTTTTCTATTTTATACCTTAAGTGTTGTTCTTTTATTGCATGTTCACTTTGTTTGCGCCTATGGCGATTGCGTATTAACAGTGCAGACACAGACAATATCAATATTACAATTATAAGTAGCGAGATGTAAATTATCATGTATTGATTGTCGATTTTAAGATTTGTATTCTCCTTTTCTTTCTGAGTTAAATCATATTGCTTGTCTATTCGGTGTAGTTGGCTTTCTATGCTTTGTCGAAGTGTAGAGTCACGCAAGAGGTAGGCTGTTTCTAAATGATTGAAGGCTTTATCATATTTTCCATTATTTTTTGCGATATAAGCCATGGCAAGATATTTTGTTACGCTGTACTTTGTATCCTGTGTATCGGATAGTGATAGTCGCATGTAGTATTGTGCTGAATCTGTTTGGTTCAACATGGCATAGTCGTAGGATAATAGGGCCGCGTAATGAGAACGGTATAACGCGCAATGCTGATAGGCCTTTAATAAATACTCTTTTGAACGGGTATGATTAGTATAGATAAATAATTCTCCTTGTCTGGCTATTATAGAATAATAATTGATAGAATCCCCTGCCATGTTTGCCTGTTTTAATGCTTTGTTTGAATAATGCATTATACTATCGAATGGGTAGTTCAATTGACTATACCTATCAGATATTTCTCGATAAGCATAAGCCTGATATTTTTTATTCATAGAAATAGTAAAGCCGTTCAAGGATTTTCTAAAAAAAATCAATGATTGTTCGTATGCCTCATCTTCTTTATATAGATAACCAATTTCAAACTCAACTAAACTTTTCAGATTAAACTCTTTCGTAGTTTTTAGAGCTTTTTCCGCTTTCTTATAAGCCACCATAGCCTCTTTAAATTTTTTATTCTGTTGCAATATGCACCCCCATAGGTAATAAGCTGTACCACTCTGTTTCGACAAATTACTGCTGTTGTAGTAATTTACTGCTATCCATATCAAACTATCCGATTTTATATCCTGATATAATTTGTATTGAGAATTTGTATAAAGCAAGCACCATGCTGCATAATCGGCTTGGGGTAGTTGCTTAGGACGAGGAATCGATAACAGCAGTTTTTGCGCACTGTCAGGCTTTATTTCTAATAATGATTCTGCAGCGAGCATTGTCTTGTTGTTTGTGTAGTGCTTATTGCACGATACAAGTACTAACGAAAACAACAGGTAGTAACAGATCTTTTTTGTTGCAATAAAATGGATTGGAATTTTGTGAGTAAAGCAAAAAACAAGAAAAGATGTAGAGATAGGATATTTCATGCGTAGCAGTTAGAATGTAATTTTTTTTTGAATTTTAAAGAAAATGCCTGAAACGACAAGTCAAAAATAGAGTGTTTACAACCAAAATTTGAAGTTGTACCAATATTCCTTTTTCTTTAAAAATAAGTTGCTGATATACAGAAAAATACAAATTGGACTTTATGTGACTGTACCAATGTTTTTTTTTGTAAGAAGAAATTATTTCGTTAATTTTACTGCAAAGATAACACATAAATCAACTAAAAAAAACATTTTATGAAACGTACTATTTTATTTGCTCTCCTAGTCTGTTTAACTTCAATTGGAATTTGCAAAGCAAACCAGCAAATTAGCATTAGTCCACGAACTACTCCATCTCCACACCCTCGTGCACCAGCAAGAAACTATATAAATGCTTATATTGATGGAGACTATTTATATATGAATTTTGACGTGCCGATAGGTGTAGCTACTATTGTAATAACTGACAAAACAGGTGTAGTGGTTTATCAGCAACAAGTAGATACGTATACGAGTTTAAACCTAATTATTCCTATTGATATATTGGATGGTGGAAGTTACACCATTACCGTACAATACGGAGGTACTACTGCCACTGGTGAGATGGATATATAAGCATTACACTGCATTTAGCAGCACAAAGAAAAGACAAGCGGCACAGTTCAAAGTTAGCCAACAATATTTTTTCGTATAACCTAACCATATAATAATAGGGATGAATGGATTCATTTTCTTATTACACGAACTGTGTCGCTTTATTTTTTTCTAAAATAGAAATATACCTGTTTTGGAATTCTAGCCAGAAAAATAACAGTTCTTGTTAGAGCATTTATATACTGAATCCCATTGGGGGTTCAAATTCATGTTTTTTTATCCACGGGTTTCATCCGCTGTCATTCACATTCAAGTACCAAAAACTTGAATGTGATTGGGTTTCTGTACGTTTAATAATTTTGTATCGGTCTAGCGTTAAAATAATGAATATTAAAAACTCTTTTATGGAATCAACAAACACAATATTGACTGATTATCAAGCAACTTTTTATAATGAATGGCTTCAAGATCCAACAAGAACTGACTATAATATGGTTAATGACTTCTTGCTGTCTGGTCAAATAGACGCTGAACAGCTTAATAGTGGGTTGATTAGATTTGTAAGTGAACATCTGTTATTTAATAGTAATGTAATTAATGATGGTAAAGTTCTTATGTGGCGACAACGAAATCCCATAAGATATTCAACACAGCTAGTTTCGGTATATGAATTCCAACTTTCAAACGAAGACATGCTAAAAATTGTTTCTGAACCTTTTGATTTAGAGCATGACTTATTAGTGAGGTATATTCTTATAAAACAAGATAATGGAGATTTTCGATTTATTAATATTCAACCTCACATACTTGTCGACGGCCTAAGTGGGGATGAATTAATCAATGAATTCAGCAAATATTATAATAGTGCCTATCATAAGAATCAAAGATCATTAGTTCAACAAAGACAATTACATAACGATTTATCGACGAAATTTAATAAAATTAGAACCGAGAACCAAACTAAAATAGCAGATTTCTGGCAAAAGCATCTGAGCACTCTTCAATCTAACGATTTGAGGTTTATTAGTAAATCTCAAATTGACAATCAACAAAATAGAAATTCAATTGACACTATAGATTTCTTTATTGAAGAGGATTTACTATTGAAAATTAAATCGGCAGCTCGCAAAGTAAGGTTAACTCCATACGTTATTAGCCAAATGGCTCTTGCCGTCTCGTTAAATAAATATACTGGTCAGTCAAATATTGGCATTAGTTTTCCTACTGCAGTACAAGAGGGTAAAGAGTTAATTTATGGTGCTCATGTAAATACTCTCATAATCGATTTCAGGTTTTCAAGCACTTCAACACTAGAAGAACTGATAGAACAAACGCTACTATATTATAATGAGTTAAAGCTCACTAAAGCTAAATATTTGCCTATAGGGTACATCTCAAAATACCTAGAGGACAAAAGAATTCTAGATTTTGCATTTGCGCAAACTAACCTACGCACGACGCCAGTTAAGTTTAATAAAGTAGAATGTAAACAAATCAACGATGATCTCCATATAGATATGGTTAATAATATTATTTTCGAACAAGAGTTCAAAAATAATGGTTTACATTTCAAAGTAAGATACAGAACAACTCTATTCGACAGTTATTTGATAAATTCTTTCATTGATAACTTTAAAAATATTTAACTAAAATATCTGATAATATCTTAAATAACAATATTTATATCCCAATAAAAAATGATTATGTCCTCGAATTAGAAAAATATACTCAAATAGTTTATGATTGGAATCTCACCCAGACTTCATATCCAATTGAGAATACTATAAATCAAAGATTTGAAGAGCAGGTAGAACTTACTCCAGATGCTGTAGCTGTACAATATATGGGAGTCTGTCTAAGTTACAGGGAATTAAATGAACGAGCTAATTCTCTAGCAAACTATTTAAAAGCAACCTATTTAATTCAACCAGAGGATCTAATTGTTCTTTGCCTAGACAAATCAGAACAGATGCTAATAGCCATACTTGCTGTTTTGAAATCAGGAGCAGGTTATGTACCTATATCACCAGAATACCCCCAAAATAGAATTAGCTATATTTTGTCTGACACTAAGCCCAAAGTAATTGTAGCAAATCATTTACACAAAGAAAAGATACAAGGCAGTTTACCTTCAACTCAAATTAATATTGAGCTTCTTGATGAAGAATCCTTTATAAGTAACTTATCAAACTTTCCACAAAAAAATCCTTCCAATAATATAGATTCGTCAAACATAGCTTATGTGATTTATACAAGTGGTACAACTGGTACTCCGAAAGGAGTAATGGTTGAGCATAAGGCCGTAATAAATCTCACATTAATGCAGGGGAAAGAGTTTAGACTATCTCGTTCTAGCAAATCCAAGAAATGTCTTTGGTTCTCAAATTATGTTTTCGATGCCCATATTTCAGAAGTTTTCCTATCTATTTTAAATGGACATAGTATCTTCATTATTGATGATGACACAAAAATTGATATTTTAAAGATTTCAGACTTCTGCAATAGAAATGAAATAGAAATCGCAACTATTCCTCCAGCTATACTTAATATTAAACATTTGATTCGGGTCAAGACATTAATTGTTGCTGGTGATACAGTGGATTCAAGTATTATGAAATTTTACTCCAACCACAATATCAAAGTAATTAATGCATATGGACCAACAGAGGCAACCGTATGTGCTACACTACATCATTATCAAATAGGAGATAGTAATACAAACATCGGATGTCCAATTGGAAATACTACTGTATATGTATTGGATTCCAGTATGATGCCTCTCCCATTAGGAGCTATAGGTGAATTATATATTGGCGGCTCAGGGGTAGCAAGAGGATACTTGAACCAACCGGAACTCACACAAGAACGCTTTCTGAAGAATCCATTCCAGACTAAAGAAGATAAGAATAGAGAGGTAAACGAAAGATTATATAAGACAGGAGATTTAGTGCGATATATGCCAGACAGGAATCTCGAATATGTTGGCAGAAACGACAGTCAGGTAAAAATTCGTGGATTCCGTATAGAACTTGGGGAGATAGAAGCCGTTTTAGCTAGATTTCCCAAAATTGATCAAGTTGCGGTTGTAACATGTGAAAATAAAGTTGGATTAAAGCTTCTCGCTGCATATTACATATCAGAAATTGAGCTAAATAGAAGCAATTTGAGAAGCTATCTATCTACTTACTTACCAGATCACATGATACCATCAGTATTTGTGCATCTAAATGAGTTCCCGCTGACTATCAATGGGAAATTAGACCGAAATGCATTACCTAAGCCAGAATTCTTAGATAACCAAAACTATGTGGCACCGAGAAATAAGGTGGAAATAGAACTGCACAAGATTTATGCGGAAGTACTGGGATTAGATAAAAGTAGAATTAGCATTGATGACGACTTTTTTAGGCTAGGAGGAGATAGCATTACAAACATACAAATCATTGGAAGAGTACGTCAGCAGTTACAACTTGAAGTAAGTAGTAAAGACCTATTTAAATTCAGAACCATCCGTTCTTTGTATGAGAATGTATTGACGAAGGTTGCTGCAGAGGAAGGACAAACCTTAGTCATTGAGGAAGGAATCTTAAAAGGCTCTCTTGCCTTACTACCTATTCAGGAATGGTTCTTCGATAATGTCAAGGAAGGAATT
>Ga0209748_1000086_pt1 | contig 61335 bp, 57 predicted proteins | sample BarGraIncu00421A_FD_185490 | JGI IMG/M metagenome (GOLD analysis project Ga0209748, IMG submission 185490) | Arctic peat soil microbial communities from Barrow, Alaska - Barrow Graham LP Incubations 004-21A (SPAdes) (version 2) | ecosystem: Environmental > Terrestrial > Soil > Wetlands > Peat... | reverse complement strand
TGTTTTCAGCAAGCAGTTGAATCCATTATTTACGGACTGGATTATTTATGATCCTTGAGGTAATTTTGGGTTCGCAATGCTGCGTTTGTCTGGATATCGTAGTAGTAGAAGGGGAAATCAAAGGAATGAAAAACTCCTTTGCCAAACATTGCATTTCCCGGAGCATAGGTATTGACATCCACGGTGCTGCAAATGATAACACCCTTGGCGGTATCCACCTGGGCATCAGCAAAATTCTTCACAACCATATTGGTTCCATCAGGATTTTTAACCACAGAACCGTCCGGATTCAATTGGAGTGAACCCAGGTTATCTGATGCAGGTGCCACTGTTTCGTCGGTGGTCCAGCTGATGGGGTTGATCGCCTTGGCACCGGGGGTAACTACACCATCGGTTCCTTCAATGGTAGGGGCCTGGGTGTTGTATGAAACAATAACCCCGGTGTCACCAGCGCCTGTGGCAAATTTAAGGTGGGGATTCTGGGACAGATAATCATCGGTGACGGAATAGCCAATGACATAGGCAGCAATCATGCGATCATTTACCTCAGGGTGTTCTTTCATGTATTCCGACAGAATATAGATCATCACATTGGAACCCTGGGAATGACTGGCTAAAATAAAGGGTCGGCCATTATTATAATTCTTGATGTAGTAGTCAAAGGCTGCCATAGCATCGGTGAGGGGAATGCCTTTGACAATATCCTGTTGTTCACCAACGGACATGGCAAGGGTTGAGCCGGCATCATCCTGGCGATAGTAGGGGGCATAGATATTGGCAGTGTCTGAAAAGGCAGTGGCCTGTCTGTCAAATGCCAGCTTTGATTGCTGAAGCATGACAGGGTTATCAATGTCACAGACAATCGGGTCGGATGCATTCACCTTTGCCCAGGCTGATGGATAGAGGTAAAATACATCCACGTCTTTGTTGAGCTCCGTGGGCAGGTTCAGCCAGTGGTCACCCTGGCTGTAATCCGTTGCCTGGATGGCAGTGGAGGTTTCCGTTTGGGCCGTATCTTCATTTGTGACCGTGCTGCATCCGGCAACAGCCAAACAGCAAAATATAACAGTGAGTGATAAAAACAGGTATTTTGTGATCTTCATTTTTTTCTCCTTTGTTGATTTTATTGTACTTTTTAAAATATCGTCAAAAGCCGGGAAAAGCTTAGAGTTTTTTTATGTAATCCCTTGAGAATAAACGTGTTGATATCGATCAATTGTTAATCAGTTGTATGCCTGAAGGGTTGTTAATATGAGGATATTATGATAATATAAAATCATATAAGAAAGAACTTATATTGTAGTATTAACAATTATGAATGGAGAAAATGAAATTATGGTTGCGTTACCAAATTGCCCAAAATGTAATTCAGAATACACTTACGAAGATAGAGATCTTTTTGTTTGCCCTGAATGCGCTTATGAGTGGACTTTAGAATCCAAAAACGAAGAGTGTGAAGAAGAAAAGATTATCAAAGATGCAAATGGAAATGTCTTAAATGATGGTGATACGATCATAATAATCAAAGACCTTAAAGTAAAAGGAAGTTCATCAGACTTAAAAAAAGGAACAAAAGTAAAAAATATACGTTTGGTTGATGGGGATCATAATATTGATTGTAAAATTGATGGTTTTGGAGCGATGCAATTAAAATCAGAATTTGTTAAAAAGTCATAAATGACAGTGACAGTTTGAAAGCATCGATTTAACTTGGCTTACTAATAATTGAAATAGGGGAGGTCTCTATGATGCTTTTTCGTAACTTCAACGCCCCACTCTGGGAGATATTCGCCGGCAATCTGCTGCTTTTGTTTTGCAGCTTATTTTACCTTGCCTGGTGGGTGGTTACCTTTCGTCCGAATTCATCCGGTGGGCCGGTTGGCGTGTTCTGCATCGTGGCCGCTTTTATCACAGGAATTGTTGCGATTGTTCTGTTGTCTGGCGGTATTAGCTTGCTTTCGCAGAGTTCAGAAAGTATACCGGTGATGTTCATTCTGCTGGGCGCTGTCGCTTTATTAATCGTTCTGGTTCTGGTCACGACCATGGCATTTCACCGGATAGTGACTTCGGAGCTGATAATAATACTTATCTGGGCAGCATTGGAGTTGTCCGTGATCACTGTGCTGTACGGCACAGGGCGCTTTGGCTCGGGATCTGCGGTGACACTGGCAGTCCTTGTGGGAATTGCCACTGTCGTCAGTTTGATCTGCTACGTACTTTATTATCGTCTAGACGAAATTGTAAGTTACTGGGTCGGAATGGTTCCTCTAACAGCGGCTGGGCTAGCAGTAGCGGTTATCCTGGGAGTTTTAGCGGTTTCATAAACAGATGAAAAAAAATATGGAGACCTTAACAAGATTTTTAACGCTGAATTAGAAAGGCTGCAAACAGACCATATCGATTATTATTTCTTACATACTTAGTGGGTTTCCCAAAAGTTCTTTAACCCTTTTTCCAGTTCGCTGAAATTTCTGACTCTGGTATGGGGAAACCATTCCTTTGGAAATAATTGAAGATAGCTTCGATTACTGAAACGTTCATCAATGAGTAGTATAATCCCCTTGTCCGTTTCGGTTCGAATGACTCTGCCCGCAGCCTGTAAAACTTTATTCATTCCTGGATACAAATAGGAATATTCATACCCGCAGTTGTTTTTTTCATTAAAATAGTCCCTGATAATATTTCTCTCAAAACAAATCTGAGGCAAACCAACGCCGACAATAATCGAACCGATTAATCCATCCTGTTTCAGGTCCACTCCTTCAGAAAATATCCCTCCCAAGACGCAAAAACCCAAAACACCATCACTGGTATCCGACCTAAATAAATTTAAGAATATTTCCCGATCTTCCTCATTCATATCAGCCGATTGTTTAATGGTATAAACATCCGGATAATGTTTGGTAAACACATCAAAAACGTTATTCATATATTTATAGGACGGGAAATAAACAATATAATTGCCCTGTTTTTGATTTAAAACGGATTTTATGGATTCGGCAATGGATAAAAAGGATTTATCCCGATTCCTGTATTTCGTTGATATATTATCAGAAATCAGCAATGCTCTATTATTTACATCAAAAGGGGAGGGAAAACTGATTTTATAACTGTCATTTCCGCCACCCAGAATTTCTAAAAAGTATTCAATGGGTGATAGGGTTGCCGAAAAGAAGATGGCGGCCTTGCCACGCTTAATCACTTCACTCAGCAGGTAGGATGGATCCAGACAGAACAATTTCAGTTTAGTATCATCTTGACTGTTTTCAATGGTTGTCACGTATCGTTCATCGTAGAACTCGGAAGTTCTCATAAAGGTTAATGCATTAAAGTAAAGTTCCAGCAGCTTCTCATGGCCTTCATTTCCTTCGTTTTTAACCAGCCATTCTTCGGATTCTTTGATGAATTTCATGATTAAAGGATAGATGTCTTTAGGTTCGTCCTTCTGAATGCAGTGATGTTCATCTTCAACTAATTTCCTCATTTCGATCATAAATGAATTCAATTTACCCAGGGACTTGGCGATTCCAGGGTTTTTATCCTTAAACATTTTTTTCAGCTCAAGCATTGGTTTTTTATCGAGTTCGGCAGAAAACATGGACCTGGCACGATCAACCAGATTGTGGGCCTCGTCAATAAGAAAAGTATAGTCGCCACCATTTTCTGAAAAAAATCGTTTGAGATAGACTCTTGGATCAAAAACGTAGTTATAGTCGCAAATAACACAATCTGACCATAGGGTTAAATCCAGGGAAAATTCAAAGGGACAGATTTTATGCTTCCTGGCATAGTTTTCGATAACCGGCCTGGTGAAATAATTTTCATGCTGCAAAGAATCAAGAAGTGCGAGATTAACACGATCAAAGTGACCTTTGGCAAATTCACAATGCTCCGGATCGCAAATCGATTCCTCTTTAAAACATAATTTATCTTTGGCGGTAAGGGTGACAGTCTTGAATTCAAGACCTTTGTCTTTCATTTTGGAAAACGTTTCTTCAGCCACTTCCCTGACTATGGTTTTAGCTGTGAGATAAAACAGTTTAGAGGTATGACCTTCTGCCATTGCTTTTATTGCCGGAAACAATGTTGATATGGTTTTCCCAATGCCTGTTGGAGCTTGAATAAATATTTTTTTATTTTCAACAATGGTTTTATACACGGAAACAGCCAGCTGCCGTTGGCCCTTTCGGTATGTCTCAAAAGGAAAATCCAGGGATTTTATTGAGAGATCCCTTTTAGTAACCCAATCCCTGGTGAGACTTGCCCAAACGAGATATTTATCCATGAGATTAAAAAAGAAGGTCTTTAATTCATTTTGCTGGAAATGTTTGATAAACTTTTTTATCTCATCCGTTTCCAATTGATAATAGGTAAGCTGGACAGCAATCTCTTCAATATTATTTTGTACACAGTAAATAAAGGCATAGCATTTTGCCTGTGCCCAATGGGTTTCATTGTAATTTTCTTCAATGTGTTCCAGGGGTCTGTTTGTGGATTTTATTTCGTCAACAATCGCAAAATCATCGTTGGTGATGATGCCGTCTGCACGGCCTTCAATCCTAAAGTTGAAGCCCTGATATTCTACCCTATATTTTAAGGTCACTTCAGGAGTGTACCCTTTATCTTTATTCTCCTTTTGAATTTTCTGATGTATCCTGGTTCCTTCCAAAGCCCTTGAATTACTCATAAATTGAGAATCAATATCACCGGAACGAAGTATGAATTCTACCAGGTTTCTAACGGATAGTTTTATTTCTGGTTTGCTCGTCATTTTATCACCTTAAAATATTTTGTATACTCATTGAATTTATTTTATCATTAAAGTATAGGACAATTGCTTTTTTTCATCCCCGTCTTCCTACCGGACATGAACTCATTTAAAACGATTTTTGCAGGCTGTTGATTTTTATCTGTTCCTGCGCATCTTATTTGTTATACTTTGAAAATTTTTCTCTTTAGCATCTCCTGCATGATCAAACCTGCAACAAACCCAATTCCGATATTCCATATAGAAAAACCAGCGGTAATCAATAAGACATAGTAATCACCTTTATCTGAGCCGACATCACGAGCTGAGACTGCCAACTCCAATCCGGCAAAGAATAGAACGACACCCAGTACACTTGCCGGGAAGATGCTTAACAGCAATAAAAATGAACTGCTGAAACATAATCCAACAATCAGAAGTATTCCCCCTAAAATAATAAGGGATCCCCCGGTGCGAGCGCCAAACCGAACATGTCCAGCCATCCCTCCGGCACCGTGACATACTGGAATTCCACCGAAAATCGGGGAGAATAAATTCATAATTCCTTGTGTAATCGCTATTTTATTTTCGGTGACTGGATGCTCTGGAAACAGTCTGTTATTTTCTTGAGTGATTGCGATTACAGCGTTTCCAAGGGTTAATGGAATCTGGGGAATACCCAGAATCAGGATACCTTTAAAAAAATCCGAGTAAGTAATCTGACCTAAAGAATACTGAGGAAGTCTGAAATCAAAATGGACATTGGCCAATTCTTTGATCAGTTCGGGATTTCTAATAAGACCAGCTGCAATTCCGAAAATGATTAAGACAAACATGGCAGGAATTCGTTTGTTTGTTAAAAGGAAAAATGTGAGGGCCAGACCAATCACAGCGATTAAAAAATCCGTTTGCATCATTTTTGTTCCCTCGATGATAAAAATCAGTCCAAGTCCCAGCATGATGCCCCTAAGGACCGGTTTCGAAGCTATTTTAGAGATGGAGTTCAGTTTGCCTGTGAGTCCTAAAATTAACCAGAAAAGCCCGGTAAAAATTCCAGCTCCAAATATCATGCCGGAAGTGATCGCGGCTCCACCTGCGATTGCGGCGCCTCCAATGGCTTTCATTGGCTGGACAGGAATGGGTGTTTTATAGTATAAACCTGACCCGATCAAAAGAATCCCAAAGGTAAAAAGAACACCTAAGGGATCCAGCTTTATTATGCTGATGTATCCAACAATAAATGGGATCAGTGTTCCGAGATCGCCAAATGCACCCGCCCATTCGGACCGGTCATATCGATTTCCCGGAGGCTTCTGTTTTGGGTTTTTTTTATTATTCATGTGTATTTTATGCATGTGAAAGCCTTCCTAATCAAAATTTCTTCTAAAAAATTTGGCTCAAATCAAATTCTATAATCCGTCGAATTTAAGTTAATATGGTTCATGATTTCGTCTGCGCAACTTCTTTTTCGAAGGAGTTTGGCCATGATTTTCATGGAAGAGTCAATGCAGGGAAAGAACATCCGAAATCTGGAACAGAGATAGCTGAGAATATCCTCGCCGCCCTGCCAGGTAATCTGGACATCTGTGCCGGGTGATGACTCCAGTAATTGCCGGATATAAGCGTCAAGAGTATCTTCGTCCATTAGTAGGCTTTTATATTATATCATCTTTTTGCTTTATTTCATAATAGGATTCTGGAGGATTAAACGTAAAGTCATTGTTGAAATCGGGAATAAATGCTAAAATAGATGAAAAGCAAACCAAAACTGTAATGAGAAATTATGCAGAGCATCTTGATGAAAAAAGCAAAATTAGAATCCCGAGACAACTTGAAAAAAAAGAGTGGTATCTAATTGTTTATGAACGGATTAGTCCTTTGTGTTTTCTAAAAATTAAAAAAGCTGAGAAGGAAGTATAATTGTGAAAATCAAGAAAATAATCAATATTACAATGCTTATCCTGTGTTTGTGCCTAATTGCTGGTGTCGGTGCATTTTGGTATAATGCCGTCAATGCTTACAAAATCAGCAATGATTTTGTAAGCGTTCCACTTCAGTTCAATCCTGATGCCGCATCTTCTGTTTATCAAACACAGAATGCGCAAATTACGGTTAACGGCGGTTTTGTAAAGGGGATTCAAAAAGATGAAGATGGTACCCAAAGTATTGTTATCAGAGCATTATCACCGCTGCCGTCCATAACGGTGACCAGTAAAGCGGCTACTGCGGTTTCGTTATTGGTTGAAAATATAAACCCGGATTTTTATGCAAAGAGCATTGTAGGCAACAACCTTCCCTTGACAAAAGTGACGGTGAATACAGTACAGTTGAACATAGCTGCAAATCCCGAAGAAACCATAAAAATTGATCCGGTCCAACCAAGTGGTGAAGATAATACAGGGCAATCTAAATACATTATTCTCGGTGATAATCGTGATGGATATGATATTTTTGGTCAGATTATTCAGCAGGTCAATGGCGAAAATCCTGTATTTGTAATTGACAACGGGGACCTGGTGTTCAGTGGAAAACCTAATCAGTACCGACTCTTTGACAAAATGGTGTCAAATATCTCAACAACACTCTGTACTACTCTGGGTAATCACGATATTCGCGGCAATGGGCGCAGCACCTACACCATGCTCTATGGTCCGGCGTATTATTCCTTTGATTATGAAAATAGCCATTTTGCGTTTATCGATTCATCTCCCGGATGGAGTGAAAAACAGGCAATTACTGACGAACAATACGCATGGCTTGAAAAAGATTTGAGCAAGGCACAGGGTAAAGATATTTTTGTTATTACCCATATACCGCCTCAAGACCCAAGAAGCGGTGTAACTGCCAATGAAATTCCGAACTTTGTAAATAAAATAAAAAGCGGAGACAATTTTCTGGAGCAGAAATTAGATAACTACAATGAAACCAAGGCTATGAATCATGGCTTCCAAGACCCCCAGGAAGCGGAAAAGTTTGAAAATCTCATGAGTACATATCATGTGGATACGGTTTATCTATCCCATATTCACAGCTATTTGGAATATACAAAAGCTGGCGTGCGCTATCTCATTACCGGAGGTGCCGGTGCAGAGTTGTTAACCAAAAACAGTTATTATCACTATATGATTGCAAAAATCGGAGATATTAATACCACCACTATGGTTGAATTGCCCTCACCGGCAAACAACTATATTACCAGATATACGGCAACTGCACAACTTTTTTCCGAAGCCTTGTATGAAGAAAATCCGATTGCAGTTGTGTTTATCATTATAGGATTCATACTGCTACTATTTTTAGTGCTTATCAGGATTTACTTATGGAAAAAGCAGCCCCTTGATACTTTATGGAAATGGATAAGTGATATTGGTAAGTATGCGGTAAAACGGTTTAAAGAATTGTTTAGTAAGGAAAGGTAAAGATTAAATTATGTTATCCGAGTCTGCCGCTTAACCAATTGAAATATTCCTGATGATTTCAGCAGAAGCACAGTGGATCTAAAGAATGGATGACAGGGTGACAGCACCGCGACAAGAATAAAATGGGGAAGGCCTTCGGGATTCATAAGGCCTTGGATATGGCGGGCTCCGCTCTGGGGATTTTCATTGTTTATATGCTATTGTCAAAAGCGAATGGAAATTTTGACTACAAGACCCTGTTTGCTATTTCCATTATTCCGGGAGTAATCGGTTTGGTTATCTTATTATTTGTCAAAGAAAAAAAGGAACACCGGGAAATTAAAAGGGAACCTTTTTGGAAAAATGCAAAAAATCTGGATGGTAACCTAAAGCTTTACCTGGTGGTGACATTTATTTTCACATTAGGCAACTCGTCCAACGCTTTTTTAATCCTCCGGGCAAAGAGCATGGGCTTAACTGATGCCAATGTCATATTCCTTTATTTTATATACAATCTCTCAGCCGCACTGTTCTCGGTGCCTTTTGGAAACCTGTCGGACAAGTTCGGAAGGAAGAAAATTTTGGTTTCAGGCTATATCACCTTTGCCCTTGTTTATTTTGGCTTTGCTGTTGTATCAAATACCGGTGTTCTGTTTATTTTATTTATCATGTATGGCCTTTACACCGCAATGACCGCAGGTGTTGAGCGGGCCCTGATTTCAGAAATTTCACCCGTCTGTTTAAAAGGCACCATGCTGGGGCTTCAGGCCACAATTGTAGGGTTTGCCCTGCTTCCTGCCAGTGTCATTGCAGGCCTTTTGTGGAATGCATATGGCGCCCAGGCACCTTTTATTTTTGGCGCGGTGCTGTCACTTCTGGCAGCCTTTCTGCTGATTATTCTGATGAATCGAAACCATCAACAGCCTTTGAAAAATTAAGCTGAATAAAAAAACCTCACGATTTAATGGTATTTTGACAGCATAATGCTAGTTAAAAAATTTGAAAATGTTGGCGGTTATCTTGACAAACATCAGTATTTATTTAATAATATATACATATAATGGATTTTAAATTAACAAGGAGGAAATAGCATAATGAAAAAATCTTTAGGCGCAAAAATATTCGCATTGCCGAGTCCAGTATGGGTAGTAGGAACTTATGGAGAAAACGATGTTCCTAATGTAATGACCGCGGCATGGGGGGGGATTTGTTGTTCTGACCCACCATGCGTGACGGTATCCTTGCAAAAACAACGGGCCTCTTATGACAACATCATAAAACGAAAAGCCTTTACCATTAGCATACCCTCTAGCAAGCAAGTTGCTGAGGCTGATTATGTCGGCATTGTCAGTGGCAAAAATACGGATAAATTTGCTAAGGTGAGTTTAACCGCGGTTAAGAGTGAACTTGTTGATGCCCCTTATGTTGGAGAATTTTCACTGATTTTAGAATGTCGACTCATACAGACTGTTGAACTTGGTATACACACCCAGTTTATCGGTGAAATTGTCGATGTCAAGGCTGATCATGATGTCCTCGACGAAAAGGGTATTCCATCTTTGGAAAAAGTATCACCTTTTGTATTCAGTGCAGCCGATCGAGGGTATTACCAGATAGGGGATCAACTCGGACAGGCCTTCTCAATTGGAATGAAGTTTAAAATTTAAATGATGGGAAAAACTATGTATTGAATGTAATAAAGTTAAAGGCACAGGATTCTATTTGGAATCCTGTGCCTTTTCAAAGAATAGTATCAATTACTTGACATGCTTGCGGTAAAAAGTGCGATGGCACCGACAATTAGTTTCGCACATTGATGGGTATTAACAGAATATAAACAGATAGCAAGCCTAGCGTGCATTGGCAATTAGCTATCTTATTAGGGGGGGAGAAACATTAAACGACCGGGTCATTATTGAAGTCGCTGAGTCGGTAAATATGGATTCCCTGGTTACTGAATTATTAGAAAACCCCAATGTATTAGTGCCAGAATTGAAGGGTTATCCTATTGTCTGAAGGCATACGGATTCAAATTGTACCAAGGGCAGTGCTGCATCAGGTGCAACCGAACATCCATTTATTAGAAATTAATACCGCGGTCAAATATTTATAAGGAGTCATTGCAATGAAAAAAATACTTTTAGTGATTGATTATCAGAATGATTTTGTAGATGGGGCACTTGGCTTTCGAAAGGCGGTTGTTCTGGAAGATGCCATTGCCCTAAAAATAGGGGAGTACCGAAATAACGGTGATGAGGTCGCCTTTACCTTTGACACACATATGGAGGATTATTTAAACACCCGGGAAGGTAGAAGCCTTCCTGTTTCTCACTGCATCAAGGGAACAGAGGGCTGGCATCTGTATGGAAAAATAGCCACACTTTGCCTTGAAACAGATATGCGCTTTGAAAAAAATACCTTCGGGTCTTTGGAGCTGACAGGTTATCTTGCGCAGAATAAGTATGACAGCATTGAGCTTGTGGGTGTTGTCTCCAATATCTGTGTCCTTTCCAATGCTGTGCTGGCAAAGGCGGCGTTGCCGGAAGCTGAGATAGTTGTAGATGCTTCCTGCACTGCCAGTAACGATGACCAGCTAAACGAGGAAGCTTTAAATGTCATGGAAAGCCTTCAAATTAAAGTGACGAATAGGAGCTGCGGCAACAAAAGATAAATAAAAAAGTCGTATGATCAAGGCTTGTTTCAATTAAATTTTCATGGAGTAACAGTGTTACAAGTCGGGACCACCATCTGGAGTATGGTTTTTGCCATTTTTGCAATGTTTTCAGGCAGTGGTTCTGTGGGTGGCTTATTTTCTTTTGCAGTGGCTTTTTTCATCATAGCGGTTAATAATTTATGGGAAAGTTTCATTTTTTCAGTTCTTAACTCGCCACCAAAATTTTCGATTGAAAGAGCACTTTTTAACAGGGATTCGGGAAATGCATTTTTAATATTGGTATCAAAATTTTCAGGAATCCCGGATGAGACAAAAAAGCCAAGGTTTTTATTTTTCAATACCTCTTCATTTGAAATGCAGTATTCTTTAATTTTTTTCTGGATTTGTCCCATATAAATAGATCCGCCGATTAAAATGGTATCATAGTCTTCTAATGAGGGTATTTTATCTTTGGCGTTTACAAGAAGGACTTCTCCACCTAAATCTTTGGTAAGCTTTGTCGCACACTCTTGAGTGTATCCATAGGTGCTTCCAAATAATATCATTGTTTTCATGAATTTTATTCCTCCTGAATGTTTTTATTTTATTAAAGCATTTTCAATAGATTTTAAATAGGCTTTACTGGTTACCGTTGCACCGCTGACAGTGTCTACTGTTGTATTCTGTTTTTCAATAACAGCTTTAATAATTGTATCCGTGACTTCCGGATTATCAAAATTAACGGTTTTAACCACATTAATTTGAGTTATCTTTTTATCGCTTACGGTGACCGCAACAGTGTTGGTCCACCGTCCACTTTCATAACTTCCCGGATAAGTACCATCTTGAATTTGAGTGAGATCCACAGCATTAATCGCTAAATTTTCACCTGTTTTTAAGCCACTGGTAATGTATAATAGACCACTTCCGATAATCACTGCAAACACACCGACAATACACCCAACAATAATCATTGCTTTCTTCATTTGTACTACCTCCTATTTAATTCCTGTTTCCATTTCGGTCAAATTAAATAACATTTTTTCGAGAAGTAAACGAGTTGTTGCCATTTCTTCTTTCGAAATTCGTTTAAATAATTTTCGTGTGAAATTATCAGCCTTTAATTCACTTTCTTCTGCAAATGCAGCTATCCGATTGGTTAATTTAATGCGTACGACCCGGGCATCATTCTTATCTTTTTCTAAGCTGAGAAAGCCCTTTTTCTCAAGTTTTAAAGCCACCTGTTTCACATTTTGATGGGAGCTTCCCATTGCCTTAGCCACTTCTTTGATGGAGGGATCATATTCAAAAGAATTTTCAACAACAATGGTAAGTAACCATTGTTTCGTGGTTAAATCATGTTCTTTCAATTCTCGGCCAAGCAGAGTGTCCATCTGGTTGGCAACGACTAAAATACTGCCGAAAATAAATTTTCTATCGGTCATCGATTCCAATTTTTCCATAAATTACCTCCGGTATCTATTAAGGTAATATATTACCTTAATAGATAATACATTACCTTTCTTAATGTGTCAATACTAATTTTAGAATATTTTATAAATGATAAGCGTCACAAATATTTTCTTGAACCGTTCCGGGGGATCTGTTAACATGACAATAGATAATTAAATGGGGAGTGAACTAAAAACATGAATGGTATTACCATACGTTTTTACGGAGAGTTGAATGACTTTCTTCCACAACAACAGAAATATTTGAGTTTCAACCATTTTTTCAAAGGACAGCCTTCTGTTAAAGATTTGATTGAATCATTGGGAGTTCCTCATACAGCAGTGGAGCTGCTTCTCATTAATGGAAAATCCTCGGACTTTTTGTACCAGCTTCAGGGTGGGGAAAGGGTAGCTGTGTATCCGATTTTTAAAAGCCTTGATATATCCACAGTGTCACATGTACGGCCGGCTCCACTTAAGGAATATCGTTTTACATTGGATGTTCATCTTGGCAAACTGGCAGCAACTCTTCGGATGGTGGGATTTGATACACATTACAGTAATAACGCTTCCAAGAATCAACTGGTCAACGATGCTGCAACTGAATCCAGAATACTGCTGACCTCCGACAGAGCATTGCTCATGCGAACAAAAGTGGTGTATGGCTATATGGTCAGGTCTCGGGACCCTGGCTTGCAGCTCGTCGAAGTGTTGACCCGGTTCAATCTGGTTGACAAACTTCTCCCTTTTGTGAGATGTATGGCATGCAATGGTGCTTTAAGGTCTGTCTCAAAGGCGGAGGTCTTATCCCGTCTGCCGAAGAATGTCCGGGAGTCTTTGGACGAATTTCAAGAATGCTCGGACTGCGGCCGCATTTACTGGAAAGGAACCCATTACAAGCGCATGAATGATTTTATCAGGCAAGTGAAGGAAAAAATAAAAATGGATGAGATTCATTAATCCTGATTTAAGGTGAAGTTTACTGCTTATGACTGAAAAATCCGGAAAAACAATCCATGTCTCGGTGAAAGTCTGAAAAAACATAAAAAGTGTTGTTTGGGAAAATAGTTCGTAAGGAGTTTGACAATATGACTGGTACGACCTTGAAAATAATTGCATTAGTATTGATGCTGCTTGATCATGTGGCTCAATTTATTCCAGGAACCCCTATTTGGTTTCATTGGCTAGGAAGAATTTCAGCCCCACTATTTATGTTCTGTATGGCTTGGGGATTTTATTATACCCGTAATCGCAAGAAGTATTTATTGCGAATGTATGGTTTTGGAGTTGGTATGGGTATTATTGACATAATTTGCAACAGTATCTATCCAGATGCGGTGTCTCCAATATACAATAATATTTTTGTGACCTTATTTTTGGTTGGAGTCATTGTCTGGTTAATCGAATATGTAAGAATTGATAAGAAAAAAGGAACACTGTTAATTATAATATTTGCAGTTTACCAACTGATCACCACTGCAGCATGCACCATCGCCAGCCAATTATCCTCGTTATATGGCATGGGAATGTTTGCCGGAGCTATTTCGGCCAACCTGATTTTCAATGAGGGCAGCTTCATTTTTGTTTTTCTGGGCATATGGTTATACTTTAACAAAGAGGATAAGAAACGACTTATTATTGCCTATGGTAGTTTCTGTCTTGTTTATTTTGCCTTGGAATGGACGTCAACCCCCGGAATAACGGCCATGTTTTATCAAAATTTTCAATGAATGATGATTACCACACTGCCATTGATGCTGCTGTATAATGGGGAAAAGGGGATGGGGCTAAAATATTTATTCTACATCTTTTATCCCCTGCATATTGTATTGCTGTTTTTTATTGGAAACATTTATTTTTAAAAATGAGGTGATGAAATGAGCGAAATGAGAGCGGAACTAATTGCTCCCTGTGGTATGAATTGCAGACTTTGTATGGCCTACCAAAGAGAAAAAAAACAATGCAAAGGATGCAATAGCAATTCAGGATATAAGACAAACAGCTGTCTGAAGTGCATTATAAAAAATTGTCCGACCATTCAGAATAATGGTTCTGGATTCTGCTATGAATGTGATAAATTTCCTTGTGCCAGACTCAAACAGTTAGATAAACGATATCGAACCAAGTATCATATGAGTATGATAGAGAATCTTAAATTTATTAAAAACAATGGAATAGATGCGTTTTTGCAGCAAGAGGAAAAAAATGGACCTGTTCAAACTGCGGCAGCATTATTTGCGTCCACCGTCATCTTTGTCCGACGTGTCAATCCGAATATATAGAACAACCATAATCGAGGGTGATTCATGGCGATTATTTTTTTTATTCTATTAACAGTAAAAAGAATTTGCGCTAAAGGAGAAACAAACTAATGAATGATCATTTTGACCTTGCAAACTATATGAATGAATCCACTGAAATAATAATCAGGGATGTCATAAAATCAACTTTGAAAAATCCAAGAGAAACGGCTTTTCTTCTAAAATACAGAGAAATAAGTAAACGTAATTTTCGCAAACGAAAATCCTATGAAGCATCCGGCCAGCATATTCCCACATTTCTTATTTCCAGCATTACCAATGCCTGCAACCTTTTTTGTAAGGGCTGTTATGCCCGGGAAAATGGTATGTGCAATGAAGAGGAAGCTGTCGAATTAATGACAGCAACCCAATGGTTGGACATTTTTAACCAATCCCAAGACCTGGGTATTTCCTTTAATTTACTTGCCGGTGGCGAACCACTTTTGAGACGAGACGTGATTCAGGCTGCTGCCAGTGTGAAAAATACCATTTTTCTAATCTTTACCAATGGAACCGTGATTGATGAGGATTATCTAAAGCTTTTTAACGCCCGTCGAAATTTGATTCCTGTTTTAAGCATTGAAGGAAGTCAGCCTACCACAGATCAGAGGCGAGGGGAAGGAACCTACCAGAAACTTTTAGCGACCATGAAATCTCTGGATAAACATAGGATATTGTTTGGAGTGTCTATTACCGTTACAACAGAAAATATGAATGAAGTCACATCCAAGGATTTTTTAGATGTTTTAGCCAAACTTGGCTGCCGAATTGTATTTTTTATTGAATATGTTCCGGTTGACCCAACAACCGATTATTTGGCTCCTGGAGAAAAAGAACGGTTATTTATGGAAGACAAACAAAACACGTTAAGAAAAGTTTATGATTCCATGGTTTTCGTGTCTTTTCCAGGAGATGAGAAATATATGGGAGGCTGTCTCGCCGCCGGTCGCGGGTTCTTTCACATTAACCCCAATGGATCCGCCGAGGCTTGCCCTTTTTCTCCCTATTCTGATCGAAACCTCAAAGAATACTCCATGTTAGAGGTTTTGGCATCCCCATTTTTTAAAAAATTGCAAGAGGAAGAATTGGTGGGTGGCGAACACAATGGTGGCTGTGCTTTATTTCAACATGAAGATCAGGTCAAATTATTGTTAAATTCATGAAAGACTGCGTGGTGTTCTAAAAATGCAATTGAATATGCAGATAAAACAGCCAAAAGAAAACAATATCATAATCCTGAGATCAAATGTTCTGATCTTATGTCATAATGATAATTTTATTAACTCGTATAATAAGGATAATATAGATTAATTGATTTTAAGCTTCAAATATTTTTAAAATATTTTTATTTTGTTTCCAATTTATATAAATTTCATGTAATCATTGGGAATTTATGATATACTCGCAATAATAGGTCAAGGAAATCCTTTAAATCACTGATCATGGTTTGATTAACGTCGATTTCCCTTTTAAAATTTAGAAAGGAGAATTTATATGGAAGCAATTAGCTTAACTGCCAGCAAACTTCAAGGTTCAGCCGCAACCATAACAAAAAATGTTGAGGATGTTAGGGTGAAAACTACTAAAGAAGGCAATAGTGGACAAAATTCCGTAAATGAGGCAAACAGTTATAATAAATATGACACCCTGGAACTGTCTCAGGATTATTTGCAATACAAGACAAAAAGCGAAAACAGTGCAGTGACAAGCGATGTGAATCAATTAAACGCTACGATCACCCAAATGTTTGTCAGAAAACCACCTCAAGAAAGTAGTGATGCCGAAATAAAAAGCAGGCAGGTTGATCAGGAAACATCAAATCAACCGGAAAATTTGAAAACCACAAGCGAACTGCAAACCACCAGTATTATATAAAGAGGCAGAAAATCATTAAGCCACGTACAAAAATAGAAATCAAGTGTCTAAAAGAAACTAATTATTAAAGAGCCAGCGAGCATTAAAAAAACGTTGGCTTTTTTAATGCGAAAATAATGTTAAGAGTAAAAATCGCTGGACACGAAAAAAGAGAACCCCATGGGTTCCCTTAAAGTCCATCCTATTAATGTTTATTTTGCTTTTTTAAGAAGCAATAGCTGCGTTAAGTTTGTCTACGAGAGCGTCGACACTGGTATTATGAACAGCACAGGCTTCTTCCAGTGATTCCTTCTGTGAAGATGGACAGCCAAGACAGTGCATACCAATTTCCAATAAAATAGGCGCAAGGTCAGCGTCCATTTGCAATAATTCACCGATTAACGTACTTTTTGTTACTTTTTGCATAAAAAACCTCCTGATTTCTTTTATAAAATAAAATTATTTTATTTCTTCACGAAAGATAGTATAACATAATATTGCTTAAATTAAGATAAGATTATTTGTTATTTTGAAATATTTTTTTGTTGTCATAAAATAGCAAAACAAGTACAATGAAAAGAAATAAAGAAATTGTACAGATGTGACCTTCCATTTTTGTGAAAGCTGCAAATAATATTTTATTGGCGCCGAAATAAACTAGGGGATAATAGATCCACACTGGCAAAAATACGACTCTCTTTTGTTGTCGAATTTAGAAAATTAATAATTAATGAATAAAATGGAGTAACTTAAATGATAGAAAAATACACGATCAATTCCAATCATCACAAGGTAAGTCTCAAAGAGTTTAGCTCAAAAGACACTGACAAACTTTCAAAAAAAGATGTTAAAAAAGAATACTGTGAGTTGCAAAAAAAATTCAGCGAACTTCAGGAGGTTCTTTATGCGTCTAAGAAATATGCACTGCTCATCATATTACAGGGCATGGACTGCAGCGGTAAGGATGGGACGGTTAAAAAAGCATTAAGCAGCGTGAATCCCAATGGGTTTTCTGTAGAAAGTTTTAAGGTACCAACACCTGCAGAATTAGGCCATGATTATCTTTGGAGGATACATAAGGAAACACCAATGAAAGGGAACATTGTGGTGTTTAACCGGTCATACTATGAAGATGTTCTGGTTACCCGTGTTCATAAAACCATTGATGATGACACTGCTTTTAGACGATTCAAAGAAATAAATGCATTTGAAAAATATCTTGTTAATAATCACACCATTGTATTAAAATTATTTTTGCATATATCAAAGGATTTTCAACAGAAAAAGTTGGAGAGTCGGTTAGAGACACCGGAAAAACGTTGGAAGTTTTCAGATGATGATTTAAAAGAGCGGAAATTTTGGGATAATTATCAGGAATGCTATGCAGATGTACTTTCCAATTGCAGCACAAAAGAAGCCCCATGGTATGTGATCCCTGCAAATCACAGATGGTTTCGGGACTATATTATACTGAAGACGATTGTGAAAAGATTAGAGCATTTAAAATTGGAATATCCAAACTTAGAAGGCGGTATTCAGGATCTGATACAGGAAGTGAAGGATAGCACTGGAAAATCTGAAGATTAAAGGGCGAGTATCCAATCATTGAAAAGTTATGGATACTCCTACTACCAGAAATCCAGGGTTTATGAGCAAATATTTTTTAAGAACCAGCCGGAATTAATACAGCGGTGGCTTTTTTAACCTTAATATTTAAGAAAAAATCCATAAAAATCATAAACACTGTTGACACAGTGGATTATTATTATTAAAATAGAGTTATTGGCACTCAATCAATAAGAGTGCTAACACAATTACATTATTTTGAAAGGGCACAACCAATGGAAAAAAAACAGTTTAAATCAGAATCAAAACGTCTGATGGATTTGGTGATCAACTCAATTTATACAAACAAAGAGATTTTTCTCCGTGAATTGATTTCAAACGCTTCGGATGCAATCGATAAAATTTATTATAAGACGTTAGCAGACAACGACAAAAATTTCAACAAGGATGACTATTACATTCGGATTTTACCGAACAAAGATAACCGAACCCTGGTTATTGAAGATACCGGTATCGGTATGACCGAAAAAGAACTGGAAGAAAATTTAGGAACCATTGCTAAAAGCGGCTCCAGCGATTTCAAATCGGAACAGGAAATGGAAAAAGAATTTGATATCATTGGACAGTTTGGGGTAGGTTTTTATTCGGCCTTTATGGTTTCTGATAAGGTTGAAGTGGAAACAAAATCCATGGATGAAAATGAGGCGCACTATTGGGTTTCCCAAGGGGCAGATGGTTATTTCATTGAAGCTGGTAAAAAGACATCCCACGGCTCGAAAATCACCTTGCATCTAAAGGAAAACACAGAAGATGACAATTACGATGAGTATTTAGAACCGCAGCGACTTCAACAACTTGTGGAACATTATTCCAATTATATCAGTTATCCCATTAAAATGGTGGTTGAAAAAAGCCGGATAAAAGAAGAAACAAAAGATGCCGAAAAGCCGGAATACGAAACGTATCTGGAGGATTCCATTCTAAACTCAATGGTTCCCATTTGGCGAAAAAACAAGAATGAGCTGACGGATGAAGATTACCAGAATTTCTATCATGACAAACGATATGGCTATGAAGAACCTCTGGCACATATTCATTTGAATATCGAAGGAGCCATGAGTTACAAAGCCATTCTCTATATTCCGGGACAGCCGTCCTTCGATTACTATACCAGGGACTATGAAAAAGGTCTGGAACTTTACGCTAACGGTGTGCTGATTATGGATAAATGCGGAGAACTTCTTCCGGATTATTTCAGTTTTATAAAAGGGGTAGTGGATTCTGAGGATTTATCCCTTAATATTTCCCGGGAAATGCTCCAGCAGGACCGACAGCTTCGTCTCATCAGTCGTAAAATTGATTCTAAAATTTCCGAAGAACTCAAGAAAATGTTGGAAAATGACCGAGAAAAATATGAAAAATTCTTTCTGGCCTTCGGGAATCAGTTAAAGGTGGGAACCTATGACCACTGGGGACAGAATAAAGAGAAACTCCAGGACTTCATGCTTTTCTACTCATCCAAAGAAGGAAAATTGGTGACCTTAAAAGAATACCTGGACCGTATGCCTGAGGATCAGAAGTATATTTATTATGCCGCCGGAGCGACGGTGGAAACCATCGAAAAATTGCCCCAGGTATCCATTGTTAAGAGCAAAAACTTTGAAATCCTCTATCTCACTGAAACTATTGATGAATTTGTCACCCAGACACTTAAAGCCTATGGGGAAAAGGAATTCCGTTCAGTATCAAGTGATCAACTGGGATTTGAAGAATCCAAAGAAGATGAAACAGAAGCTAATAATGAGATAACCGAAGCCGATGAAAAGCTTCTTTCAAAAATGAAAGAACTGATTGGAAATGACGTGGTGAAAGTTAAAACAACCACCCATCTAATGGATGATCTGGTCTATCTTTCCACTGAAGGGGATCTCTCCATCGAAATGGAAAAAACATTAAACACCATGCCTCAGGGTGGCAAAGTGTCAGCTAAAAAGGTATTGGAAATCAACAAAAACCATCCTGTATATGAAAAACTGAAAGAATTTTATGAAAAAGATGAGGGTCAGCTCAAACTTTATACGGAATTGCTTTATAATCAGGCAAGACTCATTGCCGGACTACCTATTGATGATGTGGTAACCTTCACCCAAAATATCAGTAAACTGATGTAAAAATAAAAGACGTTTTGTGTTTTATGCAAAACGTCTTTTATTGAATTCACATGAAGGCTGTGCTTTATTCCAGCAGGAAGATCTGATAAAATCATTTATTGAATTTAAAAATGGCATCGAAGGAGGTTTGAAAATGTTGACCTATGCAATTACATTCATTAGTTTGGCGTGTCTGCTTTATACCATTGGTGTATGGGCAGAAAAAATCCAAAATAAGTTAATGGGTTGGCATGTGTTTGTTTTTTGGGGTGGTTTCATTTTTGATACCTTGGGTACCAGTGCCATGGGCATCTTATCCGGTGGGATTTTTCAAGCCAATTTTCACGGGATCACAGGGATGATCGCAATCTTACTCATGCTTTTTCATGCTATTTGGGCGTCAATTGTTATCATCAGAAAAGATGAAAATATGAAGTTGAACTTTCACAAGTTCAGTATAGTGGTGTGGATCATTTGGTTAATACCAATGGTATCCGGGATCATATACGGCGTAACCATTTAAGTCGTATATAGAATTAGAAAATGAATTCGAGGAATATTTAAGATGCCGAGAATAAATCGATTTTATCTTAGCATATACAATAGATCAAGGGCATAAAAAAGCAGCGAACCATTGGTACGCTGCTTTTATTTCATTTGGAATAAAAACCGGTCAGTTTTCTATATTGATAATTTCATCAGCCCAATCTTCATAAAACAAGGCTTCATGAGATACCATAATAAGACCGCCCTGCCAGTTTATAAGCTCTTTTTTCAATACTTCCTTTGCATCCGCATCAAGGTGGTTTGTGGGCTCATCGAGAAAGATGAAATTACATTGAGTTAACATTAAATTACAGATTTTCACTTTTGACTGTTCACCACCGCTAAGCGTGGATACCGACTGTTGCATGCTTTTTGCTTTTAATCCGCACTGGGCCAAATTCCTTCTGATCTGACTTTGAGACAGCTTGTGAAATTCATCGGAGACAATTTGTATAGGGGTTTGAAGGGGATTCTCCCAGTTCAGATCCTGTTCGAAATATCCGGTTTTCAGATTATCCGCAAATTTGAATTTTCCGGAGATCGCAGGGATCTGATGTATTAATGTTTTAAGCAAGGTTGATTTGCCGATACCGTTGAATCCTGTGATTACTATTTTCTGACCTGATTCGACCTTGAAATTTAATTTGGATATAAGGGGGTAGTCATAGCCAATTTCCAGATCTTTTACTGATAAAGATCTCTGAGCTGAAATTGGTAATGCATTAAATCGAAAATTTGGCTTCGGGGCTGATTCAGGTGGAGCAAGCCGCTCGATTTTATTAAGCTGTTTTTGCCTGCTTTTTGCCATATTTGCAGTGGAAGCCCGGGCCTTGTTTTTTGATATATAATCTTCAAATTTCTTAATTTCTTTTTTTTGGGATTCAAACTCCCTGATATAACTTTCTTTTCTGAGACCTTTGAGTTCAATGAACTTTGTAATATTTCCGGTATACTTTTTGATTGTACAAAACTCGATGTCGCAGATGCAGGTGGTAATCTTATCAAGAAAATCAAAGTCATGGGAAATTACAAGAAATGTTCCCTCATAGGCCCTTAAATAGTCTGTCAGCCAATCCACATGTTCTTTATCGAGAAAGTTAGTTGGTTCATCCAATAATAATACATTGGGTTCTTCAAGAAGCAGTTTTGCTAAAATGACTTTTGCCCGTTGACCACCGCTGAGTTTGGCAATTTTGCTGTCCATTCCCAATGCGGTAATGCCAAGACCATCGGCAACTTTTAAGATGCTGCTTTCAATTTCATAAAAACCGGAATTTTCCAAAAGACTTTGGAGGTCAGCAGCCTTATTAAGGGCCTTTTCACTGCTGTCATCCACCATGTTTTCATAAATTTTACTCAACTCGGCTTCAGTGTCATAAAGCTCGAAAAAAGCAGTCTTCAGATAGTCAAATACCGAAATTTCCTTGTCAATTTTGGCATGCTGATCCAGATATCCGACTTTGATGCCTTTTTGCCAGCGAATTTCACCTTCATCCGGTATAACTTCTCCGATGAGTGAATTTAAAAGTGTGGTTTTGCCTGTGCCGTTTCGTCCCACAATTCCCATATGTTCACCCTTATAAAGCTCAAAGGAGGCTTCCTGATACAAAGCCTTGTCGCCAAAAGAGTGTGATACATTTATAACGTCCAATAATCCCATAAATATTTCTCCTATATTTGAATACAACCACAAGAAACGCGTATTGCGAGTTTCTTGTTTTGTCCGCGGACAGTCCCAAAGTACGCGCAAGCACTTGGTGACTGCATTCGCGCAAAACAAAAAACAGGGAATCAAGTTTTAATTTGACTCCCTGTCTATTTCAAAAGACCATGACGAACATTGCATCGTGGTCTAAAAACTTTCCGTCACATTATCACTCTTAAGTGTAACAAAGAAGCTTTGAATTGTCAAAGGGTATTCCATTCCTTAAGAGGCTTTTTATGATACAATCTTAAATAAATCAAAAACAGGTCGTTAATACGAAGGAGAAGCTAAGATGAATCATATGGAAAAATTAAAAGAATATGCTCGATTAATTGTACGGACAGGGGCAAATGTCCAGAAGGACCAATATGTGGTTTTAAACTGCTCGGTCGAGAATCACATCTTTGGAAGAATGGTGGTTGAGGAAGTCTATAAAGCCGGAGCAAAGGATGTCATTGTTTTCTGGAACGATGTGAAGACAAGCCGACTTCGATTTGACTATGCAGCACTGGAAGTTTTTGGCAATATTCCAGAATGGCAGGCTGAGTCACGAAATTATTACGCAAAAAAGAAAGCTGCAGTGATTTCAGTGATTGGCAGTGATCCAGAAGCCTATTTGGGCGTGGACAGCGAAAAGCTGAAAACCAGTACCCAGACAGCTGCTGAGGCATTCGAACCCTATTATAAAATGATGATGAACAGTGATTTTCAGTGGTGTGTTGCAGCAGTGCCTGAAGAGAAATGGGCCATGAAGGTGTTTCCTGATCTGTCAGAAGAAGTGGCTGTGGCAAAACTCTGGGATGCTATTTTTGATTCGGTACGCATCGGCAGGGAAGATGCAGTTAAAGCATGGGAAAAACACAATGCATTTCTGGGAGAAAAATGCGATTTGTTAAATGAGTATCATTTTGATTCTCTTCATTATAAAAACAGTCTCGGCACTGATTTTACCCTGGGTCTCCAGAAAGATCATATCTGGGAAGGCGGGGGAGAATTTACTCCGGAGAAAGTCTATTTTTTTGCCAATATGCCCACCGAGGAAATCTTTACCACGCCGGACTGTTACAGGGGGGAAGGGATCCTGGTGTCATCGGTCCCTCTTTCCTATCAGGGGAATCTCATTGAGAATTTCAGCATTACCTTCCATGAAGGCAGGGTGACTGATTATAAGGCGGAAAAAGGAGTTGATATTCTAAAAATGATTATTGATACGGATGAGAATTCAAACCGCCTGGGTGAGGTGGCTCTTGTGCCTTATGATTCCCCGATTTCCAATACGGGTATTCTTTTCTATGATACATTGTTTGATGAGAATGCGGCCTGCCATTTTGCCCTGGGTGAATGCTATCCCACTACCATCAAAGGCGGAGGCAAAATGACCAAGGAAGAATTATTAGCAGTAGGGGCAAACCAGTCGAGAGCCCATGTTGACTTCATGGTTGGCACAAAAGATCTGGAAATCACGGGGATCACAAAAGATGGTTGTGAAATCTGCGTTTTCAAAAACGGCAACTGGGCCTGAGAATTGCATGCTTTCTGAAAAACCGTTATTTGTTTTTAAGTTGAGGATTAAAAAAATAGTAAAGCAGTCCTCGAGGAATTTATATAATACAGGAAAAGTGAAAGGATACCTAAAATTATACGCAAATAGTCTATATTTGCGTATAAATGAGCAAATATAGACTATCTGTATATTTATGTGCAAATGCATTGAAAATGCATGGGTGATATGATACGATGCTTATAAAAACAATGGATAAGAAGGTGAATTATGTATTGTGCAATCATTGGTGATTTAATAAAATCACAATCAATCAATCCAACCGAACGTAAAATTGTCCAGGAAAAATTGGAGAATGTTCTTGAACAAATTAATAATAATTTTAAGGAAAATATTGTTTCAAAATTTACCATTACTTTAGGGGATGAATTTCAGGGTTTATTAAGTGCATCATCGATATCAATTGAAATTATTGAACTAATATTAAAAGAACTTTATCCCCATGCGATTCGCTTTGGCATTGGGATCAGTGATATCTACACAAAAATAAATCCGGAGAAAGCTGTTGGGGCAGATGGACCTGCATATTATTTTGCTCGTGAAGGAATAGAAAAAGGAAAAAAAAACAAAAACAAAACGTCATTTTCAGTAAATGTTAAGACTGATAAAATTGACCAGGAACTTATTAATGCATTGTGTCTTTCAATTGATTTACTCATGAGCAGTTGGACAGAAAAACAAAGAGAAGTTGCCTGGAAAATGTCTGAAATAGATGGACAGCAAAATATAATTTCTGCTGAATTAGGGTTAAATCCTTCAACGGTAACACGGCACCTTAGAGCTGCTCACTATGAAGATTATCGGAAATTATTAAATACACTTGAAAAATATTTGCGCATTGAATATGATTTTAAGATCGAAGGGAATAGGCTCAATCAAGCAACAAGTTATTATAATAAAGGAATATACTTGATGAAACAATGCGATTTTAAAGCTTCTTTAGAAAATTTACAGAAGGCTTTAAACATAAGAATCAAGGAATTGGATCCTGATCATCCGGAGCTTGTTGCTAATTATGATAATATTAGCAGAGTATATTTTAAACTGGAAAATTATGAAAAATCACTGGAATTGTTTCGAAAATCCATAAAAATCAAAATTAAGACATTTGGAGAAGACCACCCAAATGTTGCAGCTACTTATAACGATATGGGAAACATCTATTCAGCTCAGAGTAAATACGATGAAGCACTTGAATTCTATGAACGGGCTTTATCGATATTTGAAAAATATCCAGGAATGGATCAGTCGGGTATTGGAACGACTTATTATAACTTAGGGGAAATCTATTCATTAAAAAAAGAACTGAATAAAGGCTTGGAATATTATCAAAAATCTTTAGAAATAAGAGAAAAAGTTTCAGGAGATGATCATTCGGATTTAGAAGATATTTACATAAGAATGGGTAATATCTTTTTAGAAATAGGTGAATTAGATAAAGCACTGGAGTTCTTCAAAAAAACTCTGCCAAAAAGGTTGAAGGATTCACAAGCCGCTTCTATTTACAATAATATGGGAACAATTTTTTTAAGAAAAGGTAATCTGAACGAAGCTCTTGAGTATTTAAAAAAAGCCTTATTAATCAAAGAAAGACAATTGGGACCAGATCATCCTGAAACCGCAGCAATTTATCAAAAAATTGCATCTATATATCAAATGAAAAATAATTCAGAAGAAGCGGTAAAGTATCTGAACAAAGTGACAAATAGTGATGCTTTAGATCGGAATAAAAATTATGATGATTGATAATAATCTGTTTTGGCTTTTAATATGCGGTCATTTTATTGGTGATTTTTATTTTCAAACATTAAAAATGGCAATGGACAAAAAAGAGGAGAAACGTCCTTTATACTTACATGCTTTAATTTATGCTTTAACAGTATTTTTAACTATTTCACCAGTCCTGAATCTCAAACTTTTTATTGTGGTTTTTCTGCCTGTAGTGATCAGTCATTTTCTAATTGACTTCATAAAAACAAGGGTTAATATTGAAATCAATAAAGAAAATTTTATATTTAGAAATATTTTTATAGTTGATCAAATTCTACATAGTGCAATGATAGTAATTTTTGCCTCTATTTACGTAAATAGTAATGCAATTGACTTAAATCAATTTGGAAAGATGTTATTGTTATTTTATAATAACTTAGGAATGTCCATTGATCCGTCAGTATTCTTGCGTTTCATTTTTGTTTTCTTAATTATCGGAAAACCGGCAAATATATTAATAAAAGAGATTAATAATAAAGAAAATATTTGGCCGAATAATACGAATAGTGAGGAAAAAGCACCAGAATATAAAAATGCGGGAAAACTTATCGGTATTTTGGAAAGAATACTAATTGTAATTCTAGTGCTGCTGAATCAATATGCAGCTGTCGGATTAATCTTTGCGGCAAAATCCCTTACAAGATATAATAAAATTATTAAAGAACCCTCATTTGCAGAATATTATTTAGTTGGTACATTATTAAGCCTTTTGATAGCAATTGGTGCTGTATTAATCATACAGCCAGTATAGAAACTGTTGAATCCGCTTATTTAACGAAGCTATAAGAGCAAAAGACTGCTACTGCTTAAGTTAACAGGTTAATGACTCTCTGGGAAAAAAATGTCGATAAGTTGGTTGGAAAAATCTATGAAAATCCAACCCTACTATACATTAGAATTTAATTTTTATGTTTAATCCCCCTGAAGTTGATTTGTTTAAAGAAAGAGATATGGGGTAAAGTAATAGAGATTGTTAATAACGTTTGTGTTTAAAAAAAAAATATCTAACTGAGGAAAGGAATTGAAACTATGGAAATGAACAAGATATTATATAAGACTATTTTGAAAAATGCATTTTTTGTGCCTTTTAAAATAAGATTTTGGGATGGAGAGGTAATAAAATATGGAGAAGGAGAGAGTGAATTTACGTTTATTTTTAATAATCCCATACCGCTAACTGAAATCAAAAAGGATCCTTCTATGGCTTTAGGTGAGGCTTATATGTCTAATGCCATTGATTTAGATGGGAATTTACAAAAGGTTATCGAATATCTCTATAATAATAGTAAAAGCTTTTTGCATGGGCCTATTATAAATAAATTTTTTAGTAACAATAGAAAAAAAAGTAAAGATAATGTCGAGTATCATTATGATATCGGCAATGATTTTTATAGACTCTGGTTAGATGATTCAATGACTTACTCCTGCGGGTATTTTCAATCCCCTGATGATACTTTGAACGATGCTCAGAAAAATAAGGTGGATTATATCTTAAGAAAATTAAACCTTGAAAAGGGACAAACATTGCTTGATATTGGTTGTGGTTGGGGAGAATTAATTCTAACTGCGGCGAAAGAGTATCAGGTAAAATCTATGGGAATAACATTAAGCTCTGAGCAATTTTTAAAAGTTAAAGAAAGAATCAAAGTTGAAAAGCTGGAAGATCTTGTGGAAGTGCAGTTGCTTGATTATCGGGAACTGAAAAAAAGAAAGTTCGACAGAATAGTGAGTGTGGGAATGGTAGAGCATGTTGGTAAGGACTGTCTCCACGAATACTTTTGTGCAGTAGACAAACTATTAATGCCAAAGGGCGTTTCCCTGCTTCATTCCATCACCTGCAATAGTGGAGTAGCAATAGATACATGGATAGATAAGTATGTTTTTCCCGGAGGATATTTACCTACAGTCGAAGAATTAACATCAAACATAATAAATGAGGATTTTCATTTAATCGATGCGGAAAGCCTCAGAATACACTATGCAAAAACATTAGAGCATTGGGCAAAAAACTTTGAAAATGCTTTGCCTGAAATCATGAAGATTAAGGACGAAACCTTTACAAGGATGTGGCGATTGTATTTAAATGGCTGTGCGGCATCTTTTAATTGTGGGAACATTGATATTCACCAACTATTGTTTACTAAAGGCGTAAATAATGAAATGCCTTTAACCAGAGAATATATGTATCAATAAGGACAAGACAAAATATTTTGCAAACATTTTCTATTTTAGAAAATAAAAATAAATATTTTTTCGGGAAGAAAACCTCAGGTTCAACCGTTATATAAGTATGCAGAACAAACGGAGGTGAAATGTGCTGATTAAACATAAAGAAGGGGAAGACGATGATGAACTCATAAAGAAGATTATTTCAACCGGCAATTCTGAATATTTTGAATCCATTGTTGAACGCTATGAGAAATACGCTTATATTTACGCGTTTTCCCTTCTTAATAATGAATTTGATGCACAGGACGTGGTAGCTGAAAGTTTTTTAAAGGGGTTTTCCAAAATAAGACAATACCGGTTAGGCAGCAATTTTAAAAACTGGTTTTTGAAAATTGTTCATAACACCTGTTTTGATCTTTTAAGAAAAAACAAAAAAATGATTTATCTCGATGATTTGGAAACTAGCGAAAGCTTATATAAGGATCATGCCTTAAGCTATGACAATATCGATTCTCTGGACTTTGGAGAGGTTGGAAAATCCCTTGATTTGTTGCCTCATGAACTCAAAGGGGTTGTTATTCTGCGATATTATTATGATTGGGATTACAAAACCATTTGCGAATTTTTAAAAATTCCCATGGGAACATTATCCTCACGATTAAACCGAGCCTGTAAAAAACTGAAAACTTATATGAAGGAGGAATGAGGCGATGGAAAATTTAGATAAGTTGATGGAATGCCTGGGATTCAACGACAGATCTGTTAAAGACTTTGCCTCAGGGATACCCTTTAAGAGCAGAAAATCGGATATTATGGTTAAAATCAGGAAAGTTGGCGAAATTGCCCCGATAAACTCTAATCTGTATGCACTATTTTATATATTGTCCATTGCTTTTTCAGTGCTTGTGATACGACTTTTTGTTCTTATTGAAGCAAAAAACACATTGCTCGTAACCATTTTCACCGACCTGGTCATTGATTATTCAGATCAGCTGATTGACGGATTTAGAATGATTTCTTTGTTGGTTTCGGCACTCATATGCATGGGAATATATTTTCTGATTCATCATTTTAAAAACGAGAAAAAGTTCTCTTAATATTGGAGCCGGTTTTCTCTTTAGAAAAAAAAGATCGGTGCATGAAAATATGCACCGATCTTTATTGCTTTTACCTGGCGTTTCGTTTAGTATTTAATGAACATGGATCCAGGAACATTGCAGATCACACATTTATCAGGCACTTCTTTTTCGATATTCCCACAAACCGGGCATAGATAATAAAATACTTCATCCGTTTGATCAAGATTAGCTAAGGCTTCCTGATATCGTTTTGCATGAACTTCTTCTGCCTTCATGGCAAGAGTGAATATTCTGATTGCTTCTTTATTGCCTTCAGCTTCAGCTTCTTTCAGGAAATCAGGATACATTTCTGTATATTCATGTGTTTCACCGGCAACAGCATCATTCAGATTTTCAGTGGTTGATTTAATTTTTCCGGCAATTTCAAAATGTTTGAGTGCATGTATGGTTTCGGCATCCGCTGCTGCTTTGAAGAGTTTTGCAGCATTTAATTTACCATCAGTTTCAGCCTTTTTAGAATAGGCCAGGTATTTTCTGTTTGCCTGAGATTCTCCGGCAAACGCGTCCATAAGATTTTTAAGGGTCTTTGATTCTGCCATTTGTTTTCCTCCGTTTTTAATTGATTTTATTGTAATTAGAATGATTATAAATAAAAAATATCATAAATAATGGTGTATGTCAATAAAAACTTTCAAACATCGTCATTTTACATTGCACATGAGGTTAATGAGGTGTAAAATATTTTCAATAGAAATAAAACAAATGCAGTGTGAGATAGCTAGGGAAGGGTATTGGTGATCTGAATGTATGCATGGACAATGAAGTTTGAACAAGATAATTTTACTACACCGACTTTGGTTTCAAAAGACAAAGATTATTATCCTGCTTTAAAAAAAAAATATAATGAGATTTATGCGATTCTTGTGGAAAATAAAGTGCCCTATGACATTCAGGATACAATAAGAAAAACAGGCAATATTGTTCTGGAAGTCATACAGAGATATTATTCCGGTAATGTAAGAGGCGCTTTAAATGGTCTTAATGTTATTTTAAAACCCCTCATGCAAAACCCTTTAGTTGTTTCAAATTTAGAAAACAGTCTGGCATTAAAAGGCCTTAAGGTTTTCAGAAATGATATTGATGAAGATGATCAGTGCCTTTTTTCAGAAGTCGATTTATTCCGTTCCAGATTAAGTGATCGGATAAACGGTTTTAAACCGGAAAATATGCTTCATATTGGGTTTGATAACAGAGGGACAATTGCTACCCAGCGTTTTAGTATACCTGGCCTGCCTTGTCTTTATTTTGGAACATCGTCCTATGACTGCTGGATAGAAATGGGTAAACCGCCTGATAATGTTTTCAATGTTTCACATGCGAAATTTGACGATACAATAAGGGTCTTTAATACAGCAGTTAATGTTTATGATATATCAGAGTTTAATACTTTAACAGAAGAAGAAAAAGATAAATACAACATTAATTTTGATCAGGCGATCCAAACATTGATGTCTTTATGGCTATTATCTATTTCTGCTTCATTTACAATTGAAGAAACAGGAAGAACGTTTCGTTCGGAATATATTATTTCTCAGTTAATCATGCTGGTTGCAAGAGATTCAAAATTAGATGGTGTTATCTATTTAACAAAGCAACTAAAAACACAGCTAAGAAATGATAATTGGGCTAAACCGGTAAGTGTCAATGTCGCCTTGTTTGCACATTATAAAGGTGAGAGTATTATGTCGGAAATTTGTAAACAAATAAAAATTTCATCATCCGTAAATTATGGAGAATACAAGCAACTCAATGCAGCAACCCAGCAAAGTGGTGAACATTTATTCGTTGATTGGTTTTTACCGTCAAACAGTGAGCTGGCCGGAAAACTTATTTCCTATAGTCAGACTCAATTTTATGGTTTTGATAAATATCTTAAGAAGCAGAAAAAAGACTATTGTAATGTTGATGAAATAAATAAAGTGGGAGAATAACAAATTTTTGCTGCAATAGATTATTTTTTAATAGTACCAAATTATTTAAGCCAGGGGGAACCCCTGGTTTTTTTATTACATCAGGCGGCATTGTTTAAAGGTGGTGTTTATGGGGTATTGTAGTTAATAGAATAAGTAGGCAAGGGGTAATAATATGGAAAAGGTATCGGCAGTCGAATGTACATCTTACGAAACAGAAGAAGTTTATCAGGCAGTTAAAGAAGCGATTCAAAGAATAGGGTTCGTCATTCCTGAGCATAAAACTGTTCTGATAAAACCAAATCTTCTGACACAGAACAGACCGGAGCAGCATACCATTACTCATTATTCACTGATCGATGCACTTTGCAGAATTTTAAGTGAAAAAAATTGCGAGATTCTGATTGGTGATTCGATATCGTTTTACCAGCAGGGGCTTACCAGAAAGGCATTTGCAACATCAGAAATAGATGTTGTTGCCAATAAATATGGTGCAACTCTGATTGCGTTTGAGGAAGAACAAGTGGTCAGAATAACCAGGGATATAAGAAGCTTAAAAGAGCTGTATGTTCCAAAAATTCTATTAGAGGCTGATATGGTGATTGATGCCTGTAAACTTAAAACCCATGGCTCGCTGCGTTTATCAGGGGCCATAAAAAACATGTTTGGGTGTCTTCCGGGTGGATACAAACAAAAAATTCACCGCTGGCTTGACGATGAATTTGAGCTTTCAGATGTATTCATGGATATCCATCGGGTGGTAAAGCCTGCTCTGTCGATTATGGATGCTATTGTAGGTTTGGATGGTGGGCCAACTGCCCTGGGCCGACCTGTAAAGGTTTCTAGGATAATCGCCTCATCCAATGCTGTTGCACTGGATGTTATTGTTGCTAAAATGATCGGATATGATCCTGAAAAACTGCCGATTTTATTGCAGGCAAAGAAACGAGGGATGATTGAAAATTTTGAAGATATTCAGGTTCTTGGGGAGATCGGTCCCATAAAGTTTAAAAAGTTGGTAAAAAAAGACCTTAACAGAATTTTCAATAAAGACAGTATTTTTGTAAAGGATACTTATGTGGATCTTTCAATCGACGATTCAAAATGCACCAGACATAAAAGTTGTATTTATGCATGTCCGGTTGATGCCATAAAAGAAGTTGATGGAAAAATTGTACTTGATACTTCTGTCTGTATCAACTGTTATTATTGCACGTTTGTCTGTCCGGAAAAAGCAATTAAGTTCATGCCGTCACCGACGAATAAATTCATCAGAGCAGTAAGATGGATCGGAAGATTATAAGGGGATTTAAGCCCTTGAGACTGGACAAAAGTGATAAGTATTTCAATGTCAGAAGTTCGAAATGATACTTATATAAAAATGTTACAAACGTTTACAAAAAAACAATTTACATTGAGTGAAAACATGTTACAATAAAGGTGAATCAAAGATCAACTCAATCCTTTTCTGAATTCAATGAACTTGATCATTGAAAAGTAAACAGTCTCTTAACTAATCGATAAAATTTTTGGATAATCGGTCGTTATTAAAGATAAAAATTGAACACAAACCGATTAGATGAATCTAATTTTATCAGGAGAAAAGATTTGGACAAAAGAACAGATTGCTCTGAAATTAATACAATCGGGAGAATAACTCGACTGATGATTAAATTAAAGGTCAATTTAAAGGATAAGTTTTATAAATCAAAGAAGCGTTTTTCACAGTTTGGAAGAAAGTCCATACATGATTTCGAAAAACAGAATCTTTGTTTAAAAGAATAATACTTTAGATTATCTCAAAATAATTTTCATATGAGTTTACATGAAAGAAAAATACTTCTGTTTTAAAAGTAAGATAATCCCCAACAGTTAAGTGAAAAGTTTACATTGGAAAAGTGAGAAAGAAGATTTTTGGTAATTAGAAAGGGGTGAGTCCAGAAAGATGACATCAGAAATTTTGAGCTGAGGCCGATTTTGCAGATAAAAATGCAGAATCGGCTTTAGTATTTTTTGTGTTAACTCGCCTGGCATGTAACGAGAAACATACAAAAAGCCGACACTGTTGCATTGATCCAACTGTGTCGGCTTTGTTTGCTTTTGAATCGAAAAAAAGTTTGATAGGAAACTGACGCTGAATTATTTAGTGTTGTTTTGACCATTGATTCTTCAGTGTGGTATTTCTTCCTTTAAAATCTGGAATAATGGTTTCGGTCGGTTCGACCTTTTCTTTAAACTTTTTAATAATGGAAAAATCATCCAAAAAATGCATGGGAATCAGTACCTTTGGATGGAATTCTTCAATAAAATATTTTCCGGCTTTGTAAAAAGAATCCCCCAAACGAGGATCCACAGGTATAAAGGCAAATTCCATTGGAAGTCCTTTGAGTTTTGAAAGCTCTGACTTAAAATCTTTTTCTTCCTGGGCAGGATCAATTTCCGGCTTCAGGGTAGGATCCCAATCCCACCAGTTAAGATCCCCGGCGTGGAAGATTCGATGACTGTTGGCGGCAATATAAAAAGAGACGCCGAGATCAGTGGAACCAAAGGTTCTAATATCCATACCACCCAATGTCATGTGTTGATAGGGGGCCATTCGATAGTTTCTGGGGGCTCCTGTCTCAGGGAGGTCATCGCTGAAAATATAGGTTGGTTGAAACTCACTTCCAGTCTTTAGGATATCTTTGGAGTAGTGATCGCGGTGACCATGGGTTACAAAGAAATAATGGGGTAACCCTGCTCGCATAAAGTTGTTGGGAATTTTTGTGAAACAATCAAAAATCAGTGTTTTATCTTCGAATTGAATTAAAAAACCACTGTGATGTAAATGGATAATTTTCATAATACACTTCCTGACGTTATATTCTTACTATAATAGCATACCTTTTTTCCCCTTAAATAAGCATAATTTATAAAAATAATTTAAGAAAAATAAAAAAATAATCCGAACGTTCCAAATTCTATTGAAAAAAACGTTCGGAAATAGTAAAATAGTATCATCATTTAAAAAAAGGTGGAATAATAGTGATCAAACGAATATTTGTAGAAAAGAAGCAGGGTTTTGATATTGAAGCCCAGTCCCTCGTTCAGTCATTTCAAAAAATATTAAAGATTCAAGGTCTTAATGCCGTCCGCATCCTATATCGATATGATATGGATGATGTTGCCGATGAAGTTTTTGATCAGGTGATTAACACGATTTTATCAGAACCCAATGTGGATAATGTTTATCAGGATAATATTTCAATCGGAGAAAAAGATAAAATCTTTGGGATATCATATTTACCCGGTCAATATGATCAGCATGCTGATTCAGCAGTTCAATGTGTTCAAATCCTTTCTGGGGATCGCCCTCTGATTAAAGTAGGAAAGATTGTTGTTCTCCAAGGAGATATTAATCAGGAAGCATTTAACCGAATTAAAAAATTCATGATTAATCCTGTTGACTCTGAGGAAACAACCATGGAAAAATTATCAGCTCTGGTTGATTTGGTTCGTGAACCATCAGATATTACAACTCTGGAAACATTTATTGAACTGAATCCTGCAGATTTAGAAAAATTTCGATGTGATTCCGGATTTGCCATGGCCAATGAAGACATTGTCTTTGTCCAACAGTATTTTAAGGACGATGAAGGGCGAAATCCAACCATTACTGAATTAAAGGTCATTGATACCTATTGGTCAGACCATTGTCGTCACACGACCTTTCAAACGCACATACAGGATGTCTCTTTTAATGGGGAGGATGCACTTTCTAAAGAAATTGGCTTGGCCTTTGAAGAATACCTTGATTCCCGTTTGGAAGTCTATGGGGAAAATACCGATCGTCCGATGACGCTTATGGATTTGGCCGTAATTGGAACCAAGGTTCTTAAAAAACGGGATCTTATTGAAGATCTGGATGAATCTGAAGAAATCAATGCCTGCAGCATTAAAATAACCGTGGATCATGATGGCGTGGATGAAGAATGGCTTTTAATGTTTAAAAATGAAACCCATAATCATCCCACTGAAATAGAACCTTTTGGTGGTGCAGCCACCTGTTTGGGAGGAGCTATTCGTGATCCTCTTTCCGGGCGAAGCTATGTTTACCAGGCCATGCGGGTAACCGGTGCCTGGGATCCGAGAACACCCATAGAAGATACGATTCCAGGGAAATTGCCGCAAAGAAAAATTTCCCTGGAAGCAGCCCATGGCTACAGCTCTTACGGAAACCAGATTGGATTAGCAACCGGACAGGTTGTTGAAGTCTATGACCCGGGCTTTCTGGCTAAACACATGGAAGTTGGGGCGGTGATTGCTGCGGCTCCCAAAGAAAATATAATTCGGGAACGACCAACCCCGGGAGATGTCATTCTTTTGGTTGGAGGACGAACCGGGCGAGACGGCTGTGGTGGCGCAACCGGGTCTTCCAAGGCGCATACCGAAGAATCCATCCAGAGCTGCGGCGCGGAAGTTCAAAAAGGGAATCCTGTTGAAGAACGAAAAATCCAACGGCTGTTCAGGAATAAAGAATTATCCACTCTTATTAAACGATGCAATGATTTTGGTGCCGGTGGTGTTTCGGTTGCCATTGGAGAGCTGGCGGACAGCCTGGAAATTGATTTGGACAAAGTGCCTAAAAAATATGATGGTTTGGATGGTACCGAACTGGCTATTTCAGAATCACAGGAACGTATGGCAGTAGTGGTTGAACCCAAGGATGTTGAGAAATTTATTCAAATGGGGAATGCCGAAAACCTTGAGGTGACGCCAGTGGCTTTGGTCACGGATACCGGCCGTTTGATTATGAAATGGCGTGGGAAAGAAATTCTTAATTTGTCCCGTCATTTCCTGGAAACTAATGGGGCCCCTCAGTTTACTGAAATTATTATTGAAAAGCCTGGAAAACTGGAACAGTCTTTAGCGAAAAAAGAAGTTTCATTTAAGGACCAGCTAATAGAAACACTTCAAAATATAAATGTCGCCAGTCAGCGCGGTTTAGGGGAAATGTTTGATTCAACCATTGGCGCTGGAACAGTTACCATGCCTTATGGCGGGAAAAATGCTTTATCTCCAATGGATGGTATGGTGGCAAAGATTCCAATGATTAAAGGGGATACCACCACCTGCAGTATCATGACTCACGGCTATAATCCTGTTATTGCAAAAGCAAGTCCGTTTTTAGGCGGAATGATGGGTGTCATTGAGAGTCTGTCTAAACTTGTCGCCCTAGGCGGGGATTATAAGAAGGCCCGTTTAAGTTTTCAGGAATATTTTGAGCGTCTGGGAAAAGATCCGGTTAAATGGGGACGTCCTTTTGCTGCGCTTTTAGGGGCTCACAGAGTACAAAAAGTAATGGGAACACCTGCTATTGGTGGAAAAGACAGTATGTCAGGTACCTTTGAAGATTTGACGGTTCCTCCCACATTAATTTCCTTCGGGGTGACCACTGCGCATATTGATGCTATTATAACCAGTGATCTAAAATCACCCAAATCAATCCTGCAATTATTTGAATTGCCAATGGAAGAAAATGGCATTCCTGATTTAGATGGCATTAAAGAAGTTTATGAGACGATTCAAGCCCATGCCAAGGCTGGAAATATTGTCAGTGCCAAAACCATCTGCCTGGGAGGAATTGCGGAAGCTGTGGCAAAAATGGCTTTTGGAAACGGTATTGGGGTTAATCTGGCTTCCTGTTTTACGCAGGAAAGACTTTTTGATTCATTATTTGGAAGTATTCTTGTGGAAAGCAAGGAACCGCTTGATGGTGGAACCATTATTGGATATACCAACAGTGAGGGCAAAATCATGTATCAAAATGATGCGATTGACCTGGCAGAACTGACAGAGGCATGGGAAGCCCCACTCAGGGAAGTTTATCCGGAAAAGGTTGATGGTTTTGGAAATGTGGAAACCCTGAGCTTTGCTAAAATAACAAAGCTCAAGTGTTCCCCGATATTTCGGAAACCGCAAATTTTCATTCCTGTTTTTCCAGGAACAAATTGCGAGTATGACTCAGCCAGAGCCTTTGAAAATGTTGGCGGGAAACCAGTCACCACCATTTTCAGGAACCGATCGGCTCAAGCCATTACTGAGTCCATTGATGAAATGGTCAAGCAGATTCAGGAATCTCAGATGATCATGATTCCAGGGGGCTTCAGCGCCGGGGATCAACCGGATGGTTCAGGTAAATTCATTGCTGCGGTTTTCAGGAATTCAAAAATGATGGATGCTGTTATGGATCTCCTTAATAATCGTGAAGGTTTGATTCTTGGCATCTGTAACGGATTCCAGGCTCTGATTAAGCTTGGCCTGGTACCTAACGGCGAAATTTGCGACATTACCGAGGCTATGCCAACCTTGACATTTAATAGCATTGGTCGTCACATTTCAAACATTCCAATGACACGAATTGCCTCTAAACTATCCCCATGGTTAGCAAACACTGAGATTGGGGAAGTCTATCATATTCCCATGTCCCATGGAGAAGGCCGTTTTGCAGCCAATGATGAGGTATTAAAGACTTTAATCGAAAACGGACAAATTGCTACCCAATATGTGGATTTTGAAGGAGAAGCTACCTTGAATGGCAGCTTTAATCCTAATGGATCTGTTTATGCAGTGGAAGGAATTACCAGCCTGGATGGTCGTGTTTTCGGTAAAATGGGTCATTCCGAGCGAGTCGGAAATGGATTGTATAAAAATATTCCCGGGAAAATGGATCAGCAAATATTTAAAGCCGGCGTGAATTATTTCAAATAAAAATAGATAAAATAAAGTCAAAGTAAAGGAGTTAAAATGGGTGATACACCAAAGGTCGCAGTCATTATGGGAAGCGATTCCGATTTTGATGTTGTGAAAAAATGTTTAATAGCTCTTGAGAGATTTGGAATTGAGTATGATGTTCAGGTTATTTCTGCCCATCGAAATCCACAAAAAATCTTTGAGTATGCGGCTACTGCGGAAGAACGGGGAATTGAAGTTATTATCGGCGCTGCCGGAAAGGCGGCGCATCTTCCCGGGGTCATTGCCGGTATTACACCACTGCCTGTTATCGGTATTCCTATCCAAACCTCCTTTCAGGGAGGTCTGGACTCGCTCTTATCCATTGTGCAAATGCCCTCTGGGGTGCCGGTAGCTACGGTAGCAGTGAATGGCGCAGAAAATGCAGGCATATTAGCGGCCCAGATGCTTTCTATTAAATATCCTGAAATCCGGGAGAAAATGAAGGCCTACAAGATTTTGTTAAATGATGAGGTTGTTGCCAAAAACGAAAAGGTTCAAAAAATACTGTAAAATTTTGCAATACAAATAGTAAGGAGATTTAAGATGGAAAAATTGGAACAGCTCTACGAAGGAAAAGCAAAGAAAGTTTTTAAAACAGATAATCCCAATGAGTTCATTATTGAATATAAGGATGATGCCACCGCTTTTAATGGGGAAAAAAAGGGAAGCATCGGCGGAAAAGGTGTGATCAATAATAAAATGACAGAACTGATTTATACCATGCTTGAAGAAAAAGGCATTCCTACCCACTTTATTAAACTTTTATCTGATTCAGAACAATTGGTGAAGGCCGTTACTATTTTCCCACTGGAAGTGATCATTCGTAATACGGCAGCAGGTTCCATTTGCAAGCGTGTCGGTTTGGAAGAAGGCCTGAAATTAGAAACGCCGATTTTTGAATTCAGTTATAAAAATGATGCGTTCGGGGACCCTTTAATCAATGACTATCACGCCTTGGCCATGAAATTAGCAACGAAAGAAGAAATAGAAACCATTCGAGAAATGACCTTTAAGATTAATGAAATTTTAAAGGCTTATTTTCTGGAAAAGGGGATTAATCTCGTTGATTTCAAAATTGAATTTGGAAAAACAGCAGATGGACAAATTGTTCTGGCAGATGAAATCTCACCGGACACATGTCGCTTCTGGGATGTGAAAACCAATGAAAAATTAGATAAAGACCGTTTCAGGAGAAATCTCGGAAATGTGGAAGAAGCTTACGTGGAAATGCTAAAACGCGTCAAATCTTAAAGAGAAAATTAAGAAAAGAAATAATAAGGAAAAACGAACAAAAAATACCTGGAGGAAAAAAATACCAATGATGAACGACAAATTTAACGACGAATGCGGCGTGTTCGGGGTTTATCGAAAGGTTCGAGAAAACAATTGTGCTTCCTATATTTATTACGGTCTCTATGCTCTTCAGCACAGAGGTCAGGAAAGTGCCGGAATTTCTGTTAATAAAGATGGAAAAATAACGTCTCACAAAGACACAGGTCTGGTGAGCGATGTTTTCAAGGGACCTGTATTAAAACAACTCAAGGGAAATATCGGAATTGGTCATGTGCGGTATTCCACCTCAGGTGAGGATGGGGTTATTAATGCCCAACCGTTAACCGTCAACCATAGTACCGGCCAAATGGCTTTGGCGCACAACGGAAATCTCATCAATGACAGCGCACTTCGTAACATGCTCGAGGATTCCGGGGTGGTGTTTCAAACCACCATTGATACTGAGGTTATGGTGAATATCCTGGCACGTGGTCTTCGCCATGGGCTGATTGAAGCCATTCAACGCATGGTAGAAATAATCAAAGGCGCCTATGCTCTGGTTTTAACAGTTGGGGATAAACTGGTGGGGGTTCGGGATCCTTATGGTTTACGACCGCTTTGTATTGGAAAAAAGGATGAGGATTATTTTTTATCTTCTGAAAGTTGTGCACTGGATACTGTTGGAGCCGAGCTTGTAAGAGATGTTGAGCCTGGTGAAATTGTTGTGATTGATGAAAATGGTCTCACCAGCTATGGGCAAAACAATTGGGTTAGTAAGAAAGCCTGTATTTTCGAGCTTATCTACTTTGCCCGTCCCGATTCAGTAATGGATGAAATCTCTGTTTATCTGGCACGTCATAAGGCCGGAGCAATTCTTGCAAAAGAAAGCCCTGTAGAGGCGGATGTTGTCATCGGGGTTCCGGATTCCGGCATTGGCGCTGCCATTGGCTACGCTGAGGCATCTGGAATCCCTTATGGCGTGGGACTCATAAAAAATAAATACATTGGTCGTACCTTCATTCAGCCTAACCAGAAGCTGAGAGAAGAAGGGGTGCGCATTAAATTAAACCCACTGAAAGAAAACATTAAGGACAAACGCGTTGTGATTATTGATGATTCCATCGTCCGGGGAACGACAGCTAAACATTTGGTGGATATTTTAAAACAGGCCGGGGCGAAAGAAATTCACTTCCGGGTAACAAGTCCACCGGTTTCCAACACCTGTCATTTTGGAATTGATACCCCACGGCGAAAATCCCTAATTGGTGCAAGAAAAACGGTTGAGGAAATCCGTGAAATATTAGGGGCAGACTCGCTGGCCTATATTTCCCTTGATGGGCTTACAGAATCAGTGGGTGGCAAAACCACATTCTGCCGTGCCTGTTTTGATGGGAAATATCCCATGGAAGTTCCAGTTCAAAACGCAAATGATTAATATAAATAAATGGAGGAAATATGTCAGATAATCAAATAAAAGCGGATGCATATCGTGAAGCCGGGGTCGATGTTGAAGCCGGTTATAAATCCGTAAAGCTCATGAAGGCAGATGTACAAAAAACGTTTAATTCCCAGGTGCTTTCTCATTTAGGGGGATTCGGGGGATTATTTGAACTCCCGGAGGGTTATAAAAAGCCAGTATTGGTTTCAGGTACTGATGGTGTGGGGACCAAACTTAAGCTGGCGTTTATGATGGATAAGCATGATACCATTGGGATTGATTGTGTGGCCATGTGTGTGAATGATATTTTATGTCAGGGTGCACAGCCGATGTTCTTTTTAGACTATATTGCCTGTGGGAAAAATTATCCGGAAAAAGTTGCCACCATTGTTAAAGGCATTTCTGAAGGCTGTATCCAGGGAAATATGGCACTTATCGGCGGAGAAACGGCTGAAATGCCGGATATGTATTCTCTTGATGAATACGACCTGGCTGGTTTTGCAGTTGGCGTTGTTGAAAAAGAGGATATTGTTACCGGTGCAAACATTGGCGAAGGGGATGTCCTTGTGGGCCTACCTTCTTCAGGCGTTCACTCAAACGGTTTTTCACTTATCCGGAAAGTTCTCTTTAAGGACCATTCCATGGATGTTCATACTTTTGTTGAAGATTTGGGAATGACCCTGGGGGAAGCTCTTTTAACTCCAACGAAGATTTATGTTAAAGCATTGGCTGATCTTATTAAACCCTGTGGTATTAAAGGAATGAGCCATGTTACCGGTGGTGGATTTTATGAAAACATTCCCAGAATGATGCCGGATGGCCTTTGTGCCAAGGTGGATACTAAGGTGATTAAAGCATTGCCGATTTTTAAATTTATCCAGGATGCCGGAAAAATTTCGTCCCGGGAAATGTACTCTACCTTTAATATGGGCATTGGCCTGGTGGCCGTTTTACCGTCAGATCAAGTGGCGTCCTTTATTAAGGGTTTAGAAGAAAAAGGGGAAAACCCAGTGATCCTGGGGTCTGTCATTAAAGGTGAGGAAAAAATCAACCTATGTCTTTAAAAAAAATAGGCGTATTAGTCTCAGGGAGCGGCAGTAATTTTCAGAAACTCATTGATCATATTCATGACGTTTATGGAGAAATTGTCGTTGTACTCTCCGATAAGGCGGATGCCTATGGTCTCATACGTGGAAAAAATGCTGGTATTGATGCAGTTTTTCTGGATCCTAAAGAATATCCGGAAAATGAAACCTATAATGAAAAAATAATTGAACGATTAAAGGGCCACGGCGTTGAGCTGGTGGTTTTGGCAGGTTACATGAGGATCATGACCCCGAACTTTATTAAAGCCTACCCAAATGCCATTGTGAACATTCACCCTGCTCTGATTCCCTCTTTTTGCGGGAAAGGCTTTTATGGCATGCGTGTCCATCAGGCAGTAATCAATTATGGTGTCAAAGTAACAGGGGCCACGGTTCATTTCGTAAATGAGGTCGCTGATGGAGGCCCAATCATTGCCCAGGAAACTGTAAAGGTAGCGGATGATGATACCCCGGAGTCCATTCAGAAAAAAGTTCTGGAAATCGAACATCAGCTTTTGCCCGGGGCAGTAAAGGCAATTTGTCTGGATGAGCTTGAAGTTAATGGCCGTATTGTAAGAAAACGATTGAAATAAACAAAGACCATGCTATAGAATAAACGGGTAGTACCCGCCAGCAAACGTCAGGCTCATACATCAACGGCAGTGGGCGATTAATAATCGCCCCTACGAAACCAAATAAACACATAAAAAAAATCTCAAATAGATGGTAACTTGTAATTTAAAATTTTGGAGGAATAAATGAGAGCGTTATTAAGTGTATCAGATAAAAGTGGCATCGTTGAATTTGCCAAAACATTAAGTGCAATGGGTTGGGAAATTCTTTCCACCGGTGGTACAGCCAAAGCATTAAGAGCAGTAGGCCTTACCATTATCAGTGTTTCAGAAGTTACCGGATTCCCGGAATGTTTGGATGGTCGTGTAAAAACACTGCATCCTAAAATTCACGGCGGGATTCTAGGCATAAGGAACAATGCAGATCACCAAAAACAAATGTCAGACTTAGAGATTACTCCCATTGATTTAGTGGTTATTAATTTATATCCTTTTAAAAATACGATTTTAAAAGAAGGGGTTATCTTTGAAGATGCCATTGAAAACATCGATATCGGTGGCCCAACCATGCTTCGCTCAGCAGCAAAAAACTTTAACGATGTAACCGTCGTTGTGGATCCAATGGATTATGCTGTAGTATTATCAGAACTGAAAGCTTATGGAAAAACACAGCTCGAAACACGTTATAAGCTGGCACTTAAGGTCTTTGAAACCACCGCACATTACGACACCATGATTGCCGACTTTTTAAGAAAAAAAGAAGATGGTGAGGTTTTAAAAGAAACCATCACCATGACCTTTGAAAAAATTCAAGATTTAAGATACGGGGAAAACCCGCATCAAAAAGCAGCTTTTTATGGTGAAGTTGTGCCGGTAAAGGGCGCCCTCACTTCAGCAAAACAACTGCAGGGAAAAGAACTGTCTTATAATAATATCAACGACACCAATGGAGCCCTGGAAATTCTCAAAGAATATGGTGAAGAACCCACGATTGTTGCTGTTAAACACGCCAACCCCTGTGGAATTGCCAGTGATATGCACATAGCGGTTGCTTATAAAAAAGCCTATGAAAGCGACCCCATCTCTATTTTTGGAGGGATTATTGCTGCAAACCGTGAAATTGATGAACCAGCGGCTAAACTGATGATCGAAACTTTTTTAGAAGTGGTTGTGGCGCCTGGTTTTACCAAAGAAGCTCTGGAAATTTTATCAGCGAAGCCAAACTTGAGATTGCTGGCAGTAGAAAACATCACCGCCAACAAACCTGGTTTTGAGGTTAAAAAAGTCTTGGGGGGGCTGCTGGTACAAGAACGGGATACCTTATTGTTTGAAGAATTAAAATTCGTTACCAGTCGAAAGCCCTCAAACGAAGAACTGGCAGAGCTTCTCTTTGCCTGGAAGGCTGTAAAAAATACAAAATCAAATGCCATTAGCCTGACTAAAAACAAATGCCTTATTGCCAATGGCCCGGGACAGGTGAATCGTATCTGGGCTCTTGAAAATGCCATCCGTCAAGGTGGTGAATCGGTAAAGGGTGCGGTATTGGCTTCGGATGCCTTTTTCCCATTTGATGATTGCGTCAAAGCTGCCGCCGCTGCAGGAATTACTGCCATCATCCAACCCGGAGGGGCAGGACGGGATGCAGACTCCATAAAAGCCTGTGATGAAGCAGGAATCGCCATGGTCTTTACCGGCATGCGTCACTTTAAACATTAAATTTGCATTGGCAATCACTTATTGAAGGTGCCGTAGGGGCGGGTAGTACCCGCCTGGAGACATGGAACAAGGAGAGACATATGAAAATACTAATAATTGGTTCCGGTGGGCGTGAACATGTCCTTACCTGGAAAATAGCCCAAAGCCCCCGGGTTGAAAAAATCTATGCAGCCCCGGGAAATGGGGGAATGGCAAACCTGGCAGAATGTTTGGATTTATCTGCTACGGATATTCCCGGTTGTTTGGCCTTTGCAAAAGAACAGGCCATTGATCTAACGGTTATAGGACCGGAAGTTCCTTTGGTCATGGGAATGGTAGATGCCTTTGAGGCCGAAGGTCTCAGGGTTTTTGGACCAGATCGGCAGTGCGCCCAGTTTGAGGGAAGCAAAGCGTTTACCAAAGAATTCCTATTTCGTCATCACATTCCAACAGCAGGTTATAAAGAATATACGGATATTCAGGAAATCCTCAAGGATCTTGGCATTTACGGCTATCCCATGGTTATTAAAGCCGACGGGTTGGCTGCAGGTAAAGGCGTTCTCATTGTTGAAAATGAACAGGATGCAAGAGATGGCATCCAATTGATCATGGAGAAACGTGAGTTTGGCGAAGCTGGTGATAAGGTGGTTATTGAAGAATTCCTTACCGGTCAGGAAGCCTCAATGCTTTGTTTTGTGGATGGGAAAACCATCGTTCCCATGGAAAGCGCCCAGGATTACAAACGCGCATATGATGGTGATAAAGGCCTGAACACCGGAGGAATGGGAACTTATTCCCCGAATGTTCTGTTTAATGATGATGCTTTGAACAAGCGAATTAAGGCAACCATTTTGGATCCCATTATCAATGGCTTAATTGCTGATGACATGAACTTTAAAGGTATTCTTTTTATTGGGTTAATGATTGAAAACGGCATCCCTAAAGTGCTTGAATTTAATGTCCGTTTTGGTGATCCTGAGGCCCAAAGTGTGCTCATGCGCATGGATTCTGATTTAGTTGATATTATGGAGGCTGTAATAGATGGCAAACTTTCAGAATGCCATATTCAGTGGAAACATCAGGAAGCGGTTTGTGTGGTCATTGCATCAGGAGGATATCCTGGAGCTTATAAAAAAGGAAAAGTGATTACTGGCATTGAAGACGTTAAGGATTGTGTTGTTTTCCACGCTGGTACCAAACTGGTGAACGGTGTGCTTCAAACCAATGGTGGTCGGGTCCTTGGCGTTACAGCCCTTGGGGAAACCCGTGAGGCAGCTCGAAAAACCGTTTATGACAACATTGATAAAATTCACTTTGACGGGGCCCAGTACCGGACGGATATTGCCAAGTTTTAATTAGGCATACCGCTTTTACTAATGTAGACATCGACGCATTATTATGCATAAAACAAGACTAAAAAATTGTCCTCGCAAAATTTTTATTGACGCTTTTATCTTTAGCCTCAAACAATTTTTAATAGCGAGATGTTTTAACCCATTAATATTTTAAGAATTAGTGGGTTTTTTCATTTAAAATTTGCACTCAACTAAATTAAGGTCTAAAATAATCATTAAAAGACAATTAAAATAATTTTAAAATAGCGTTATATAGGGAGTTTAGATGAAAAGTACAATTGGATTTATTGGCTGTGGAAATATGGCAAGTGCAATGATTGGTGGATTAATCAAGAGTGAACTGTTTTTACCTAAAAATATTCTCTGTTTTGATCCCATCGAAGGCCCACGAGGAATGCTGGCACAAAAATATGGTGTCAGTGTACTCTGTTCAAACAAGGAAGTGGCAGTGAAGTCAGACTATTTAGTGCTGGCAGTTAAACCATATTTATATGGTAAGGTTCTGGAAGAAATTTCTGAAAGCATTAAATCAACTGTTATCATAATTTCCATCGCTGTGGGTGTTAGTTTTAATGATATTAAGGGTATTCTAGGAGAAGAAACCAAAGTTATCCGAACCCAACCCAGCACACCTGCGTTTGTCGGAGAATCGGACTCCACCATTTGCCCGGATGATCAAATGGTTCAGGAGGATATTTTGGATATTATGGCTATTTTCAAAAGCTTTGGCACGGTAGAAATCATCAGCGAAAAGTTAATGGAGGTTGTTCCGGGGATTGCCAGCTCAGCGCCTGCCTATGCCATGCTATTGATTGAAGCCATGGCTGATGGTGGGGTTCTCCATGGTTTCCCAAGGGATCAGGCTTACCGATTATCGGCCCAGGCTGTTTTTGGTGCGGCAAAGCTTGTTCTGGAGTCAGGGGAACACCCGGGAAAGTTAAAAGATCAGATTTGTACCCCTGGCGGAACTACCATTGAAGCGGTTCGGGTTTTGGAAGCCAAAGGGTTTCGGGACGCTGTTATCTCCGCAGTGGACGCCTGTGCCCAAAAATCAAAATCAATGGGGAAAAAAAATAAACAAAATGAAAACTTGAATTAATCCGTAAAGGAGTAGAGTAAAATGGATAAAGGGCTAATTACAAAAATCAGAAGAAATTTGAGTCTCGAAGAAATGACATCCCTATGTTCGGGCAGAACGGCCTGGGAAACAATGAGTTACCCGCAATTTGGCATTGAACCAGTAGTAATGGCTGATGGTCCTCATGGCATACGTGTTGAAAAGGACGAAGATATATTGGGCATACCCGGGGCTAAGGAAGCCACTTGTTTTCCGCCGGCGGTTTTGACTGCATGTTCCTGGGATAATGATCTTTTAGCAGAAATTGCCGGGACCATTGCCCTGGAAGCTCGAGCTGAAGGTGTTGATCTCATTCTTGGCCCGGGGATCAATATTAAACGATCACCGTTATGCGGACGAAATTTCGAATATTTTTCTGAAGACCCATTCTTATCAGGAACCTTGGGGAAAAACTTTATTCTTGGGGCAAAAAGCATGGGTGTAGGGTCAACGGTTAAACATTTTATTGCCAATAATCAGGAAACCCATCGCATGACGGTTAATGAAAAAATTGATGAAAGAGCTTTGCGAGAAATTTATTTAAGGGCTTTTGAGATTGCTATTAAGGGGGGCAAACCCATGGCGGTTATGTGCTCTTATAACAGTGTTAATGGAAAATTTGTATCTCAAAATAGCCATTTTTTAAAAAAGATCCTCAGGGATGAGTGGCACTATGACGGCATTGTGGTTTCAGACTGGGGTGCTGTATATGATCGGGTTAAAGGCGTAACTGCCGGCATGGATCTGGAAATGCCCGGGAATGGCGGCGTTAATAACAAAAAGATCTTTGACCGTATCAAGGAAGGTCATTTGAAGATTACCGCATTGAATGCCATGACTGAACGATTGATTGCTTTTTCATTCAGAGCGAAAGAAAATCGCACACAATACCCTGAAATTCCTGTTATTGATGTGAAAAAGCATCATGAAATTGCTAAAAAAGCAGCTGTTGAAAGTATGGTTCTATTAAAAAATGAGGATAAAATCCTTCCAATTAATCCGGAAAAGATTAAGAAACTGACTGTGATTGGGTGTATGGCTTTTGATCCGCGTTATCAGGGCAGTGGGAGTTCAAAAATCAATCCCTATCGAATTGATGAGGCCTATGACCGGATTAAAGAATTAGCAGAACCCAATATTAAAATACTGCTACACCAAGGCTATGTTCATGATGAAGTGGTAAAACAGGTTCATTTAGAAGATGAAGCCGTTGAATTAGCTACTCAATCGGATATGGCTTTATTGTTTATGGGGCTTCCGGATCATTACGAATCCGAGGGCTATGACCGAACCAGCCTGGAGCTTCCGGCAAAACAGATTTCTTTAATAAATAAAATATGTCATGTTCAGCCAAATACCGTTGTCCTTTTATCCAATGGCGGTGTGGTTGACATGAGCTGGGAGCACAAGCCAAAAGCCATTGTGGAAATGTTCCTTGGCGGTCAGGCCGGAGGCAGTGCCATTGCGGACCTGCTTTTTGGAAAATGCAATTTCTCCGGAAAACTGGCAGAAACCATTCCATTGAAGCTGGAAGATACACCGGCCTATATTAATTTTCCTGGGTTACAGGATGAAATTATTTATGGAGAGAGTATTTTTGTTGGGTACCGATATTATGATTATACTAAAAAAAGGGTGAGATATCCCTTTGGTTATGGCCTTAGCTATACCACCTTTAAATATGAAATGATTGAAGCAGAGCCCCTGTCTCTTGACCCGGAAAAAACAATCGAGGTTAAATGTAGGGTGACCAATACCGGAAATCTGGATGGTAAAGAAATCGTTCAACTGTATACCGGAAAGAAGAATACACAAATTACCCGACCATTAAGGGAGTTGCGTCGTTTTGAAAAAGTTTTTATTCCAGCAGGAGCGTCGGTAGAAGTGAGTTTTGAACTCAGCTTAGATGACTTCACCTATTATAATCCAACAACCAAACATTGGGAGTATGAAGGCGGAGAGCATGACATTTATATTGGAACCTCCAGCCGGAATTTGCCAATTGTTAAAAAAACAATAATAAAGGAAGCGACCTGGCGTCCGCTTACCCAATATTCTTATCTAGGTGATTTTGAAAAAAGTGAACGGGGCCGGATCATTGCCAAAGTATTGTTTGCTGGCTTTGAAGCGGCTATGGGACTGAACTTTGATGAAAACGATGCGTTCTTTATGGCCATGATTCAGGGATCACCGCTTAGAAAGCTCATCGAATTTTCCAAGGGGATATTCACTGAAGAAAGTATCGAAAAAATATTGGATCTGGTTAACGGTGATGATTCTTTGGATAATCTGACTTTTGAGGATCTTATTATCACTAAAGAAAAGAAAAAAGGTTTTATAAGCAGCTTATTTAGTGGAAATAAAAATGATTCTATAACCATCCATTCCCGAATCAGGGATATTGTCAATAATGAGGATGCAATGGATATTCTTCGTGATCATTTTGAAGAGCATGTCTTTGAAAATGAATTTTTTGATATTGCCATAAAAATGGGCGTTTGTTTTGATAAAGCTCAAAAATTAATACCGGATGACATTTTTTCAAATGAAAAGCTGTTATTAATTGACAGTGATTTCAAAGAACTTGCAAAAAAGAAAAAATAGAAATCGGTCTCTGTATTAGCTGATTTCCGGGTGCAAAAAAATTAATAAAGGAATGATAATAATATATGAATATACTCACCATTGATACTTCCACAATTGTTGCTTCCGCTGCTATTCTCAATGAAGAGAAATTGGTTGGCGAAGTCATTATCAATCATCAGAAAAAACATTCGGAAAAGCTTATGGTGGCCATTGACCACCTTTTATGCGATGGGGGTCTATCCATTAAAGACATTGATGTTTTCGGAGTTGTTGCCGGTCCTGGGTCCTTTACAGGCCTTCGTATCGGTATGGCAACCACTAAAGGCTTTGCTCAGGCTCTTAATAAACCTGTGGTAGGAGTATCATCCCTGGAAAGTCTTGCCATGAATATTCCCTGTTCCACAGGGTTGATTTGCCCGGTGCTTGATGCCCAGCGCAGCCAGACTTACACCGGTATATTCCATTTTGACCAGGGGCGTCTGGTCAGGGATATGCCGGACACTGTTATGGAAATTGATGATCTTATAAAAGAACTCCAAAAATACCCGGGGGATATTTACTTTTTAGGCGACGGATTACCAAGGTTTTCAGAAGTTCTTTTGAAAGGATGCCCTCAGGGGAAAGCCGTGCCGAACTATCTGAATATGAATCGAGCCTCCTCGGCGGCTGCGCTTGTTCTGGAACGGGCATTAAAAGGGGAAATCAGTCATTATCGGGATGTTGAGCCGGTTTACATTCGGCCATCTTATGCTGAAGAAAACTATAAATGAAAATTATTTACCGACCCATGGAATCTAAAGATTTACAGGGCGTTTTTTTGGTGGATCAACAGTGCTTCGAGCATAATTGGACAGTTGAAGCCTATGAAGGTGAAGTTAATAATATGCTGGCAAATTATATGGTGGCAGAACAGGGTGGCGAAATCATTGGTTTTGGGGGGTTCTGGGCAGTAATTGATGAAGCTCAGATTACGAACATCGGGGTTTTGGAAAAAAACCGTCGTTGTGGCGTGGCCCAAAGCCTTTTAAAGGCAATGGGTCAGTGGGCATTAACAAAAAGTTGCCCGGCAATGACACTTGAAGTCCGAGCTGATAACAAAGCCGCCATTGCTCTATATGAAGCCAATGGATTTGAAAAAGCTGGGGTCAGAAAAAACTATTATGACAATAAAATAGATGGGATTATTATGTGGAGGTATGACCTTGGGAAATAAAACGCGTTTCCTTTCCATAATCATCGGGATACTTTTTCCTTTGATTGTTCTCATTACTGCCATTGAATGGGCATCCTTTGACAAGAGCTTTTTCATGAAGCAAGTTGAAGAAAACAATGTGGTAAAAAATACCGGCATTGCTGAGGCGGATATAGAATCCGTGGTTGATGAGATTTTGTCTTACCTTCAGGGAACACGATCTGATTTTGATATTAAAGCTCACTTAACCGTAAAGGGGGTTATCTCTGATGCGCCGGTTTCAATTTTCAACGAACAGGAAATGACTCATATGGGTGATGTCAGAGCTCTGCTAAATGGCGCTTTAACCTTTCGAAATAGTGCCCTTCTTCTTTTTTTGATAGCACTCGTGTTTTTATTAAAAGACAATCGAAGGGCATTGATCAAAGGTCTTTTTTTTGGATCAGCCATAGCCCTGGTGATTATCCTTATCATTGGAGGTGTTTTCACCCTGAACTTTGATGGCGCCTTTACCCTGTTTCATCAATTGTTTTTTTTCAATGATTTATGGATTATGAACCCGGATACTGATTTGCTCATCTGGATTGTGCCAGGGCCGTTTTTCTTTAATCTCATTGCCCGGATGGTTCTTTATGCAGCTATACCCCAGGGAATTACAGCTATTGTAACCGGAATTATTCTGTTAAAAAAAAGAAAATTAAAATTAAACTGAGGTAAATATGAAAATAATGAGTATCGAGACATCCTGTGATGAAACATCGGTGGCTATTGTTGAAGATGGCCGAAAAATAATAACCAATCGGATTTATTCCCAAATTGACATTCATCAAAAATATGGAGGGGTGGTACCTGAAATTGCATCACGAAATCATGTGATCAAACTTCCTTATATTATTGATGAAGCTTTAGAAGAAAGCGGACTCTCCTTAGGGGATATCGATGCCATTGGAGTCGCCAACGGTCCGGGTTTGGTGGGAGCCCTTTTAATCGGGTTATCCACAGCAAAAGCCATGGCCTATAGCTTGGATATACCATTGATTGGTGTCCACCATATTGAAGGGCATATTGCCGCAAATTTTTTGCAATATCCTGAACTGGAGCCGCCATTTCTCACATTGGTGGTATCCGGTGGTCATAGCCATCTTGTTCTGGTCAAGGATTATCAGACCTTTGAAGTATTAGGAAAAACCAGAGACGATGCGGCCGGGGAGGCCTTTGATAAAGTATCCCGGGTACTGGGTCTGGGGTACCCCGGTGGACCCGCCATTGATGAAGCCTCTAAAAAAGGCAACGCTTCAGCCATTGACTTTCCCAGGGCATTTTTAGATAAGGATCGCTTTGATTTTAGTTTCAGCGGACTAAAGTCATCAGTGTTAAATTATCTTAACAGGAAAAAAATGAAGGATGAGGTTATTAATGTGAACGATGTTGCAGCATCGTTCCAAATGGCAGTGGTTGAGGTGTTGGTGGCTAAAACCATTGCCTGTGCAAAATCCATTAATATGAAAACCATTTGCATTGCCGGTGGGGTTTCTTCCAACAGCTTATTACGGGAAAAAATGACTGAGGCAGCAGCAACTGAAGGACTGGCCCTTTATTTTCCTGCCCCCATTCTTTGTACCGATAATGCAGCAATGATTGGTTCGATGGCCTATTATAATTATATTAATGGGGGAGCAAGTGACCTCAGTCTTAATGCCATACCGGGATTAAAAATCGGGACCAGAATATAAGTTTAAGACAATCTTAAAAAAATTTAAGATAGAGAAAAATGAAAAAACAACTTGCAATCATAGGTGAAATCATTTAAGATACTATTAGCACTCGTGATGAATGAGTGCTAATAACCGAAACAAAAAGGTACAATGTACCCAAGATAATTAAATGGAGGAAAAAAATGAGTTTAAGACCATTAGGTGACAAAGTAGTTATTAAAGTTAAAGCAGAAGAAGTAACAACCCTTGGTGGAATTGTTCTGCCGGGTTCAGCCCAGGAAAAACCACAGCAAGGCAAAGTTATTGCAGTTGGTTCCGGGGAAGTAATTGATGGCAAAAAAGTGCCATTAGACGTTAAGGTAGATGATGAAGTCATCTATTCTAAGTATTCAGGTAGTGAAGTTAAAATTGGGGAAGAAGAATATTTAATTATTCGTCAGGCCGATATTTTAGCAATTGTAGAATAATTAAAATTTAGGAGGAAAATAATATGGCTAAAGAAATTAGATTTAGTACAGATGCCAGAGTATCATTAATTGCTGGCGTAGATAAATTGGCAAACACAGTAAAGGTGACATTAGGACCCAGAGGAAGAAACGTTATTCTCAGTAAATCCTATGGTTCACCAACCATCACCAACGATGGTGTGACTATTGCAAAAGAAATTGAATTAGAAGATGCATTTGAAAATATGGGCGCACAGCTTGTAAAAGAAGTTGCTACCAAAACAAATGACGTTGCCGGCGATGGTACCACAACCGCAACAATATTGGCTCAGGCCATTGTTCGTGAAGGAAACCGTAACGTTGTTGCCGGAGCAAACCCAATGGTTCTTAAAAAAGGCATTGAAAAAGCAGTGACTGCAGTTGTTGAAGAATTAAAAAGCAACAGCAAACCTGTCGAAAGCAAAGAAGCCAAAGCTCAGGTTGCTTCCATTTCTGCCGGTGATGCTGAAATTGGATTATTGATTTCTGAAGCAATGGACAAAGTTGGCGACGATGGTGTTATCACTGTTGAAGAAGGCAAAGGTATGGGTACTGAATTAGAATTTACCGAAGGTATGCAATTCGACCGTGGTTACTTATCAGCCTATATGGTCACAGATACAGAAAAAATGGTAGCAGTTTTAGACAATGCTTACATTTTAATTACCGATAAAAAAATCTCCAATATCCAGGAAATTTTACCAATATTAGAACAAATTGTTCAATCAGGTTCAAAACTTCTGATCATTGCTGAAGACGTTGAAGGCGAAGCATTGGCAACATTGGTTGTTAATAAGCTTCGAGGAACTTTTAACTGTATCGCCGTTAAAGCACCAGGCTTTGGGGATCGAAGAAAAGCAATGTTAGCTGATATCGCAACCTTAACCGGAGGCGAAGTGATTTCTGACGAATTAGGTCTTGATCTTAAAACAGTGACCATTGAGCAGTTAGGAAAAGCTCGTCAAATTAAAGTTGACAAAGAAAACACCATCATCGTCGAAGGTGAAGGAAATAAGGTCGCCATTGATGAAAGAATTCGTCAAATTAAAGCTCAAATTCCTGAAACAGATTCTGATTATGATCGTGAAAAATTACAGGAACGTCTTGCTAAACTAGCAGGCGGTGTTGCTGTTATCCAGGTTGGAGCAGCTTCTGAAACTGAATTAAAAGAAAGAAAATATCGAATTGAAGATGCTTTAAATGCGACTAGAGCTGCTGTTGAAGAAGGCGTGGTTTCTGGTGGTGGTACTGCATATATTAATGCTATCGCAAAAGTGGATGAACTCATTGAAACACTTGAAGGCGATGAAAAAACAGGGGCTTTCATTATTCGCAGAGCCATTGAAGAACCGATGAGACAAATTGCAGAAAATGCCGGACTAGAAGGCTCTGTTATTGTATCTCAAATGCAGGGCAAGGCAGTAGGTGTTGGTTTTGATGTTATAAAAGGCGAATTTGTAAACATGTTTAAGGCTGGTATCATTGATCCAACCAAAGTAACACGTTCAGCCATTCAAAACGCAGCCAGCGTTTCAGCAATGTTCCTAACTACCGAAGTAGCTGTTGCAGATCTTCCAAGTGAAGATATGGGCGGCATGCCAGGTGGTATGGGTGGCGGCGGAATGCCAATGATGTAAGCTTCTCGCTTAATACAAAAAAGAAGTCCCACCGGGACTTCTTTTTTTTTTTTATTGCAATTATGTAGGGGGCGGGTAGTACCCGCCCCCTACATAATGAGAAATCCAGCGTTACTCTTTAACCCCAACGTTTGCTGGCGATTAATAATCGCCCCTACGGTCTGACAATAAACGTTTTATAGAATGGTTTATTCGGTTTCAAGAAGCATTAATGCTTTTTCCCAGTGGTCGGTTAGTTCGATAAGTTGAAGTTTGCCCTTTTCATAGGTATTATTCACAGCTGAGGCATGTTCCAGGTCACTATAAAAATCCGGATGACACATTTCCTGTTCAATGGCTTTGATCTGTGTTTCCTTGGTTAGGATAGCATCTTCGATTTCTTTAACCCGGTGTTTTAGTCCACGAATTCGGACTTCCTCTTCTTTTATCTTTTTGCGATCTGTTTTTTGTTGTGTTTTTGTGGTCACCACTTTATTATCTTCGGCGGTAAGGGTTTCACGTTCTTCAGCTTCACTTTTATGTCTGAGATAATCATCGTAGTTTCCTAAATGAATTTCAACCCCATTTGGAGTAAAAAGAAAAATTTTATTGGCAATGCGATTTATAAAGTAACGATCATGGGAAATAAACAGAAGGGTTCCCTCATAGCTGGAGAGGGCATTTTCTAAAATTTCCTTGGTGTCCATGTCAATATGATTGGTAGGTTCATCCATCATTAAAAAGTTGGATTGGGAAATCATCAGTCGGGCCAGTAACAATCGGGCTTTTTCTCCGCCGGACAGGGTTTCAATGGGTTTAAAAACATCATCGCCAACGAATAGGAAAGCCGCTAAATGGTTTCGCAGTGCGCCTTCGGTAAGGCGTTTATCGATATCCCAAAGAGCTTCTAAAAGATTTTCTTTGTAAAAACTTTTAAGATCTTCGTGTTCCTGATCAAAGTAACCAACGTTAACCTTCTGTCCCAGCCGTATTTCACCGGAATCAGCAGAGAGTTGTTCCTGAAGGATTCGAAACAGAGTGGTTTTGCCGGCACCGTTTGGTCCAATAATTCCAATTTTATCGCCCCGGTGAATCTCAAAGGATAAATTCTGAAAAAGTAATTGCTGATCAAATGACTTTTTAAGACCATCCACATAAAGGACATCTTTTCCGCTTTGGACTCTTGGTTTAAAATTAAAATGAGATTGGTGAACGACCACGGCCTTATCCATGATTTCAATTTTTTCCAGGGCTTTTTCCCGACTGGCTGCTCGTTTGGTGCTTTTTTCTGTATTATACTGATGAAAGCGCTTGATCACTTCTTTTTGACGATTAATTTCTTTCATCTGCTGTTGGTATTGATGATTCTGTTCCATCAGATTCTTGCGTTTTTTCAGTGCATAGTGGGTATAATTACCACTGTAGGCTTTAATATTTTTATTAGCGACCTCCAGGATAGTGCTGCAGACTTTATCAAGAAAAAATCGGTCATGGGAGATAATAATAAAGGTACCGGTATAGCTCTTTAAATATTGCTCTAACCATTGGAGTGCATTAATATCCAGATAATTGGTGGGTTCATCCAATAGCAGAAGCTCAGGTTCCTTTAAAAGAATCTGCCCTAAAGTCGCCCGGGTTTTCTCACCGCCACTGAGAACGGAAAAGGGTTTATTAATATCTTCCTCAGCGAATCCAAGACCATTTAGAATACCACGGATACGGCTAGGATATTCATAGCCATGGTTTTCAGAAAAAGATTCCTGAAGTTCCCCATATTCGGCCATGAGTTTTTCCAGGTCATCATTATTCGCCTCTGAAATTTGATAACCCAGGGATTTAATTCTTTTTTCCATGTCAATGAGAGGCTGAAAGACGGAAGTCAGCATTTCCTGAAGGGTGGTTTCTCCCGAAATCACCGATTCCTGGGCAAGATAACTCATGGTGAGACCATTTTTTTTACTGATGCGTCCACCATCTGGAATTAATTCACCGGTTAAGAGTTTTAGGAAGGTCGATTTGCCGGTACCGTTGCGTCCAACAAGACCAATTTGTTCTTTTTCATTAATAGACAAACTAATTTCCTTAAAAATTTCATGGATGCCATAACTAAAATGCAAGTTTTCTATATTAATTAACATTATTTCACCTGTTTTCGTTTTTAATCAATTGTTTTGGGTTTACAACTCCATTCTATCAAAAAAACAACAAAATTAAAATGAAAAATTTGACGTACTTACGTCACATTGGTATAATAAATGCGTTATTGAAAGAAAGGAGAAGTAAATCATGAATCACTTCTCGAAAAAAGTATCAATGACCGTTGTAAAACGGTTGCCAAAATATTACCAATATCTCAGCGATTTGCTGGAGAATGATATTGAAAAAATATCCTCAAGAGAATTAGCCAGCCTTATGAGACTTACTGCGTCCCAAATCCGGCAGGATTTAAATTCCTTTGGCGGTTATGGACAACAGGGTTATGGATATAATGTTTCAGAGCTTAGGGAAGCTATTAAAGTAATTCTGGGTCTGGATAGTGAATATAATTGTATGATCATTGGTGCCGGAAATATGGGACATGCCATTGCAAATTATGAACGCTTTAAGCGGGAAGGTGTATTTCTTAAAGGCGTTTTCGATATTGATCCCCAAAGGATCGGAACAGTTTTGGGAGGTGTTGTCGTCAAGCACCTGGATGAGATTGAAAATTTTTTAGAAATTAATGAAATAGATATTTGTATTTTATGTGTCCCAAGGGAAGTCGGACAAATAGTTGCCACTCAAATCACTGATTTAGGGGTAAAAGGAATCCTTAATTTCAGTCCTCTGGACCTAAATGTTCCGGATGATGTGGTTGTTGAAAATGTAAACATCACGGATAGTTTATTTACACTTACCTACCTTTTAGGAAAATAGGATTTTTAAAAAATCGATGGCCTGAAGGCGAGATTCATAGATCCTCACCCAGTCAGCCGACAAACTCAAATAAAAAAAGAACCTGATTATTTAATCAAGCTCTTTTTTTTATTCGCGAATTAAATTATTGCTTAGCACTGGTGCCTTTGAAATTAATAAAATCCAGAACTTCTTGCTTATAGCTCTCAGGGAAAGAGAAATAAGAAGAAAAGGAATCGGTCTCTTCATCGGAAAAGACATATGATTCTAAAAAGTCTCCGCATGTTGTTGGTTTTGGATTACTGGGCAAAAGTTTTGGTTGATCTGTTCTGCAAAGTAAATAGTCAACTGACACTTCAAAAAAATCAGCAATCTTAATCAGCAATTGATTTTCAGGTAAATTCTTATCTTTTTCATACTTTGAAATAGAGCTTTTATTAAGAAAAAAGAGATTTGCAAAATTTTCCTGTGTTAATCTTTTTGAAATTCTTAAAGCTTTTAATCGTGTACCAAATGTATTGTTTTCCATGTTTTCTACTCCTTCTTTAATCATTGAAATAAACGTAATTCCAGATAATTCAGTATAGCATGTCATAGAAATATGTCAAGAAAAAAGTTGAATTTAGATAGAATTTCATCTGTTTTCCATCAATTCTGGAATGAATTTCGGTAATCTTTAAGAATTCGAAGGGTTTCACTATACTTTAATTTCTCAGGTGAAAGTTCACCCTCCGGGAAAACCGGGTTGAGGTTTTGATTAATAAGAGTACCCTGGGCGAATGTTCCAAAAATTGCCTTGTAATTAACATTATTTTCAACATCTAAGAGTTTACTCTTTGACTTACCGTCTTCAAGTCGAATTTCATCGTAGGAAAGGGTAATCAGAGTGTCACCCTTGAAGGTTGCGGTAAGCACGCCCTGATATCCGTCAGAGTCAATTTGGCTGCGAATAATATAGGTATCTGAAGTCTCTATCTTTCCCGGTTCGTGGTTGCCTTTAACGGCTTGTTCAATCCCGGCTTTTGCCAATTCAATGAAACGCTCATTGGTTTGAGTTGCTCCTGAAATGGCTTCAATTTTGTCAGGATCCTGGGTGAGGAGTAAGTCACTGTACATCCGATAGTAAAGGGAACCCAAAGTCATCGTCCCCACGCCGTCCCAGGTTTTTGCTTCCCCTTCCTGGGTAAGACGGTCAATTGAATTCATAGAAATCTCCTTAAAGGTTACTTCGGTAATAATGCCGTTTTTAATATTAAGATCAAGCTGCTGGGCATATCCCCGGGTATCATAAAATCGGGTGGAGGTCGTATATTTTCCATCCAGAAGGGGTTGTAAATTATTGGGGGGGGTGATTTCCCCGGTTGCGGGATCATTGATTAGATTTTTCTCGACACAGCCTGTGATCAATACAGGTAACAATAATATAAGAAAAAGAACCATTACAACAGAAAACGTTTTTTTCTTTTTTGGAAACATCTTTTTTTTCAACATATTTTCACCAATTCCAATATTTCAATTACCCTTAATAGGCTGAAGCATTCATTAAGGGCGGGACAATTTGTTTTTTGCGAGAGAAGACACCGCTCATGAATTTACTGAACTCATCCGGTTTGAGTCCAAAGGCCTGGGTGGCTAAATTTTTTGCTTCTCCGGCTATAATTAATTCAGTACCGCCGATAATAATATCCGTAACCATCAGCACTGAAAGGCTCAGTTTCTCAAGTTCGCAAAGGGCATTCATTTCTGAAAGCACCGGATTTAATTTTTCGAAAATACCTCGGAAGTCACCTGTGTTGATTTGAGAAACGGCTATTTTATAGGTGCCCATCGTGAAAATTTTCATATCCGTGGTAATAATTTCATTTGGAGTCATTTCCTTAAGATTACTTCCTGCGATCAGCATTTTTTCGCCGTAGCTTTTAAGATCAATTTCAAGTATTATTGCAAGCTCATAGGCGATTTTTTTATCTTCTTCTGTACAGGTTGGGGAATTAAAGAGAAGGGTATCTGAAATAATGGCGCTTAGCATCAGACCGGCCATTGTTTTCGAAATAGGAAGCCTATGTTCGTGATACATTTTTGCTACAATGGTGGCAGTACAGCCAACCGGTTCAATGCGGAGGTAAAGTGGTGTCGTGGTTTGTATTTCTGCCACGCGATGGTGATCAATGACCTCAATAATTTCTGCTGCTTCCACCCCAATAATGGATTGACTCCGTTCATTATGGTCCACAAGGATGACCTTTTTACGATTAAAGTCAATCAGGTTACTTCGGGTAATGGTTGAAAGTACTCGACCATTCACATTAACCACGGGAAACCGGTCATGCGCTGAGGTAAGCATGTTCTTTTTTACATCATCAATGGTTTCATAAGACATAAAGTATTCAAGATGATTTTTTTGGAAGTAATGCTTAATGGGAATGCCCTGGCATAAAAGACGAATGACTTCAAAAGGACCTGACACCACAAGCAAAACGACCCCTGAATAATCATCGGGAAGGTTGAAAATAATATCGGGTGAAGCATTGGAAACAATAATAATCCCGGCATCTGTTTCATAGGCCCGCTTTAAAAAAATTGGTTGTTGAACCGTCACAAGAATATCCTTGGAACCAAGCTTCTGACCTGCTTCTATTTCAGTGATGGTATAAACATCACCTTGAACGGTATCACTTTTCTGAGAACCATAGACCCGGGCATTCAACAATTCAATGATATTTTCTAAAGGAGTTGCATTATCCCGGAGAATTGATTTTGAAAAGGGGTCTGTATAGGCGGGAATAATATCTGAAAAGGAGACCATGCCAATGAGTTTACCATCATCACTGATCACCGGAAGGGAACGGCCGGGATGATCAATAATCTTTTCCATTGTTTTTGAAATAGAATCATTTTCATGGGCCATGGAAAATTCAGCGATAATAAGATCAGAAACCTGGGGTTTAACATCCTTAATCAATTTTGGGGCTTTAACGGCAAAGGTGTCCAGAACAAACTGGGTTTCCTTATTCACTGTACCCAGCCGAGCCGGGAATACATTGGTAAAGCCTAATTCTTTTTTTAGATTTGCATAAGCAATGGCAGAGCAAAGTGAATCCGTATCAGGATTCTGATGTCCGAAAACATATATATTTTGTGTCATTATAGTACCTCCATGGAATCAATAATAACATATCATAGAACATTATGCGATATGAAAACGCTGACTTTATTTCTAACGATGAGCCTTGCAAAAATTGAGAATATCCTGGTATATTTCCACCCGAATATTTTCATTTAAAATCTCATGTCGAAGCCCGGAATAGAGTTTTAGTTCCACAGCTGTCATTCCTGATTTTTTGGTGAGACGGTGGACCCGTTTAACTTCTTTTCCCATGTTGCCAACAGGGTCATCGCTTCCGGATAGAAAGATGATTGGAAAATCTTTGGGCATTTTATTAATATTTTCAAAGCGACTCGTGGTGTGAATACCATTAAAAAAGTCTCTGTAAAAGCCGGCACTGCAAGTAAATCCACAAAGAGGATCCTTAATGTAATCATCCACATTTTTTTCACTGAGGGATAACCAATCATAGGGGGTTCGGTTTGGGGCGAACTTTTTATTGTAGCTTCCAAAGGAAAGATGGGCTAGATTTTCGGATGGAAATTTAGCATCATGTCTGAGGATTTCATAACCGGCAATGAAACTTCCGATTTTCTGGATGACAGCATTAATACCCACCGTGGTTCCGATAACGATGGCACCTTGATAAAGTTCCGGAAACTCAATAAGGCAAGACCGGGTAACCACAGATCCCATGCTGTGCCCCAGTATGAAAAGAGGGAGATCCGGATGCTCTTTCTTTATTAAAAGTGATAATTCTTTTACATCTGAAACCACACGTTGCCATCCATTTTCCTCGGCAAAAAAACCAAGGGTTCCAGATTCAATTCCGGTTTTACCATGACCCCTTTGATCATGAGCCACGGTCATAAAATGGTGTTCGTAGAGAAAATCCGCAAATTCATGATAACGCAGGGCATGCTCTGCCATACCATGGACTATCAGCAGTATGCCTTCGGGTCTCGAGGGCAGTGGCGTTTGATAGGTGGTGATTATCGCACCATCCGATGCTTTAAATTTATTTTCGAAAAAACCGATCATAATAAACCCTTTCATGAAATAATATACTTGACCACCTTTATTATATCAAAATAACATAAAATAAACAGTATTGAAAGTATTTAATTCAAAGCAATCAGGGTATAATAGATGTATATGCATAATTTCAGTCTCGAACATCGAATCAAAAGAAAGAGGAACGCATATGAGATTAACAGTATTATGGAATACCGGCGCACTTTATGTGACTGAAATTGGAAAGAGCTTTGATATTAAAGCTCTTTCTGAAAATTAAACCCTTTCTGATATGAAAAGACCCTTGCTTTGGGGATTTTTAGCCCTTTGTTTTGCGATTGCCCTTTATTATTATAGGGTTCCTCTTTGGGGAATCCTTTTATTTGGGGGCCTTTTAGGTGCGATGCCTTTAATGGTCAGGGGCGTTAAGAAAACCCAGATATTCTTTGTTCTGGGTCTCTACCTTTTGGGATGTGTGTTGGGTGTGCTAACCTTTCCT
>Ga0209748_1000084_pt1 | contig 61653 bp, 71 predicted proteins | sample BarGraIncu00421A_FD_185490 | JGI IMG/M metagenome (GOLD analysis project Ga0209748, IMG submission 185490) | Arctic peat soil microbial communities from Barrow, Alaska - Barrow Graham LP Incubations 004-21A (SPAdes) (version 2) | ecosystem: Environmental > Terrestrial > Soil > Wetlands > Peat... | reverse complement strand
GATATATTTTCATATCATACCTTGCCATGTCAAGGAATACTCCTAGTTTTTGCCGTGGTACAATGTATTCTAAGATAGGCTTTGATGCTAATTCGAGTAACTGCAATGGTATTTCCAAACCTGCTTTGATAAATTTACGGTTCCTGATGTTTTCCCTGATACGGTCATGCCATCCTTCACGGTAAAAATCATCCATCTTTGCCCGGCCTCCGGATTCTGCCATTAGGTCTGCGATCATTTTCATTTCTTCAGTTCCACCTTCTCCAAACCATGCTTTTCTTAATTGAATACCACCTAAAATATTTGATACAGGAGCAATAGGAGCCATCGTAAAGTGAGCGAATGCTTCTGCTAATTTACCATGATAAAGATACTCCCATCCTAATGCCTGTTTTGAGATACTGGCATCCATAGAAGTAAATCCAAGGTGAAAAGCAGATAGTCCTAACTGAAATTGAGTAACAGCATTACCAAGTCCACGGTAAAGATCGTAAGCACCATTACCACGAAGTCCTTTTGAAAGGAAATTATTTAATATCCTTGCTGAGTTTTCTTCAGCAAAGTAATGACCAAGCAATTCTAGCATGTGGGTATCCGGGTTCATGTGCATTACCGTACCAACTTTATCATCAATCGAAACAAACCCTTCGGGTCTGGTTTGTCCAAGTCTTACAAACTTCACATATCCGGCCTCTTTAAGCTCATTGATTGTGCGATGCGCCATGATGTACCGTTCCATTTCCCTGATCTTCATTAATTCAAGGGTTACAGGATTCCATGAAACGGGTATTAAGCCTTTTTCTACACCATCTCTGGTATAAGTTATTGTCCTTTGTTTAAGGAATGATTTTGAGCCTTCAAATGGTCTTCTGGCTATTCCTCCAAATAAACTTGCGGCTTTCTTTTTATCTTCCCAGTAGTGAGGAAAATAATTCTCAATAAAAGTTTCAAGTTTGCCTGTGCCCAGTTCGCGAACCCTGTCTCTTGTTTCGTCAATGTGTTTTCGCAAAGCATCTGCATATCCTTGAAGTTCCGGGTTTGTTTGAGGTTCTCCAAGTTCCATTTTATTAATGAAGTCTAAGTTTTCCTCATTAGTCATTTTATCAAAGCGTTTTTTGGCTTGCTTTAATTGAACTACTGCCTTATCAATATCTCGTTGCATTTTACCTAAGTTGCTTCTCATTGACTCAGCACCTAGTTTCCCTCCTGCACCTTTTGTGTATGGAGTCATTGTATTTTGAAGCGAATTAGCGAACCCTTTAATTGTTTCTGCCGTTTCAGTTACACCAGGTATAAACGTTGCATTTTCCAGTGACTTTCTTTTCATGAAGTCCATCATCGTTTCATCAGGCTTTTTCTTTCCGTACTCTGCTTCGGGTTCGTTGACAGAATTATTGTATGATTGATCAAATCCTAATTCATAAGATAAAATATCTTCTATATTCTCATAGGTATCAGTCAATCCATTTTCCTCAACCACCCATTCGTTAATCATCGCATTATACCCAGATTTTTTTTGTGGGGTTCTTTCGGTAATGAACGATAATGTTTTTTCGTCGCTGTTGTTTTGGCGATTAGCTGAATGATTTGAAACTCTAATTTCAACATCGTTACCATTAGCGTCTTCAACTGTAAAATAATTAGAACTGGACCCTTCGAGAAGTGTTCTTATTTTATTTGAATAATTTTTTATTATATCCTCTGATTTTCGGTACTCTACTTGTGGTTCATTAAGAATGTTATTATCTTCAGGTGAGAAGTTACCGTTGTTCCCGCTTATGGCTGTACTTAAATCACTCTCAAACTTCCATGCGTTATCTTCGGTAAGTTCATAATCTTTTTGGGCGTTTCTCCCCTTCAGGTACCCGAACATTCCTTCCGGGTTGTCTTTCAGTTTGTCGCGTTCTGATTTGCCGTAAGTGGCCTGTGGTTCCATTAAACCTTCGTCTGTCTGTGATGTGTAATTCCATCGTGTTTTGTAGTTTGAAACGACATCAAGCAAAGTGATATCTGATTTAGCTAAATCTTCTTTAAGGTTTCGAATACCTTGATATTCCGGATGTCCAATAATTCTTGTTCCTGATAGTATTACTCCTGATGCTCCAAAACGTCCAACATATCCCTGTAATTCTGTTCTTAGTGCATCTATGGATTTATTTGATCTAAAATCAACATCGGATAGGTGAACGTATGCCTTAATATTATTACTCCTGTCCAGAATTATTGCACTTAGTTTATTCCCTTCACTGAATCTTTGTGCAGAAATAAACGCCGCAATATCTCCCGAGTGTTTAATTTTTTCAGGCAAATATGTGTCGGTTTTAAAGACTTGTTTGTCAAAATTATAAACCTTATAGTTGTTCTGTGAGTTATCTTTTGATTGTGGTCGGTCATGTATTTCGTGACTTTCTTTTCCTTCTCTAAATGTGGCATATTTGCCCGTTTGAAGGTTAATAATGATGTGTTCGCCAATAATATCACCATAGGCATTAACGGCTCTCTGGTGTACCTTGATATCACTTTCCGAATAATTAAGGTTTCCGGAAGGATGGTTGTGAATTAAATAAACTTTATCAGGAGAAAATCTTGAAATACCATCCGAAATAACATTGTAATTTACCAACGATGCCGAGCCAGTACCCATTGATATATGTACAATGGTAGGTTTACCGTCTTTCACAAAAGCGGCAAACATGTTTTCAATACCCTTACTTTCGAGGTTTTTAAATAGGTAAGCTACATCATCGGTGCTTTCGATACGGTTACGTCCATCAAAAACAAAGTTCTTATCAAGCGAATACTTTTGTTCAACAAGAGAAAACTCACCTTCATTTAATCGACGTAAGACGGGGTTGGATGCTCTACTATCTTCCCGTTGTATGTTTGTGTCTCCTGATCCGTTGTCTGTATCGGAAAAGAGGGAATACTGTAAGGTTTCACCGGAGTTGGTTTTGTAGGTTCTTTGTGGTTGTGCTGTTTCATTATTATCTATGTTTGATATTCCAGTATTAAAATGTTCATTTTTGCTAAAATCAGGTACAATTTTATTGCCTGTTTCACTATCTACAATTGCAATGCTAAAACCTGCACGGGTTAGTTTGGGTAAAAAGTTTTCAAGATTAAAGTCTGTAAAACCAGTAGTAACGACACCACCGTTCATAGTCCTTGTCAGTGTTGTGCCTATACTACTTGCAACTCTTTCAGCATTATTCCCAATAACTTCATAGAACCCTCCAACTTTAAGCAATACAACTGAATTCGGATATTTTTCTTGTATCGAGTTGTAATTACCATATACGGAAGATGGTTCGTTAAGTTGCGAATTACCTTCAATTTCATTCTTAAACCGGATAGCATCGTCTTTAGTGTTGAATAAAAATCCTTTTGAGAACTTATTCCATGGTCTTTGTTTGCCAAATGGATTGTTCCTTCTGGCAACCAATGACATATTATCGTAATCATCTGAGCGGCCATTGATCTTGACGTTGTAAAGTATCTGCCCGGTCTGTGTGTGCTTGAATTCTTCAACTGAAAGTAATTTGGTTCCGGCTGATTCTACTGGTGTAGGTTTTGAAACTGGTGTTTCCTGAATTTGTTTCTGAACCGGGTTAGGTGTTACTGGTACTTCTCTTGGCTTTACATTTGCTGCTATTTCAACGTTTACAGAAGTATTAAACTTACCTGACATGTATTGCAACACACCTTCCAGATTGCTTTCTGAAATTGCGCCTACCATACGTCCACCCATCTGCCTAAAGTCACGTCCAATAACCAAATCACGCAATCCGGCATCAAGAAAATACATTCCTCCGGCTTGTTTTGACAATGGAACATCTATTGCATATCCGCCTGAATTTTGCCGTCCAATTCTTACATTACCAGATATGTCGGTAAATGGTTGACCATTTCTTATTTCATCAAGTTTAGTGATGATCTGAACACGCATTTGCTGTTCGTTCGGCTTATAGTTTTCAGGAAGTAAGATACCTTCTTTGATATTTCCGTCAATATCGGTATATGCAATTAACTGACCTTCATTTCCGGCAAATGCCTGAAGTATATTACCGGTAATAATGTAGCCTGTTCTGCGGCTTTTGGTAGGTATCTTTTCATCCCAATTATCCAAAGTTGTTTTAATGCCAGATCGCATCTGCATTGTTTCAGCATACGAAGCATTTAAGAAGTCGATCTTTGATAATGGAACTTCGATCTTTCTACGACTGTCAAGTGTTGCAAAAACGGCTGTAATAGTCGAAGGATTCATTTTGTCACCAATCTTGTACCCCATCAATACACCTTCCGAATAAGCGGTATTAAGCGAAACATCTGAAGTATTTGGCACCACGACAACCTTTCCGACCGAGAACATATTGAATACCCTACGAATTCCATCTGCCTTTCGCCGAATTTTATCAACCCTGCCTACAAGTGCTGTGTCATGAATATTCTGGCTTGTATTAAGGTAATTTTCAAGCATTCGTCCGCGTTCTTCCGAATCAGTTATCTTCTGTTTGTCGAATATTTTATTAGCCTTATCAATCCTTGCTTTTTCTTTTGAATTATAATCGTCATTAGATTTCTGAATTTCAGTTTCGATCAAATCATTCGAATACTTATCCAGTTTTTCAATCAATCCGTTCCGATATTCAACCTGATCTAATCCGTCAGTATGTTTTGCAATCTCTTTCAGGATTTCCTCTGACTTCAATGGTTTTTTAAGCACATCGATTTCAACCTTTTCACGGTAACTATCCTGAGCAAATGGATTATCTCCGCCCTTGCCCTGAACAACAACAACCTTTTCTTTTGTTTCTGCCCTTAACGGAAGCGTGGTTATTTCAAGATCATTCGAATTGGTGTCGTTAAGGTAATTTATCAGGGTATTGTACTTCTCGGTTATTTCATCGTAGAACTTTTGTTGTTCGTTGATAGGTAACAATGCCACACGCCCGGCAATTTTCAAAGCCGCGCTTTCCGGTGCAACAAACGACTCAATGTCTGCCTCTGATTTGCCCTCGAACTTCATCGGGTCCAGAAGCTTCTCGTTCAGTTCTGAATCTTCTTTTAAGTGGTCAACGCTTATTTTGTCCCCGTATTTATTCAGGAAGTCAACGATCTCAATTTCATTGGTCTTTGATTTTTGGCTACTGGTAGTATTTGCATCCAATGATTTTAGCTTTACCTTAAACATCATTGTCATTCGCTGTTCTGCCGGAATGGGACTGAGAATGTATCGGTATGCTCCACGCACTACTTGGCCTGTCCGGTCAATACGTCCACGCATCTGAACCTCTGTATTAACATCAAGTTGAGTTTGCGCCGACAACATGATACGCTGCCTTTGGTCTGCAACTTTTTCGGAAGCATGAAGAGATATTCCGGTAGATGCACTTTGATTTATAATCAGCGCGTCTAATTTACCTGCGTTAAAATCCCTGGTTAATTTTTTCTTATCGGTGTTTGTGCGTTTCTGTATTTGTGCTGTTCCGTCCGGATTAAATACCAGTTCGTTTGATCTTCCGGTCATTTCTCCAATGGAGTACCCTGCTTTGGTTACGGCATCTTTAATAATATCAATCGGACTGATTGAAATACCAACCGACATATTTTTAATGAAATCTTCAATCTCATAATACCTGTCCTGTGCATCTTTGGGAAGATCAGCAACCGTTAATACTAAGTTTTGATGATCGCCCATGCCATCGGTTTCAGTGAACCGGAATAATCCATGCAGTCCCTTCATTAGGGTAGTGGAAAAATCATAGTTTGATATTTTTTCTCCAATACCTCCAAGTTCATTCATAAAACCTTCCATTGTGTTGGCAACCGCGATAACCGGCCTTCTGCCTGCCTTTAGTTCTTCAATCGCTTCATTGGCAATATTCTTAGCTTTTAATGAAAAAAGTAATTGCCGGGTAAGGTTGAATGTTTTGCTGGCAAACGGCACGTTATTGATACCAAAATCAGATGTTCCGGCTGTATGTTCTGCCCCGCCCTGCATTTCCGCAAGTTCTGCGTTCTTTTCTTCAATAATCGGATCAATGTATTCCCTTTGAAATTGTATCAGGTCATTAAATACCTTTATTGTCGAATCGTATGCCTTAAAATGAGTATCGGCATCCTCGATAGTTTTCCAGTCAATTGTCACCCCGGCAAAATCTCTTTCTCTGCGGATCATCTGACCGGACTGAGTAAGGTTTTTTGACATGATCTCCTGAAGTGGTACTCCACCCGTTTTAATGGCTTCAATCAGTTCGGCATTACTCATGTTTGTATCGCTCATGGCTGTTTTCATGGCGTAAATAGGCATATTGTCTGCCCTTTTAGCAAACGTGCCAGACAAAAACACCACTCCCTTTACTGATGGCATAACCCCTGTGAGGAATGTTCCGGTATTTCCTTCGCCACCGGCATTATGGCTTTCGTCAAGAACTAAAATATTATCCTCTAAAATGGTAGAAAAGAAGTCTTTCTTTACACTTGGCTTTCCGGCTGCTGCATTTAACTGTGAATAGGTCAATACAGCATAGTCGTAATTCGATGGGATAGAATTTCCCTGAAAAATAGGTCTCTTAATTGCTTCGCTTAACGGTGTGTAAATTACAACCCCATTTTCATCAACAATTGTAGGATCGCTTTTCTGTCCTTTGCTGTTAAAAATAAATGGTTTCAGGTCGGCACTACCAATGTCGCGTAAGTCCCGGTAAATATCACTGAAAAGATGCGCTTTCTCTGTTACGAATATTGGTTTCTTTCCTTGCAAATGTGCATAGCGAAGTATGGCAGCTGCTTGTCTGCCTTTTCCGATTCCGGTCATATCGCCAATAATCAACGCACCGTCATTTTCTATCTGATTTATGGCCATAGCTACACCATCAATTTGTTCGGCTGAAAGTGCATTGAAAAGTTCGTCTTTGGAATTGTACCCTAACTTGATACGGGTGTATTCGTCAATATCTTTAAATACTGACAATACGTCTGATAATGTTTGAGCAACATTTGTTGGTACTACCGATCCTATTTGTGCTGATTTACTTCGGGCGGGATATGGTGATTTTTCTTTAGTTAAATCAATCTCTACCTTGTCTCCAGCCAGTTCGTCAGGTCTGTTAAGAAGCTTAGAAGTGTCTTCTGGTGGTATTCCTCCTGCACCTTCCATGTTGCCGGGATCATCATTCCCTTGGTTTCGTTCAGGAGTATCTGAACCTCGTCCGTTTCCATCATTAGGTTTAGGAGTTCCTTCTGATCTATTGGTTGGTCTGTCATTTCCAGCTTGTCCATTACCTGGTTGATTGCTACCTGTGGCTGTTCCATTGAAATCAAGCGTTCCAGTTCTTTCCGGAGAAGTTGTTCGTCCATTTCCTGAGCGTGATCCAGTTCCATTACTGTTGCGGTCGGGAATTTCTGGCTGCAAAATATTTTTTTCATTGCTTGCTTTATTTACTCGTTGTTGTAATTCATCAAAAGTAGTTACAATATCTGTGTTTGTATTCTTTTCAAGTGGAGCGTAAACCCTGATGTTTTCTGTTCTCTTTCCGTTGATCAGAATTAATGTTGTCGGGAAGGAAGTACCCTGTTTTGAGTACAATCCCCCATCCATACTTATTACGTCAGAAACATTATAAAAGTTATATAAATAGTTGAAAAAAGCCTTTTTACCGGCCAAAGTTCCATTTTCTTTATATTTTGTGTGTCCTCCAATGATGATGCTGGCCCTTCCTTTATCTGAAAGGTTCTCCAAAGCATTAACAACCATCTGTTCGTCAAGTCCTGAAATCTTATAACCTTTGTAATCTCTGGCTTCACTTTTACCGAAAGGTGGGTTTGTAATAACTGCATCAACAGGTTCGATATCAAATTCAGTTGTACCGTCCTGATCGGTAACTTCCTTAAATCCTTGTTCTTTCAAGTTTTCAAGTCTGATAACATCTATTTCGTTTGCTGTAACAATCTTTGGATCAACATTGAATACCATCATGCCATTTCCGGCTGAAGGTTCAAGTAACGACTTAGGATTAATCGCGTTTACAAACTCCCCGGCCATAAACGACATTGGAAGTGGTGTTGAGTATTGCTGTTTTTCAATCCGTTCACTGCTTCTCATTGAAATAGTGGGCTGAGAATTGTACAGTTCAACAATCTGTTTGAATTTTTCGTTTTGCGAAATGTCCTGAGAAACAATCTCCCGCGCCTTACTGATTATTGCAAGTTCAACGTATTCCTGAAGGGTAGTGTCTTTAATATTTGTAAGTCCGTTTTCTGCGGCAATCTTCCGGATAGAAACAATATTCAGTTTGTCTGTTCCAAGTTTTGATTTAATGGTATCGACAAATCCCTTTTTATTTCCGGGTTCAACTGGTTTTAATGCCTGTTCGATATTCAGTTTCTTGACTTCGTTGTAGTCGGTCATGTTTGGCTCGTGTTGTTCCATGCCCGGAAAATCCCTGATACCGTTGTAGATTGATTTTAGGTATGGTTTAATTCCATCACCCAAAGCATCGATCATACTTTTAGCATAGTCAGAGAAAGCTGTTTGTCCTGATTCAATAAAATATCCGGCCACGGTCTGAGCATCAGATAAATCTGAAAGGCTTAATTTTGCCGGGATATTATTTGCATAAGGTGTTTCAGGTTCGCTTACTATATTCTGGTCGCCACCAAGTTTCTTTTTCAGTCTTTCAATTGCTGCCATTGCATCGTCCTTTTTAAAGACGGTTGTTTCTGGGTTAACTTCAACTGACTTCCTTACCCGATTCTCTTTGCTTTTTTGCTGGAGGGTTTCGAAGATGGGTTTTTTCTCTGGTTTTGCTTCTGGCTCAACAGGGGATTGTTTCTCAACCAAATTAGCAGGAATATCAAGTCCTGCATCATTAAGTTCTGATATTCCCTGTTCTTTGGTTATTTCTCCCGATTCAATGGCTCTTAAAATGCCTATTTTTTGCCTTTCTTTCAGTGAAAGCTTATCCCATCTCGGAAATTTATCAAGTAAATTTTGATAGTCTTCTCTTTTGAAATTATCAAATTGGCTCATATCCATCTGATAGCCCATCTTGTGAAGTCCGGCTTTTTCTAAATCAATACGACTTAAAAAATCATTCTTTTCTTTTGCTGAAAGTTTCTTTTCCTGAACTTCTTTTTTACCATCGCTTAGTACTTCGGTAAGGGGCTTTGAACGGTCGAGTTCTCTTTGTTTAAATTCTTTTTCTTTCGCAATCCGGTCTGCCTCTATTCTTGCGGCCATTTCAGGATTGTTTTCTGCATTTGTTCCATCAATTGCACTAAATACATCGTCTTCTGTTCGGCTTAAATCAGAATAAGCATTGTTTTTTTCGTCACTTTCTGAATTTCCATATTTCTCTTTTAGTTTATCTCTCTCGGCACTGAAATAGTTTGTTGCTATGTCATATAAATCATCGGGATTTTTTGCCTCTGAAACAAACCGAATCATCAAATTATTAGCGTCAATTCTATTTTTATTTCTTGCTACAACCACATCGCCCTTACCAAACAACCCCTCATTGTCTTTTTTATGAAAATCAATTGCATCTGTTTGCCAAGGTTCTTTATTCTCTGATTGAGGAATAATCGGAATTACCGATTTTTCTTTTCCTTCAACTTCGCCCGGAACTCCTGGCTCACTTCCTTGTAGGTTCTGCCCGATCTCACCATTTCCTTCTGGATTAACTGGTCTGTCAGGTTCAATGCTTCCTCCTTTGTCAATTTTTTGTCCATTGTCTGTGGGTTTAAATAGTTCAATTAATTCATTTTCAGTTGGTAAATTACCATTTTCATAATGGTTAGTCCATGCTTCAACTTCAGATTGTCGTTCTTCATCTTCATTTTTAAGTTGTTCGGCCAACCATTCTTTCGAATAACCTTGATTTGGGTCTTCGGAATACTTGGAAAGTAATGTTTTCGCCATTGCAATAGGTGAATTGTGGGTGTTGATCACGTCCTCAACGGCATTATGTACATCCATTGGACCCAATCCGCTCTTAATTGATTCGGGTAAAGATTCCTCGATATTGTGGGCAATCTGGGCTATTGTCAATCCATTCTCATTTGAGGTGTATGACATTCTGGCCAAGCGTTCCCCGTTATTATCATTAAACTTCTTCAGGATATCATCAGACTTTACTAACCCTCCGTTAACAAAATACTGTAATGCCAAATCTTTTAAGTCGGTCGGGCTTACTTCAATCTCCTTGGCTTTTCCTGTAATGGAATTGGTTTTTGGCTGAGGTACTTTCGCGGTCTTTTTAATAACACCAAACTTATTGATGTTTTCGTTTCCTACTTCTTTGACAGGATGCTCTCCTGATCCGATACCCTTATTTCCTTCTCCAATCCCTCCGGGTAATACGACTGGTTCGTTTCCTGACTGGATAAGCTCATCGAAAGGGCTAACTCCTGCTGGAATGTCATTTCCTCCGCTTCCGTCTGTGATAGGTTCCCCTGTTCCACTTGTTCCTGTAATTCCTCCTTTATTTCTGTTTCCATTTTGTAAATTATTTTGATTAATTTCTTTTTCAAGTTTTTTATTTTGTTCACTTATTGGAGTTTCCAAAAGTGCATCGAACTGATTTACATCATTTTGCGTTGTAACTTCGGGAACTTTTTCTTTATTTTTAGTTTCAATGTTTATATTTCTGGAAACTTCTGGCGTTGGTTTAGTCTTTTCGATGGTTCCGTTTTTGTCGAATATTCTGATCTGGTTACTCGCGTTCTTTTCAGTCTGGTAACCTAACTCTTTGGCCAGTGATGTGATCTGCTTTCCGGTTTCTTTATTTTCACGGCTGGCAGGTGTGGCGTTGTGCTGATCAACTAAGTCCAATAACTTATTTGTAACTTCTGCTTTAGGTACGATCCTGATACTCTTAATAACATTCTTGAATGTGCTGGGTTCGGTTACATCTTCATCCCATTTGGTTTCACCTTTGATAACTTTACCCGGAACCTCTACCTTTTCTTCGTCAGCCTGAACTACAAATTTAGGGTGATCTTTGAATTTCTTCTGAAGAATAGGCAATGCTTTTTCAAGTGGCATTTTATCGGTTGGCACTACTTCGTCTGATTCATTAAACTGAATCTCGTTTTTATCGAACTTCTGGGTAATGATTTTCTGCTCAGCGGGCACTGGTTGATTTTGTCCATTTTCTGACACTTTGCCGTCTCCACTCGGTTCATTTGTGACAGATTGATTGTTTTCTGGGAATATTTCCGACAAATTAATATTTTCCTGCGTTCCTTCTGCTTGTTTAGGCGCTACCGAAACATGGTATTCATCCGGTTGCATCGGGTCTGGGTTCGGTGTATGGACAATTGCGACATCATTTTTATTGCCCAGAACAGTTTCAATGTCTGCCCGTGCCTTCTCTGCGCCGTCCAGACTATTATAAACTTCACTTTTAAGTGAATTGTTTTCATCCGGGGTAAACGTATATTGTGTTTTACCTACCTCGATAGTGTTTAACTTAGGCTCTTCCTGTGGTTTGGTCTGCAACTGGTCAAGAATCTTCTTTTGGGTATCCTGATCAATCTCAACCATTGGACCTGTTGGATCAACTGGCCCGTTATTGTCGTCAAGTTCTTTGACCAACCATGTACCATCTTCTTTAATATCCTGAACACCATACTTTTTACCGTTCATGTTGAAAGTGGAAGGTGGTTCCTGCTGGTTTTCCTGATCATACTGCTGCATCTGCTCAGCGTGAACCTCATCCGGGGTCTGAACTTTTCTGTTCTTAATGTCAGCCGTAGATATTGTTTTAGGGATTCCGTCCTGACCGATTATTATTGATTGTCCTCCAGGTGTGTCGCTCTTAATGGCTCCCAGTTCATTTCCTTTGGCATCGAAAGCAGTATGAACATTGCCGTCAGTGTGTAGTATAGTTTCGATGTTTGCCTGGGATTGTTGTTCTGCTTGCTGCCTTGGATCGGGTACAGAACCTAATCCTGATCGTTGAGGTTCGCTCTGTGGGTGTTCTGGATTAGGTTGATCAAATTTAGCAAGTAGTGAATTATATACATCACCCTTATTTACTGTCATAACCTTCCACGAAGGATCAATTAACCCTTCAGTTCCATTTTTATCAACACCCTTGATATTTCCATCTTTATCCCTTCCGGAAGCGTAGTAATTATTTCCTTCTGGGTCGGTGGCAACAAATATATTACCATCCTCGTTTGAAATTCGGTTAACCATTTGCTTAACCCTGCCGGAATATACATCCCTTTGAATGGTTGGGCTTATCTTGCCTGTTTCGATGGTTTTATTAAATACATCAGTCGGAATAATCATACTATTGTTGTAGTCTGATTCATTGGCCTTGATACTTGTTCCGTCCGGTCTTATGCCATAATAATCTTTCCCTGCCTGATAAATTTCTGCTGGTTTTCCTTCCACTAATCCTACAGCAACGGTTCCCTGTGATTCCCTGCGTTGTTGAATAGAGGAAGTTTGTTTCATTTTAGCAAACGGAAATAGCACTGATTCAAATATTGCGCCTGAAGTAATCGACTGTTTCACTCCGTCAATAAGTTGTGCCATACCAACATTTTCACCAAGCGCCTTGTTTGTACCCTGTTTGCCTAAGTCCATTGCTTCCATACCTGCGGCAGACTTACCTACGCCAGTTAAGTATTGTTTTCCAATGTTCAGGGCTGCTTCTGCTCCTGTTTTAGGTACTTGGTCTGTAAATGCCTTTAATGTTCCCTCTAATCCGTCAATAAGTTCAGGTGAAGCCTTCATAAAAGCGCCTACCATGTATTTTTTAACTGGTGCAGGTAGTAAATGCCCTAACATTCCACCCCACGGAACTGACATTGCGGCTCCATATCCAATACCATAAGCTTGTTTTTTCCATTCCGGCATCAGTTGTTTGGATTCTTTCTCGACTTCATCAGCGTGGTTTAACCCTTCTCCCTGCCCCATCGCAAAGAAAGCGGCTGTTGTGGCTGGTGCAATCTCTGGCTGGAATACTGTTGCAAGTGCCATTCCGACCATTGGAACTATTGCGCCCGCCTTTGATGCTGCATTGTCTGAATCTTTTGGTATTGACTTTTGCCAATTATCTATTACAGCTGTTCCTGCTGCTGATATGGCATAAGTTCCGGGGAACAATGGATTCTTAATATCACTTAATACTGCCTTGGATATTTCTGCGCCTACGCGTTGAGAGTTATGACCTGCTGAAATAAGAAAGTCCTCATAGTGTTGCCCGATATTATCAATTGGATGTTCGGTAAACTTCGAATATTCAAGTGGCTGGTTCGAATCAATTTTCGCTCCACCAGTTTGTTCTTGTGCCTGATTAAAGTATTTGTCTGTCGGTACTTCCTGTTGTGGAATGGCTTTTTTCAAGGTATTTTCCTGGCCTATTATCGGTGCAATACTTGGATTAACTGCAATACCAGTGGCCGGAATAGTTGGTACAACTTGTTTCTTCTCAACATTCACATAGGGAATGCTTGAATGAAGACTTTCTGCTGCTGATATTGGCTGAGTACTTGGATCTTCAATTGGCTTTGGTGTATTAAAATCATCCAGATGCCCCATAAATGTAGCCTCATTACCTAATTCGCTTTCACTGAATCCCTTTTTATCCTTCAGGTTACCGTACAGTTTCTTTGCCTTTTGATAATCTCCCAAATTAGTATTGAAAGTATTGAAGTCGCCAATTTCATCAACGGTTACCTTTTTTGAATTCAAAAGGTTGTTGTAAAGTTTCTGGTTATTTAAGGTATCTGGCATAACTTATTGAAATAGTGATGGTGTATTACTATTGACCGGCTGTATTGGGATGCTTGATGGTTGCAGTATTGGTTCTCCTGATAATGGAATTCCTTTTTCCGTACGGTATTTATCAAGGTATGCCGGACTTCCTACTTTTTGAGTGGGTGAACTTAACCCTTCTCTATTTACTTCAATCCATGCCCTTGTAAGGTCTTCGGGTTTTACTTCGGGGTCAACCTTGTAGGTTATCTTACCTCTTTTGCCCGTAACCGGAACAAACCATTCAGGGTGTAGTGCGTGAACCTCTGGACTATTGATTGCCTCACCGCGCATAAAACTGGCCTCTTCGGGTTTCAGTTCATAAACCTGTTTGGCTGTCTGTATCCGGACTGGCTGATGTGCCTTGTCAGTGGCAGAACTTCCGGTTTTATCTGCCCTCTCCTGTGCTATCCTTTGATCCTGGTCTTTTTGTGCCTGTTGAGCATCAAATCTTCTCTTTGATTCAACTGAATCGGCCTGTTTGGTGGCAAGTAAATACTTTTTATATTCTTGTTGAGCATCAAACTGCTGCTGTCTCCATGCGGTTGCTTCTGTACCAGCCTTGTTGGCATCGTAAGCCTGACCGATTTGTAGTTTCTTGATATACTGTTCTTTCTGAAACTGGTCAAGTTGTTCTTTGTATTTATCCTGCCTGAATAAAATACTTTGCATGTACGGTGCGGCTGACTGACTTTCTCTTCTCTGAATTGGTGCGCCCTTGGATACTCCGTACACATCACCCAATAGTCCTAAGAATTCACCAATCTTCTGAGCTTTGGCCATATTCCTGAGTTGATCTTCCGACTTCTGGTTATAGGTTGGTTTTGGTGCGTTATTGGCGAGTAAGCCTCCCAGATAGCTATTAGGGTCGATCTCTGGTTTTGGTGCAACTGCCGGAATAGGAGCGACAACTCCGGGAGCGGAAACGTATGGTTCCCTTAGATTTCCTGAATCATTGAACGTTCGTGTGGGAATTTGCCCAGCCGGTATTGACGGAATCAACATATCGTTATTGTTTCCGGGAGTTACTGGCTGCTTCATTAGTTGAGCATATTGAACTGCTGCCGCATCTGTTTTCGGTCCGTAAATGCCATCAACTTTTACTGCGATCCCGGCATCCAACATTTTCTGTTGAAGTTTTTTAACCTCTTCGTCTGGCTGTTGCGCTGTTAATGGTGAACTGTATAAATTCATGGCTATTCAAAGTTTTGAGTTGCTTGTCCATCAGTAGTGGTATAACTACTGTTCAATCCTTTTTCAGACGTATTGAAACCCCAATCCCCCGTGCCTGATGTAGATTTACCGCTTGCGAACAGTGGTGCTAGTCCTGCCATGAAACTAGCTGAATTGCCCGCTAAGTTTGCACCTGACTGTGCCTGCTGACCTTGTAATCCCATCTTCGTGTAAAGCAACCGGCCTAAATTTGAGCGGTAATTGTTCTCAGCATCATCCTGTCTTTGGGTTCCGTAAGCTGCAATCTTTGAGAAAACATCACCTAAAGCATTCTGTGAGTTTCCTTTGACTGCTATCTGAGCTTCATCACTGGCCCCTGTGACTGCTGCCGTACTTTCTGCATTCTTAGCCTGTTGTTTAAAAGTTTCCAAAGCGCGGTTGATAACTGACCGTCCAACATTTGAATCAACGTACGGTTGGTTCTTTTGGGTATCATACCAGCTTGTTAGGTCTGCTATCTGGCCGTTGACAAGATTGCTCTGATCGTTGGCCGCGTCTCCTGCTTTTTTCTGTCCGTATAGGTTTGCGAGCAATGATGCTGCCGCAAGTCCTATCATGATTGGTACTGGCATATATTTTACATTAAGTGATTCTAAATTCTAACGGTACATTATCTTCATTCATCATTTCATTACACGCCTGAATGTTCTCTTGATAATATTTTTCTTTGCTGATAACCACCGACTTAAACAATTCGTCGATATTACAAATAAGAGGTCTATGGTCATATACTTTGCATTTATTGTTTTCAAGCATCTCACATTCGCCGTTTTTGTTTGCCTTATATGGGAATAGTCCGGGCGATACCTCTATTATAATTCCTACCCGCTTACAGCAACACCCACACTTTGTACAAGGAAACATTTTATTTCATTTTTCCAAATTTAGTTTTACCTTTGGTTGTTGAATATCAATATGTATCAATACTTTATATTTATATAACTTTTGTAAATAAGTTTACGATAAATGTCCGCTGCAAGTAATATTTGGAACAAAAAGAAGTCTGCTATAATCTGTGATTTTGAATCAGGATTGTCAAATTTTGCAATTGCAAAGAAGTACGGACTGTCTAATCCTACCATAAAGGAGTGGCGTAAGCGGGTGGATTTCGAGGTAATGCCACCCGCTCCACCTGATAAGATGGCAATGCGTGCCGAGGTTGATCTGCTGCCTACAAAAAGGTTTCTCGAAGAACAGGGATCAATAGTTGAAACAACTGAAGTATTCAAGGTTAGGGGAATGAGATTCCTGAATATGGCTCTTGATCGTATGGAGGAACTTCTTGAAACAACAAAGGATATCAGGGCAATAGCTGCCGGGCTAAACGTCATAATGCCTTACCTTCTGGCTCGTGTTGATGGTGATGGGGATATGGGCGGCTCACTCGAAGCCCGGAGAAATGCATTCATTCAAAATGTTCAGAATAATTACAACATAAAAATAAATAAAGATGAAACAATCGAAAACATTGGCAATAACCGGAATTCAACGAAACCAGCCGCAGGGAATGAATGAAGCTTGTGACGAACTTATCAACATGAGATTTCAGAACGGGGCATGGCGACCTATTGGCGCTAAAGCGGAACTGTACCCGAAGCCACCTTATAAGCCTGTTGTCATCCACGCCAAGGATAATATCCGAAACTGGATAGGCTATAATGGAATATTGGATGAAACGATAACGACAGATGCCGCTTATGCAAGAGCCGTTGAACTTGGATACACAGGCGACATGAACTCGTACATCAACGCATTGTCTGAATGGGATGGAACGACAGGAGAAAATGCTTATTCGGATTATCTGTATCAAGTTTCGGCAACCGGATACACAGGTACATATTACGAATGGCTTCAGGTTGCAACTCCTAATTCAATCATACATTACAATCCGGTTAATCTTTCCATAACACAGACCGTTGTTACCTTCAATGGAACCGAAACACTGAATGCTATCCGGTTTGTGGCCAACTTCCTGATTATAGTTACAACTGAGAACCTGTACCGTTTCCTTTGGAAGAATGATACCTACACCAGAATTCAACTGACCGGAATTGAGAATAACTTTCAAACACAGGTTGTTAAGACGGATGAACAGTTGAATTTGAAATTTGATGTAGGTGCGCTTAGTTTTAGAACAGGTATTGATTCTGCTGCTACAACAGAATTGCTTGGAAAATATTACAAATTAGTTAACGAGCAATCAGCGCTAAGTAGGTTTAATGGAGGTATGTTTTATCGGATAGCAATAAGGTTATTTGATGGGTCTGAAATTCTTCAAAGTATGCCATCTTATTGGCAATTTGGAAGTTATCAGGCAAATCTTCATTTTAGTGTCGACGTTTATGCTGATCCACCAACTCCTTATTATGTTTATTTACAATTTGAATCATTCGCATCAATAAAAATTACACAATCATTTGTTGAATCTTTTTCTGGTCAATTCGATTTATACAAAGACCTGATTCAGTCGATAGTTATTTACGCTTCACGCGTTCAATCGTTTTATGATTTTTCTGAACGCGCAATTACAAATGAAAGCATTATAGCTGGGATCGAAACGGCGCCACCCGGACCAGAAGGCAGTGGGGTTCCGGTTTCAGGATTTCTCCCTATTTCTCCCGACCTCAAAGATAACATCTATGATTCAACAAACTGGTGGAAGATCGGAGAAATAAGTTTCAACAAACTGGTTCAGCAGGCATCACCTCACGAAGATACTTATTCTGGCGAAGTGACCCTCGACCTGAAAGGATTCTATGACAACTTTGCCACACGCGAACAAATTGACCAGGATAACTTCTCTCATCACGATTTGACCGGAAATGCAAGCGATATTTATAATGACCGCTTAGAGTTGGGCGACACACGGCAATCTCTGGCACTTCCGGCGCAACTAGCGAAGTCAATACTACCTTCAACGGGTGTTGTGACCGCTATTTACGCTGGTTCTTCGCTACTGTATGAATTTGATGGAACCTATGATGGTCTGGCTCAGGTAAAGTTGGACACTACAAATGGAATTAAGTATGTTGAAATGGCCGTCACCCTGTATGTGTATGCCTCGACCGGAACTTTGAAAGCGGTGTTCTATCCCGGACTGATTGGCTATCCTGACTACCGGGCAATAGAATTAGTGATCAATATTAAGTGGACTGATAATGTGTATTATGAGATATTCAGGACAAAACTTGAAAAGAGTTTGTTTGGAAACTTCGCATTTGCGGTCAATAAGAACTTCAATGTGACTACCATTAACGGAATCAATCAGGTATCAGACATAAATTTCACGTCAACCTATATGCCTTTTGATAGTTCGGACCTGACTGCAAATACTATTCACACCATTGTTGCGGGTGATAGTGTGGTCATGGATGGTAACCGGGTGCAGATTTCAGAAGTCAATAATCCTTTCGTCTTTCCGGCAAAGAGTTCTCAGCAGGTATCGGTAGGTATCATTAAAGCTTTCGGGACCTCAACGGAGGAAACTTCTCAGGGTCAGTTTGGCCAGTTCCCAATTTACGTTTTAACTTCGGTTGGAGTTTGGGGTCTGGAAATTGGAACCGGCGACGTGTATATTACAAACGTCGTGCCTATCAACGGAGAGGTTATCAGGGATAACGCGGCCAAACTTGATTTGTCTTTTGGTATCGCCTACATATCAGCTGAAGGATTGAGAATCATATCAGGTAAGAATGTGATTGAAATAAGCGAACCAGTCGAGGGATTGCAAGATGAAACGCTTTCAGATAATGCAAACCTTCAGTTCTTCATCAATCATGCAAATATAGTTCAGATGACCGACTATGTTGATAAGGTTACATTTCTCACCTACCTTGCAGGTGCGGTGCTTGGATATAATAAGGGAAGTGATAATAACGAACTGATTGTGATGAACCCGGACTATGATTACTCTTACGTGTACGACATCAAGCACAAATACTGGTTCAAAATGTCCGGGAAACACTCGGCTTTCATTTCTGATTATCCTCAGTTATATGGAGTTTGCGAGGATGGCTCAGGATCGGTTGTCAACTTCTCAAATGAAGGTGCTGGCACTACTCAATGCCTTATTATTACCCGTGCTCATTCGTTTGATTCTCCTGATGTTGCTAAGAAACTTATGAGAACTTTCTTTCGATGCTTTTTGAATGTGACCCCTGATCACTTTGCTGCTGCCTATATCTTCCGGTCTGATAATCTTAAAGACTGGACCTTTGAAACGGGTAATGATAGAACTTCTGGAAAGGCTAAGGATATATGGATTACTCACACTTTTAGATCGGCAAAATACTATGCCTTTGTCTTTGCTGCAAACTTGACAGTTGATAGAACTATAATTGAAAACAGGTTGAGTAATATAGTATCCGAATATGAAGTTAAGATGGAGAATAAACTAAGGTAGCAGCCAAACTTTAATATTAAACTTTAATAAAAGTTTGATTATTGTAAAATATACGAGATTTATAACTACTTCAACCTTGAGATAAATACAACCGTTTCTTCACTCAGGGCATAAGCATTTTCTAAATACAGGTGAATAGTGTCATTTTTGGCCGATAAAACAACTTCGTGTTCATCAATGATGCGAATACTGTATTTTGCCATGATAGGGGTGGAAACGCTTTTAAAATAGGGAGCAACGACATAATATGAAACTATCATCAATATACAAACTGCGGGGAAAATGTATTTTTTCATGATTAGTTAATAATAATTAAATTCTTTCTATTGGTCTCCAGGAGATATATTTTTTTATAAAATGTTGACTTTTACTATCAATTATGTGATACGTTTCCATGTGTCCAGTTCCGGACATTACTAGCACCTGATAGGGATTATCTTTTACGTCTGGCAGTTCTTCATCGACCGGAATCCAGCGTTGAGCAAATTCAACACCTGCTTTAAAATCTTTGGATATTTCATCCCGCCAAACGTCAGAACTGGCTCTTAATTTAGCATATTCTTTTGCACCATCTTCAATTGTTTTCATCTATTTATAATTTTAAAGTCGTTACAATACCGGAAATAACCACAATCAGGATCAATGAAGTTCTGGCACTGATCACATTCATGTCTTTTGTTCATGGTTTATTGATTTTATCGCTTCCAATTCTTTTTCGAGTTCATTAATTCTTTTCAGTGCATATAGGCTAACCACATCGCTCCTGAACTCCAAATAATCCTTGATGTTTTGATTCATTTCTGGATAGATTTTGATATCCTGTAAGTTTTGCTTTTCCATAAGTTTTATTTTTAAAATGGTACGTGTTCTGATTTATCTTCCTTTTCTTAAAAGTTATTTATACTATTTTATTGTTTATTAGAAACTCTCCAAATATTTCACGATAATTTTTATTTGTTTCAAAGTCATTTCGAATAGCCTTAATGGAATAGCGAACCATTGAATGACTGGTTTTAAATTCCTTAACTGCCTCTTCTTGTGTTTTAAGCAAAACTAAACGGTTATATGCGATTAAAATAAATCTTGCCCTGACAATGTTTGGCTTTCTCGATTTACTTAATACGTCAGATTTACAACAGCCAGATAGTTTACAAATATTTGATGTAATATTTTTCATTATGAAATTTCTTCTTGTTCATCCACCGAAAGCAATGATAAAACATATCCCCTTTGCGCACGATATTCTCTACCCGAAGAAACTATCATCATTCCATCAAACCTTCCGTAAAATATACCATAATAACCTCTTCTAAGTTTTGAAAAGTACAGCGTTAGTTCAGAAAGATTAAACATGTAAATTTCAGAATAAAGTTCCCTGGCTATTGATTTTATTATTTGTCCGTCAGAATCTAATCCTAAATAAATTGACAAATTCATTAACCATGCCCGAAGTAAATCAATTCCAGTTTCTTTGTTGTATGCGAATTGTAAATCAGAAAGCCTTATCATTCCAGATTTCAAAGAAAGTTCAACAGTGTTCAAACAGTCATATCTTTCAGCGCAAAAGTCAGGATTGAACTTTTCGAGGAAACTTTTTTGATCAGGACACACGACTAAAATAGCTTCAATTTTTTGCCGCGATTTCTCTGGCAAATTCATCTGCGGCTTTGTAAGTTCCGGCAAGTTTACCTTTTGAATTATTGTTGATAATTTGTCCATTATTCGAATTATTTAAATTTTCTAACCATTTTGCTTTGAATCCAGACCAGCTATTTTCAGATGCAATTTTAATACATTCATTGGCCGGTTGGCCTGACAATTCAATTTGTTCTTTTATTGCTTTAAAAGCGGTTTCGGTATTTGTTGCCTTTTTATTCTTTCTAACTACCAACCAATCGGAAACAATATTTTCAGAAATACCTAAAAATAACAAAGACTTCTTAAAATTAAATTTTAATTTAATTCCTTTCTCACTATCAATATCACTATCAATATCACTATCGGGTTCGTCTGGGTTATTTGGGTTATTTCTTAAACCATCTGGGTTATTTGGGTTCGTAATTAACCGACTGGGTTTTTTGGGTTTTATCTTAGGCCTACCGCCCTTTTCGCCGTTATTTTTATTGCGATTGCATATATTTAAGTACTTCTGTAAATCACGTTTTAAGCCTTGTTTTATCGGTTCAAAAACAAGATCAATTAATACATCTTCAATAATTGGATGTTCGTCGTTTACGTACGATAGAATATATTTGAATAATTTTCCAGACTGTTCATCTGAAAGTTTATTGATAGTGTGAATTATATCACAATAGAGTAAAAATGACTTTTTATCAGTCGCCATAGTATGAATTAGTTAGTTGTTTCTTTCCGCTAAATATAGCCCAAATACCCGGCTTTTCTGCCCTTAATTCAAGTTCTTCAACTTTTCCGAATCGTTTGTAAGTCTGGCAAAGATCGACTATCCACGCCGTTGATTTTGATTCGTGCGGCCTCATTGCACGGCCAATCATCTGATAATACAAAGCAAGCGACATCGTAGGCCGCGCCAGTACGATTGTGGCTAATTCTGGAAAGTCGAACCCGGTTGTTAAAACCCCGACATTGGTAACTATCCTGATTTGACCTGATTTGAAGTCATTCAAAATTCGTTCACGTTCCTTTTTTGGAGTTTCCCCGGAAACCATTTCGGCCAATCCATTAAAGTAGTCTGATAATTCCTGAGCCTCGGCCACAAACCTGGTAAAAACTAAAATGTTTTTCCTCCCGGCCTTGATTAATCGTTCAATAACTTCTTTCAACTTCCGGTTAAACTCAATGTCTTTGTAATGTTTTTGGATTGATTTGTCCGTAAAATCTGCACCCGTTGAATTTACGGACAGTTTTGTAGGATCAACGATGTTTATTTGGAAATATTCCATCTTTGATAAAAATCCATGATCGGCCAATTCTTTGATCTGAACATGGTAAATCATTTCTGAAAATATACGGGGCCGGGTTCTGGTTAGAAATTTTAGAATTGAGCCGCCAAATCCATCAAATGAGAGCCTATAAGGTGTTGCGGTAAGTCCAAGCACCCTACAATCTAAATTGCTTAAAAATTGGTTGTACATTGAGCTTTCATTTTTTGAGTTGACAAGGTGGCATTCATCGATCAAAACGGTCTTAAAATGTGAGAATAATTCAGGATGGTTTCGAACACTACCAATCATGGCAAAAGTCACCTTACTAATTTCTTTTGAGTTGAAAGAAGCTGAATAAATTGAACAGTCAAAAAAACCGTATGATTGAAGTTTAGCAAAGTTCTGCTCAAGTATTTCTTTCGAAGGTTGAAATATTAAAACATGATCATTTAGTCTGTTAGCAATATCAGCAAGAATTAGACTTTTTCCAGATCCCGTTGGCAACACCTCGATGACATTCCGTTTTTTCTTTGATTGAAAAAATTCAATTGCCTTATTAGATGCCTCCTGTTGATATGGTCTTAAAATGTAGTTCATAGTTTGGGCATTAATCAATTCCACATCCTTTTTTAAAGCAATCTTCACATTGAACCAACCCATATTGTTTATTATAATTTTCATCTAAAACTGGGAATATTTTACCATTTTTTTCAATTCCACATATATCACATGAAAATAAACGCTTTTTAACAACAGGCTTTTTAATTAAAAAATTTTCTTTCATATCCATAATACTATATTTTACAAAGTGTTTAGTTTTATTTGTTCCGTTCCGGGTAACGATCCCGGAAGGCTCCACCGTGGAAACGGATTATTTTTCGATGATTGCAATTTCAGGGCAAAGTTCCTGAATGGATTTCTTTTGTTCGTCGATGATTCTGTCCAGAAATTCCGAAACAATATCATTGGCCATCGGTGAAATTAAAGTCACCATATAAGATTGAGCATCTACATAAACCTCAACCTCAAAAGTCTGCTTTTCCTGCCCTTTAAAGACCGGAACTTTCAACGTGAACGATTCGGGTATGTTTGATGCAATAACCTTCTGAGCGACAAGAAAACGCTCTGAACCACGGTTATCTTTCGATAGTTCATATTCCTTGTCGGTTTTGATCTTTACGTCCTTCAGTTCCTTGAAAAGCTTCATCGCGGTTACTGGGTCTGGGAAAAGCGAGCGGTTCATTTTACAGAACTCAGCTAGTTGCTGATGTCCCCAACCTTCACCGGAATTTATTTTCCACTTGGTAAAATCAGAATGCTCAACCAATTTGCCGGAAACTTTACCAATTGCATACGGGTCGGTTTCGTTGAAAGTCAGTTCGATTGATTTTGCATCCCGGTTGATTTGAACGTTTGAATTGAGAGGAAGAACCACGTTTGGATAATTGTTATCTTCTTCACCACCGCCATCTGGCAATGTCCGGTATCGTTTTTCCAAGAATCTTAATACTGAATCAATATTTCCTGCGATAGCTACCTGATTTTGTTTTTGTTCAGATAAGCCCTGAACTTCAATAACCCGGACTTCTTTAGTTCCTTCCGGCAGGACTAATTCTTTAATTTCGATCATGATTTTAAAAATTAATTATGAGTACCATCTTTTACAATTCGCATGTGAGAGAATAAGCCAAGTTCTTCTTCATTAGCTGGGCGTGTTTCGGTTTCAATCAATTCTCCTGATTCAGAATAAAAGTACACCATTAGTGTTTCGGAATCAACAAAACCGTAAAGATTACCTTTGAATTGAGCGTGTCCGGTTCTGACTTCGGAACCAAGAGCCCTAACTTCTGTTTTGATCGGATCCATCTGGTCTTTGAAGTCTTTTACCATTGTTTTCTTTTCTTCGTCCAGATCAGAAAGTTTCAGACTTTTGTCGGTAAACTCTTTGCGTTTTTGGATAAGGTCTGAGGCATCAAGTTTTTTGTAAAACTTTTTATCCTCTTGCACATTGTCAGCCGTACTTTGCAAACTTCTTTTGCGTTCTTCGGGCGAATCATTTTGAAATAAAAATTTGTCTGCCATACTTTAAAATTTAATGGTTAATAATTGCAATTATTTTTTACTTAATAAATCAAAAAAATATCAATTCAATCCTAAATAAGATTTAAGACCGGTTAACTTTTCAATACTCAAATTTCTATTACCAGAAAGAAAATGAGAAAGTTCAGAATTGGATAACCCGGTTCTTTTTGCTACGTGTGACTTTTTCAACCCTAGCAGCTTAATTCTTTTTTTAATATCTTCTGTCATTTTTTCTTTACTAAAATTTCTGAAAAATTTCCCGACTTCAATCAAAATCGGGAAACTCAATGTGTTCAACTAAAAACAAACCTAATCTTTAAAACCTGTGAATGAGAATCCAAATATAAGAAACATTTTTAACTTATTCGATGATTGGATGAATTATTTTCATTGGAATAAATTATAGTCGGAGTTTACACAATTCAATGGAAGGTGTGCCCGGTCAATTCCGGCCTGTTTGAGAAGGGAATCTTTGAAGTAAACTTTTCTGTCGTGTGCCGAGCAAGCCATCAATAAAATTCTTGATAAATAATCGTGAATTTCGTTTTTGTCATATTTACGCCCTGATTGCAGACCAATTTTATATAAATCACAAAACCCCAAAGTTTCAATGATCATTTTATAGCTGCTTTCAAAATCAATTATCGGTTCAATACTGGCAAATGTTTTAAATCCGGCTTCGTGCAGCTTTCGCATTGCTTCTATTCGTTCCTGATTGGTTGAAGCGTTTGTCTCCAGTTCATCATGTCCGGTTAGCGTGAATCCGAAAGCGACCTTGTGACATTTCGCCGCTTTATTATCGCAAACTAAAATCCCATTTTTCGATAAAAATTCATCTACCCACCACGTGCATTTTGTTAGAATCTTAACAGAAATGCCATTGACAATCAATGAATTTATTGCCTTAAATGTAAGTCCTATTGTTTCAGGCAGCATTGGATCGGTTGTAAATGAAAAAAATAATCCATTATCGTAAAGTTCATCTAAATTTTTCAGCATTTCCCTGACAAATACGTCGTGTGCATCCTGTTCGTTTTTAAAGCACTTTTTCAATTGTGGCTTATCCATTCCCATTACTCCGGCCAGTATGCCTTTCTTACAGTAGCAATACTCACAGCCGTTTGAGCAGCCAACATAGAAATTACAAGCCCATTTCGAATATTCAGCAGCCTTGCCGCCCGGTTGATAAATCGCTTTTCCGTTAAATCTTTTAGTTTCCATTTTTAAAATAGTTTTAAGTTATTTTTATTCTTATTTATTTTCGAAACTCGCTGTCTTTCAACTCCTGACCAAAATAATATGGCACGAAAACTGTATTCCAAAAGTTGAACATGTCCGGCATTATAACGAAATTGCCGCTTCTTCCATCTTTTGATGATCCGGGCAATAAAGCGCTTCTCGCTCAAGTAAAAGATTTTCATTTCAATTTACGTGTAGTTACAAACCAAAATCTGAAATCAATACCGAAAAAATGAAATATAAATTCACAATTTTCCGGGTTGAACCACTTCGTACTAAATCCGAAATATACCCAACTGGAAGACCTTGAATAAAAAGGTCTTTTCCATCGGTTATTTACAACTAAACAGTCAAATTTGTAGTTGTATTTTGTTTTTTTCATCTCCAAGGGTTTTTATCAATATTTCTTCGTCTTAATTCAGCATTGAGTAAGTCAAGATACTTTTTGCTTATTTCATTCAAGGTGTATTTATCGAGCTTAAAAGCATGTCGTTTCATCTGCTTTAGCTTATTAACGGTTCCGGTTCCATGAGTTGCTTCAATCCAGATAGCCATTTGATCCATATTACCGCCATGGTCGTTTTCTTTTCTGGATTGTGGACCAACATTACAAAACTCAAAAGCAGTTGCAAAATTTGTACTATTTGCATCGAAAACCTTAATAAAATGACCAACGCAAATATTTGAATCCGTGATTTTATACCACAAAGTTGGATCGGTTGAACAGGCGACTTCCAAATCTTCATTCGAATAAAAAAGTAAAACGTAATGCGAAAAGTTTAGCCACGCCGAAGTGTTATAAAATCTTTTGACATTAAGCCCTGTTTTCTTCGATTCACGGGCTTTTTCTAATCCATCCCTATCTTTGCGCACACCTTCCCTAATTACGCTTAAATTATAGGCAATTTCGCAATCCTGACAGCCCTTGAAATAAAGAGTAGTATTACCTGGCTTTTTCATTCGTTCGTTGCTACAGCCGACAGTTCGTTTACAAAGTGTTTGTTTTGCCATCAGATAAGTTTTTTTTCAGGCCTCAAGATAGTATTTTCTTTGTCGATAGTTACCATTACAGTGGTTTCCTGCTGCGAATACCAGAAAGCATACAGGTTCCGGCTCTTGTGGATAAACTCAAAGAATTCCGGCAGATCGGTAATGTCGATTATTACAGCCGATCCTTTTAATAGTTCTTTAATGATCTCATTCATATATCGTACGATATAGGTTTTTCATGTCCGGGGCATCCATGCCCAAAATAATCAAACCCTTCGCATGGTTCGCCAAAGGGTATTACCTTCCAGCCCTTAGCTTGACATTCTGCGAGGTATGCGCGAGCTTGCTTGTCTGATGATTGACTTCCATCGTCGTTATCAAAGATAACTATTTTACGGTGTTTATGATTTCGCAAGCAACCTTCAATATTCATGCACATGTGGCGTATTACTTCCATTTTGGTTAGTTTTTTAAAAATGATTCAATGAATATTTTGTGTAACTTTTTAAATTCAGCATCTGATTCAAGAAAGTTTGTGCATTTAACCCAACTCGCATAAGATGTTGCGTGGTCTTTTTTTCCAAATCTAAAACCAATTTCACTAAACGATCCAAGATTATTTTCTCTCGAAAGGTAATAACACAAACGTCTAGCCGTGACAATTTCACCTTTTCTGCTTTTTTTATGAAGCTGTTCTTTTGTGAGTTTCATGTGATCCAATACTTTTTCTTCAATCAGATCAAACGTTATTTCGCCCGAAGGAATGATAGATATTATTTCACAACTTCCAAGATTGAACATATTCAGGACGGTTTTAATCGCAAGTTCAAACTCTTCGTCGCTGTCTGAAGCTGGTGATTTAAACTCAACGGTTATTTTCATTTTGCCTATTATAAATGATCTACCATTGTTTTAATCCAGTCAGTTCCGTTAAAGGTGTGTTTTCCTGATTCAAGATCAAAAATACATACCATAATATCAGAATTATATAGATTTTCATAATCAAACCAGTTCGTATAAAATGGCTGATTGTCTTTCGTGATTATTAGATATTTCATTGTTTTGTTTTTATCCAAATTTCAAACAATTCATCAATTGAGTATTGTACTTCAGTTCTATTGGAACTGCTAGAAAACCAATCTTTAAAATCTAGCCAGTATCTAAGGTCATCATGATCATTTATTGGCACATAGTTTCTAGCACACCAAGTTGTAAATTCCACGAATAACGGGAGTGTTATTTTTTCTGAATATATTACCCCGGCAAGGAATGCAGATCGGTTCCCGGCTCCTAAAAATAATTCCTTTGCCTTTTGATCTATTTCTTGTTTGTTAAATAGTTTCATGGTTTTTGGGTTTTAATTTGTTTTTCTACCTGCTTGTTCTTTTTCTTATAGTCAGGATCAGCTTCAGTAATGAAATAATCAAGATACTCGGCACAGAAATTCCGTATCTGATCACAATACGCCATTTCGTCAATTGTTTTAAATTTAGACTTACTGATTGGAAGTGTGATAATTTCGCCGGTGTCACGGTTAACGATCTTTTTATTGGCAAAATGTCCTTTCCAATAAGTATCAGCTTCCTCTACTGTTTTTACATCTTCTTCGCCGGATTGAATGAGTGCAATAATTGAATGAGGGTAAACAACCCCGTACAAGTACCCAAATTGTAGATTTGATGCCTTATTGTAATTCTTTTCAAGTGTCAGCTTATACTTACCGTCAGGCAGTTCAGAAACGCTATTCTCAAATGAAAATTTATTTTGTAATTTCAGCTTTCCTAATTTTACCTCACATATTGCATTTATCTTTTTCATCTGAGAATAGTTTAATTTGAAATTTTAGATTGAAATGATTTGACTTTGAGCCCAAACCTTAAATGCCTCAAATTTAGCCTTAATCACATTTGCAACGGCAATAGAAGTAGCATCGTTTAACTCAGGAATGACAATTGAAATTGATTCAACCATCTTAATCAGCTTCTCTTTGTCTGGTGCAGATTTTGCTTTCTTTTCGGCTGCAATTCGTTCAGCTTCTTTTTTGTCGGCATCTGCTTTTAACATACGTTCCGCTGATTCTTTGGCAGCAATTTTAGCTGCTAAAATATTGCGTTCTGATTCGGCTATTTCTTTTTCAATTCTCGCCTGTTTTTCAATTGCGTCCTGTTTTGCTTTCGCTTCGGCTCTTTCCTTTGCCAAAATAGCGGCCTGTTTTTCGGCCTCAATTTGTGCCTTTTCATCAGCATCAGCTTTTTGTTTTGCAAGCAAATCAGATTGTCGTTTGCGTTCTGATTCGATTTCCTTTTCTTTAGCAATTGCATCGGCTTTCAGTTTTCCATTTTCTTTCCTGATCCGTTCATCCTCAATTGCTTTCAGTCTGGCGGTTTCTTTTCCAACTTCAATCAATCTCAAACTTTCGGCTTCGGCTTCCCGATCTGCCTGTAATTTCACATCGTAGGCCACCTTGGCGCCGGTTTTATAGTTTTGATAGACGGCCTCGTCCATCATGCCCAAACCGGAAGGAATAAACGCAAAATCCATAAAAGGTGAAAGTTCATTAACCCTACTATCCTGTAATTCCTGAATACGTTTCTTTTCGGCAAATTCACGGGCTTTTTCGACATTTAAAAAAACATCCTCGGTAAGTTTACATGAAGCGGTAATAAGATTACAGGCAGCTTGTTCTAAATTACCTTTCAATAAATGAATACGCTTTCTTGAATCTTTTAGATCACTGGCTCCGGTTCTTACTTTTACAGTGGCCTTCCTGAGTGTTGAGGCAATTTCTTCATCCAATCTAGTTGGGTTCTCGAAATTGATTTTTGCGGATTGTGCCTGAATGTCGGACAGCTGATTTAGAAACGGAAGGTATGAACCTTTAATTTCTTCACCTTCGATAATCTGCAATCCTGATTGTTTGATTGCGTTGTCAAGTTCTGACGGGTCAACTTTTACTAATTCGTTCATGATTTTGATTTGTTTTAAGTGTTAACTATTTTGATCTGATTTAAACTTCAATGAAACCACCGTTGAAAAATTCATAGGAGGCATTAAACTTATCTTCCTCGGCACATCTTCTAAATTCGTCTAATGCAATTCCAAACTTTCCAAATCCGTTCTGAATGGTAGTTTCATTTAGTTTTACAACGGTTACAGAACATGAATTATCAATAAAGATCAGATAATACCTTTTAATCCGATTTGAAGCACAATATATTCCGGCTTGCATGTCGTACATCATATCTTCGATAATCCAGCGGACTTTTTTAAACGAAGCATCAGCTACCTTTTTTAGATCAATAATATAGTCAGAACCCTTGCCGTCAATTTTACCCTTTACTTTAAATCCAGAATGTTCAAATTCAAAATCAAGTTCTTTTTCTATTAATCCATTCATCAAGTGTTTTGAAGCATCGTTTTGATGCAAATAAGCTCCCATTGATAAATAAAGGTCATAGTCGTCCTTACTAATCCGATCCTTGCCAATATTTAGTGCATCCTGTTCAGAAACCCATTCTTTGTATAATTTTGTAGCTCGTGGGTTTCCTCCTCCGATTTCCATCACCTTTACAGAATCATCCAGCACCCAATAAGTATCAATAAATTTCATTGGTTCTAAAATTGCCATGTGAAATAATTTTCCGGCCTCCATCGCATTGGTTGTTTTTTTGTCTGTCTTATAAGTGTAAAAGTGCTTAGGTGACTGCATAAAGGCTTTTAAAGCTGAGAATGAAAGGTGTTTTTCGCCGTTCATAATTTGCTCTATTTCTTTGTTGAATTCTTCGTTTTGCATGGATTTATTTTAATATGGTTATTTACTTCTGATTCAATAATTCGCTTTTGATCATCTGAATATTCTTTTGCCCGAATATCTATGAATAAGTTTTTGGAGGCTGGCATGTTAATTGGTTTTAGGTGACAAGCGTTTTTTTGCTGCATTTACTGAATCAATGAAAATCTGAACCTTTTGAAGTTCTTTTGTTTCTTCCCATATTTTTTTCAATACGTCCAATGATTCAACTGTTTCAACCGTGGCGATCGCCTGAACTAATAGCTTTTCGATTTCGGGAGAAAGTGCGGGCGGTGTTGGTTTTGTTGGAGCGGGTGCTGTTGGCTGAACCGGCGCAGCATCGTACTTGGTTCTATCTTTCTCAAAATAAACATCTGCACCCATGCCCAACGCCTTGCAAGATACCGAAATTGCATCAGTTAGTGCCATCTTGAAACATTCATCCGAAGTATAAAGACCGTTCTTTTCTGCTGCAATAAATGAACTTCCTCCGGTTCCGGGTATTGCTTCACTCCAAATACTTTCTTGTTTGATGAAAAGATCAATGTTTACGAAAGCGGCCTTTTCTTCCTTGCCCCCAATTTCAATCCATTGTTTAGTTATGATATACTTCCATCCAAATCCACAAATTCCAAACTCTTCTGTGAGTTTCTTAATTCTCCACATCGGATTAATATCCGACATTCCAACCAATCGACCTCCCATTATTTTTTTCTTGGCCTCTTCCGGTACTGTTTTGAGAGTTTCATACAATTTTAGATTTTCCATGATTTTTGTTTGTTTTAGATGTGATAACTTAATTCGTTGTACTGTGTTTGAAAATTGGCAATCAAAGCCTTATTGATTGAATCTTCAAATTCATAATTGAGATTGGTTTTTACTTTATTGAATCCGTTTGTTTCAATTACCTGAACGTCTGTTGATGCGTGGCGGGAAGGTTTGCTTCCGTGAAAATCATCGTCAAGTAAAACTTTTGCGAAAACACTCAGGTTGTCGTTAAATTTTATAACAAACTCATGTCCGGTCTTTTCGTGACACTTATCTTCGATTTCAGCATTACCAACAAGCTGATTTACCAGTTTGTTTTTATCTTCTTTGGAAAATTTTACTTCAATTGTTTGCATGGTTTAGTTTTTTAATGCCATTCTTTTTAGTGATAAAAACGCAACGTTCATTTTCAATACACCTGCCTCACATTCGTAATTACACTTTTCAAGTTGATCAACAATCTTTTGAAGCGTATCGTATTTGTCCATTTCAATTTCAGATTGAGTTTTTGGAATTACGATTGGTTTCGGTGTGGCAAGGAAAAACAGTTTTCCTTTTGAACTTCCTTCAACACTATCCCTTTTGAACCCGTACTTATCCCCCAATTCTTTCCAATAAGCATTTACTGCATCGGTTAGATTATGTGAGAAGTCAACACCACCAACCATCATCACAGTATTGCTATTGTGTTTATTGATGTCTAAAATAAAATCCATTTCGGATTGTTTCATTTCAAATTCTTGTTTCATCTTATTTAGTTTTTATAGCTTGTAAACGCTCGCTTCTCATTTTTCAATCGAGTAACGATTTTGTTAAATTTTGCATCGGTAGTCGGGTAATATACTGCCTTCAATAAAGTATCTTTTACCCAACGGTTACCTAGTACGGGTGAAGCAGTGGGATTGTGCGAACCGTCACGTTTTGCTGGCCGTCTCCGGCGTTTAGTTTTAATTTCAGTCATGATTAAAATATTACCTCATCATTCAATCGTTGAATCAACTTCAAATAATCCTCATTGAGCTGCTTATATTGCTCAACTCCAAGTTTATCAAACCTATTTTGACTGATCATCTTTGACGTATAAGAAGGAATAATCTTGTCAACAGGTTCAGAAACTTGTTCTGGGTGGGTCTGGTCATATCGAACCCTTGAATTTGATTCATCTGGTTTGTCGCTTATTTTAAAGGTTAATGCCCGATATATAGCGATAACTACTATAATGCAGAATAAAATTTCATACCAGTTCATTTGATTGATTTTAAAAGGTTATCAATGATTGATTCGCCGGACATTGCCAGCAATAGAACGAATATGGCAACTACCAATATTCCGACGTACTTTAGGGCTTTTTTAGTTTCAGGGTTCATAAGTTTTTATTTTGTGGTTCAATCAACTCAACCACTGCTGCCATAAACATCATTTGAGCCATTCCGCTTTCTTGGTATGTATGTGTTTGGCTAATTTTAAGCAGGGCGGGTATCTCTTCCAAATTATTTGCTTTCATTACCTCTTTAATAATATGTGTATAAGGTTCTAATTTGATTTTATACTCTTCTCTGAAAAATGATTTTGCAGTATCTCTATATTTGTAAAGTTTTGCTGCCATTTGTACTTGATTCATAGATTAAAAAGTTTTTAATTGACATTTGAATACCCCAAAGATAAATCATATTTCAATACAAAATACATTTTATCGAAAAAAAGTTTATAAATTTTTTTAATAGTTTGTTATTAATGAAATATTGTTATATTTGTAGCGAATTTAAACTTTAAAATAATGGAAGAAAGTAAAATTAATATCCCCGAAGATTTACAACAGATTTGTAGGGATTTTGCAGAAGTCGCGATTAAGCACAATTTATATCGTATGTCTGGAAATTTTCAGCATAGGACTAATTGGGGTGGTGAAATAAGTTTCACATGGACAAGTGGTAGGCATGAAGCAGAACAAAACGAACTAAATATTAGTACTCAACTATTTGTAAACACGAAAGTTAAACTTTAAATAAAATGGCAAAAAAGCAAAATAAAGAAACACAGAATTCGCCGAAAGAAGAAATGATGGTTAATAAACTTCGTAGCCTTAACGAAATAGGTGATTCAGTTGAGGTAGAGGGTTACAAAGAGTCTTTTCGCCAGACAATAGCAAAAGTAAAAAAGGAAAAGGGCTGGAAATTTTCGATTCAAATAAAGAACGAAAAGAAGGTAACGGCGGTTATTAAAAGAGAAAGTTAAACAATTATTTAAACAACAAGAACCCAACGCTGCCCCAATTGCGGGTAGTTGGGGTTATAAACAGTATTTAATCATGTCAAAACAAAAATTTACATACACGTTTAAGTTGTCAATTACAAAGAAGGAAATAAGAAAATTCGGACATTTCAATTGGCCAGAATTAATAATGAATGATAAAATTGATCAAGCTGTTTACCAAGCAGCTTGTGGTGTTATATCGAGAGGTGAGGCGGGTCCAAGTTTTGATACTTGTGTCATTTTTGAACTTGTAAACTCAAAAGCAATAACGCTTAATGATTATGGGAGAAGATTCATTAAGCTATTAACTTAATATTGTTTATAACGTCCCGCAAATAAACTGTCAAATTAGTAGAATGAAAATAGATACAGATACACTACGAGAACCGACTAAACCGCTATTGCGGGTAGCTGATGTTAGCGGTCTGCCCTTTATTGTCGCTTGGTGGTCTGCCGGAATTACGTCAGCGATTGCCTGTAAAATGGCTTTAGAGCTTTACGAAAATGTCGAACTTTATTATATCCACATTGGAACAGCACACCCCGATAACGAACGATTTAAAACCGATTGTGAAAAATGGTATAGAAGGGAAATTAAGACCTTGCAAAGCCGTGATTTTAAAGACCAATTTGATGTGATTGAAAAAACTGGTGCAGTTAATACACCAGTTGGCGCACCTTGCACACTGAATTTAAAAAAGAATGTTCGATTTGACTTTGAACGATTGAACGAATTGAGCCTATTTAATACCCGAACAATTGCCGGGCAAGTTTGGGGATATGAGTTTGAAAAACATGAAGTAAATCGGGCAATTCGCCACCAGCAACAGTATAAAAGCACAAAGCCGTTATTTCCATTGATTGAAAAAGGAATAACCAAAAATATGTGTGCAGGATTGTTGATTGAAGCCGGAATTGAATTGCCAGAAATGTACAAACTTGGATATTCAAATAACAATTGTATTGGCTGTGTAAAAGGCGGCAAAGGTTATTGGAATAAAATTCGAGTTGATTTTGAACCTACTTTTAAACGCATGGCTGAACTTGAAAGGAAAGTTGGCTATTCGTGCATTAATGGATTGTTTCTCGATGAATTAAAGCCGGAACAGGGCAATATGAAAAAGGAAATAACTCCTAATTGTGGAAATATTTGTGATGTTGATTTCGCTGATATTCCCGATAAGAATTTAGAGTCAATCCTGTCTGGCCGTAAAAGTATCTACGAAGCTGCTTAGGGTTGCCGCTAACGTTCCGCAAATAGCGGCAGGGCAGGATTACGGGCGGTGTCCGTTAATGTCAGCCACTATTTACGGGCGAAAAGATACAGATTGCAAACTAATACTGCCTGACTTGACCGCTATTTAGCTGTTATCGTTCAGGGCTTCGAAGTCCACATTTAAAAACTAAATACTTATAAATCAATGGAAAAACAAAACTTTACAATCAAAAAAACAACAGTCGAATGTTACAAAATTCGCCATGAAAGCGGAATGTATTGGGCAGATATTACAATTGATGTAACCGGAGACAGATCTGGAAGAATTAGTATTTCTTCTGATTATGGCAATTATGCAAATTTCTGGGGTGCATGTAGCGGTGGATTTAAGCAGTTTTTAACTGATATAAACATAGAATATGCAGCCGATAAATTCGGGGCGGATAGATGGTTTGATCTTGATTGCACACTGGCAGGATATAGGGAACGTGTTTTAGAAAATCGTAAAGACGAATCATTGACTGCTGAATTGGCTCGTGAAATTTGGAACGAAATAAAAGAGCTTGAAGATTATTCAGACAAATCTGCATTCGAGGTAAAAATGTGGGATTGCAGCAAGTTAATGCGAATGTTTGATCATTGCCCAGATGTCGATTATGGCATAACTCCACAGTTCAGAAAATTTTGGGAAACTGTCTGGCCGATATTTGTCAACGCAATTAAACAGGAAATTTACACTGATACGGTCGCCAATTAGCCTTGACGATAACGTACCGGAAATACACGCAGGTTTTGCGTTCACTCTCATTGTAGGCTGCAATAGCCTAATTATTCAGCGATTACCTGTCAGATAACCACTGGCAAAACTTGACGGGTATTTTTATGTTATTGCCAGTTATTTATCAACGATATGAAAACCGTAAATGATCTTATTTTGGAATTACAAGCATTAAAACCGTCACTCAGAGAATTACCAGTCGTTGTCAATACGCCAAACGGAATGCAATTCGAAGCGGCTCCGTTAATTGGATTAAAAAGTCCGTATGATGATTGGGAAAATGTCGAAAATATTGTCATAGGATACCGCTAATATAATTGGCAATAACTAGAAAATAGCAGCAAGTTTAGTATATCACAATGGAACGAATATCAATTAATTTCGATATTAAATATACCTTAGATTTCACTCCAAATTATATTTGGATTCACACAAATATTTGCTACAATCGCAAGACTGGAAGATTTGTAAAACAAACCAGATGTGGTGGCAGTATTGGCTATGTAATTAATGGAGACTTTATTTCTTGCACTGCACTTCGTCCACATTTAATAAAACAATAATATACCATGAAAAAACTACTTTTAATGTTTACCATTTTTATCACAATTAATTCCTTCGCTCAGAAGTGGGATAGTTCTCCATATCGTTCTGCTCCGAAAGTAGGGGAGTGTATAGCAGTAACCGGAGTATCAATTCTTGGACTAAATGCGGTCGGGGTATTTGGCGATCGGTTTAATTTTGGTGCGCCTACCGCAATTCTGGGATATGCTATATGTATATCCGGGGTCTGGATTGAGCTGAACAGACACGACGGAAAGCGCAAGCAAAGGAAAATGAACGGAGGGTTTTACGCCTCCGTAAATAGAATAGGATTTAAACTTAACTTTTAAAATTTATACAAATGAAACATTTACTATTATTACTTGCAATCATGATTCCGATCATCGGAATGAGTCAATTAAACATCAATGGAAGATCCATTGATGATGCTGGATTAAAACCAGATGAGGTTATATACAGAGGAACTATCAAAACTATTTTCACAGAATGGAAAGTATATCTATCAGATTGCAACGAGTTAGTACCTGACACTGTCAGACAAACAGGAACGGTAAAATGTGAACTTATCCCGGTTAAGATGAACGGAAAAATAGTGTCATACAATACCGCTCCGATTGATACAGTTTGGAATAAATGTGATTGTAATGATTATAAATACCCAGAGTTTTCAGGACTTTCATTAAGTGGTTCTATATGGACAAACACAGGATCATTATCTGTCGGATATGTAACGTCGGAATATTCCCTTTCAGAACCCGACCCAGCTAAAAACACATTTTCAATCAAACGAAATAAAATTTGCATGATTAAAAAGAGGAAAGCATCATTTGATGACTTTTTTGAACGTTGGTGTGTAGAAAATAAACTAATCAAAACAAATTAAAACTCAAAAATCATGAATAAATTTATCAGCACATTTGCCGATCCAAAAACATGGATCATCGTATTACTCGTAGTTGCCATGATTATGGTAGCAGCTTCAATTTACTGGCAGTTGAAATTTACTTCTGCTGAAAAGCAGTCTAAAATTGATTCTGGAATAATTTCCCGGAATATCGAAAGATCAGCAACATTGCTTTATATGTCTGAACTCTCAGCCGATCTTAGAATAGCGGAACAATCAATCAGGCGAAAAGGATTGAGGAAGGAAATAGCGATTTTAAAATCAGTTATTGATAGGCTAAAAGGTGAAAAAAGAAACCTCGTCGTTGATTTTGAGAATAAGGAAACTGAATATAAAGAGCGCATTCAGCATCTGACCGAAACGGTTGAGAAGCGTAAACATCAACTAACGAAAACAGAGGTCAACTCTGAATTGTGGGAATCACTTACAATCATGTATGGTCAATTCCCGATCAATGAACTTTTTGGAACCGGAAAGGAAAAAGTATTCGATTATAACTTGTTAAGGTTAGTGGGGTTGGATGGAATATCTTATTTAGTTGACAAAAGTCATTTCAAGCCAGTATAATCATGAAACTAAAGCGAATCTCCCCGCCTTCAATAGTCCTGATCATCTTCGGGCTATTCATTATCTCAATGGCTTTTATTTCTTGCCGGGCAGTGCAGGATTTTAAGGGGTATGAAAATTATTTAAGGAATACGGACTGGAAAGTCCAAAAGAAGTAAAAATAAAAAACGACGGTGAATGGATATTCTGCCGTCGTTTTTTTTAAACTAAAACCAATTTATGAAAAAATCTGTTCAAAGATACTAAACCTCATTCAGAATATTAGGGTGAACGAATAATATATTGATCTTATTTCTTGTCCTGAGCATCACCGCACCGCCGTTAGATTGATTTGCCAATGATGTATTCCCTTCGATCGATTCAAAATGATTATCTGCCAGGTTCCTAACGAAGATCCCCGTGTGATCGAAATGGCCATCACCCGTCCAGTCAAAGCAAACAATATCTCCGGCAACAGGTTCCAAACTCAATTGGTTGGTTTTCCTGAAATAATCCACACCCGTTTGCACTCCTGCAAATCCATTTTTAAAACCAATATTTCCAAGCGGAAACCCTGCCTGAGCGAAAATCCAAGAAACAAAGACGGCACACCACGGATAAGCACTTCCAGACACTTCTTTCCCGTAAAACCAAGTATTATATTTTACTTTGTTGGAATTTGGTGGATCTTCGAATACACCTATTTCTTTTCTTGCAGTTTCTACAATCTGTTCACCTTTACTCATAGTCGTAGTTCCTATATTTAGGATTTGTTTGTCGTTTAATTTTTCTGGGAGCAAGTCCGTTGTTCCTATTACAAAATTGCTTGAACTTTTCGCTGGTGTCGGAATAATTGTCGATGCCTTTGTTAAAACGGCCTTTAGCTTTGTCAATATGAGTTTTAGACACATTGTTGAGTTTTTAATCCGGCTCCCGAAAGAACCGGATTTTTGTTTATCAATTTTGGTTTATTGTTTCCCGAACACCACAAGTGCAAGTTGTGCCAACATTTCAACACCTGCTTCAATCTTTGCCTCTGCTTCGTCGTTCGGCAGATCAAATTTTGTTTTAAACACCTCAACCAGTGCTGTAATATCTTCTGGTTTTGCCGCTTTAATTTCTTCCTGAATTACTCCAAGATTTTTAAATGCACTTACTAATCCGATTGCTTTCACGGAGATTTGAATACCTTCTCCGAAATCTACCTTACCGTCATCACTGACAGCCTCCACTACCTTGTTGCCAATATCCAACAGGGTGATTAGAGCTTTTTCTGTTTGTACCATGATTTTATTTATTAATTTGGGAACATACCCATTTTTTTATTTCTGCACTATTTCATTTGATGGACGTGCCAATATTTCTTTGTTTGTGGTGGTCATATTAGCCACCTTAGCTGCTCCAACACCGACACCCGCACCTAACACGCCAAGCCCTGACAATACACTCATTCCGATTGTCACCCACAAAGGAACGGCTATACCTCCTGATGCAATACTGGTCACTACTACAACTCCAACGCTTCCAATGCCACCGCATATCCAAGCCGCAGTTTTCGCCCAGCCCTTTATTCTCTCGAAAAATGGCGGCGTTGTGGTGTTCTTCCGGTCGGTTGCATCCTGAATAACTTCCGCTACTGTAACGGTATTACCTTGTACTGTTTCTGTTGCCATGTTTATAGTTTTAAGAATTTACGAATTTTTTGATATTGTTCAAATAATTTATATCGACCTTTCATTGTTGTTAATTTTAACAAGAAAGGGGTAATGTTAATCTTTATGGTTGGAAGTTTCATTTTTTAGTAATTATTTAATTAGAGGACTAATAATTTTAAAGACAACTTCTATAAGTATTACTAAAATTGCAATTCCAGCATACAATTTGTTCGTAGATATAGCAGCCCCTTTATCTTCTGCAATATGCGCTAAAACAGGTTTTAGCACAACTTTCATTTCTTCTATAAAGGATGTCAACTGGTTTTCCGTTTTTGCAAATACGCTCGCCAAATCACTATGTGTAACATAGGCGCCTCTCTCAGAAAGACTTTGTTCACGGGTTTTATCAGCCTTGTCATCTTTATATGTTTGTATCTGACTTGCAAGATCCAAAGCCTTAGCATCTGCTGTTTCTTTAATTCTAAGAGCCATAGCTCTTAGTTCGTTTTCTGAAGAGTAGCGTTTATCGCGTTCTTCGTGAAACCTTAAATCAGCCATTCGCATTGCCTCGTTGTGTTCTCTGTATTTCATAATCAGTACTTTTATAATCCGGTTATCTCCCGGTAGTTAGTAATTTAGATCATTTATTTCCTATATCGTTTCCATACCAGCAGTACGCTCCTGTTACAAGCAATGACCATGCAGTGTTGTCTGTCACGTTTGTAATCGGATCGCCATTAGCGTAGTGAGTAGCCTTTAAATTAGATGCTAACCAGACCTGAGTACCAATAGTGACTGTATTATAAACATCGCCGTCAATGGTTACTGTTCCGGGATCGGTTGAATCATCTTTGATTAGACGAATAGCCTGTCCTATTTTGTTCGGTGCATTTGTTAGGGATATATTAGAAACAGAGGAATGACATTGAAATCCGTACGAATTCGTTGCATTTATGGCAGTAGATGTCCAAACAATAAAATTTACCTTCATGTCATTAAAAAAAGCTGTATTAATTCCATTAGTGTTTCTAATACCAGAGCCTCTTGCATTAAAACCAAATTCATTTGTTGCACCTGTGTTTGGCGAAACCCAATATGTTAATCCAGTTTCTTTTAACTTATCACCCTCACCTGTATCAAAGCCCCCTAAATATGTTACCAATGTTTCTTTTTCAGTTTTAGTAGGTACATGCCATCCACTTACAAACCCCCTTGCGTCCGTAGCAGCCCACCAATTATACAATGCACCGTAACCTAATCCATTAGATTTATACACATAACTTTCAAATGGCTGAGCGTTTACTGCCAGCAAAGAAAGAAAAAGTGCTATTGATAAAATTAATCGTTTCATATCTTATTGTTTATTTGTATTCATTCCCACCGTTCCAATACATTTCAGAAGCATTATATTTAAAGCTAAAAGAATCTTTTTTGCTTCCAGCTCCCGAAGTGACAAACACATTTGCAGCAGACCAAGCAGAATTATGAATGTAATTTGTGTATCCTGCAATTGTAAGAGTATATGATGATCCGGCTGCATTGGTTATATACATAGTTCCTGACATTCCATCAGTTGCGTTTGAAAGAGTTATTGTTGTATTTTCGGTTAATGTAGTTTTCATATTTACACCACTTGACAAGTTCCAAGCAATTGCTCCGCCCGAACTTGAAAGTGATTGCGTTGCTGGATTTACAACTGTTGGAATAGTTCCGCCTGTAATTGTAATCGTTCCAGCCGATTGCCCCAGCGTAATCCCTGTTCCTGCCGAAAAAGTAGCTGTATTACTTCCTGAAAGTGCAATTGTTGGAGAGGTTGTTCCGGCTATGGTTAATGTTTGATCACCCGTGTTTGACCCCGAAATTGTCGGAAACGTTGCTAAACTCAAATCACCCCTGAAATACTGAGCAGTTGTTCCAGTTGTTATAGTTGCCTGTTTTGTCGCTAACCCTACCTGAAAATCTTTGCCAGTTACATAACTTCCCGGTGCAACCCCTGAACTGTCGGCTAAAGCAACTTTCCCTGCCAAAGCATGAAACAAAGCATCCTCGCTCGATGACTTGTCTAGTACACCGTCTGTGATTGCCTGACTAATTAAAGCAGGTGTTCCTGAAGTGGTTCCCCAAGTAATGGTTGGTGTTCCGGCTACTGCTGATGCCTGTTGTACCAATTTTCCCGAAGTTGCTCCTGCTATTGACATATTAGGAGTTCCTGTTCCGGCTGTTCCTATTGTGAGGGTTTCGGTGATGGAGGTGGAGTTTTGGATGCCGACGTTGCCGCTCGTATTTATAAACATTGAATAAGCGGTTGATGGAGAAGTTTTACTTGTGGAAAAACCAATACCATCCCATGCAGTCAAAGCAAGATCATTCCCTTGACGAGTTAAACTAAAAATATTATTACCACCAGATACAGCATCATGTGCATAATATCCTCCTCCGATAGCCACGTTGGAATCTATAATTCCGTTTACTGTTAATAAACTTCCCGGATTCGTCGTCCCGATGCCGACGTTGCCGGTGCTTCCTTTCAGATACAGTTGTGCCCCAATTCCTGTTGTTCCTGACGATGCTCCGAACCAAGTATTATCCCCAGTATATGAAATCTGGTTTTCAACTGTGGAGTAATAATATTGTTGTAAAAATCCACTTTGTGCATCTATACTAAAATAACGTGTATCATCAGAAGTACGTCCAAACTTTCCAATTCCATTGACGTGAAGTTTAGCTGACGGCGTCGTCGTCCCGATGCCGACGTTCGTCCCATTCGTATAAATAGGACTATTCGCCAAAACAGTAGCACTTTTATAAGGCAAATAACCTGTTGTCAATCCAGTTGCAGGATAAACAGATGAAGGTGCAAAATCAGTAGTTGCAGCAGCAGCAGCAGTACCAAAAGTTCTACCCTCTAAAACTGTTCCTGTAACAGTGCCTAAATTAAGATTGAACCCTGTGTTTTTTGAAAATGCGTTTTCCTTTGAAGATAAATCAACCGTTAAATGACTAGCCGCCGTTCCTAATCCTGAAAGTGGACTATCAACGGTTAACCCGGTCAGATATCCTGCACTGGCATGATTTCCCCAAAGATAAGCAGCATAACCCAAACTCCAGCGAGTTGTATCAGGTTCGGTTATCTCTTGTTTGTTCCAATAATTAGTAAGTGTGTCTTTTGTTGCAAGGTTTGTAATATTTGGGATTTGAATAGTGTCACCCAAATAGATGTTTGTAAATACAGGTATTTTAGTCGTTATTCCGCCATTTATTGTATCATTTCCATAATAACACATGCCTTCAGTTGTCAAAGCTGCCCAAGTCGCATTTGAAATCGGTGTATAAACACCTAATTCGTAACCGTGAATCCAAGAATGATCTCTATGCTGAGTTTCTTCAAGATTTTGACTAAGCCATTCAACCCCATTTATTACAATTGTATTGTAAACGGTTCCGTCGTTGCCGGTATATGTTCCGGTTGCACCTTCTTCGAGGAGGGTTGAAGGGTTGCAAAGACGAATAACGTTCCCCAAATTAAATGTAGGATACCCCCTTACAGCCATTGAATCAAATGAAAATATATTCAAAGCAATAACACTAAATTCATCATACACAGTAGAAGTCCAAATAAGTAATCTATCTTTTATTGTTGGATTTCCTGTGTCTCCATCTATAAATGAACCGTTTGAGTCTCTTATTCCCGGAGCAATTGCGTTAAAACCATACTCATTAGTAGCTCCTACGTTTGGATCATTCCAATGTGCTAATCCTATTTCTTTAAGTTTACCGCCCGCTAATGGCCAATGTTGAATCCATGAATCATATGTATCAATTGAATTTAACAGTCCTTCCAATATTATCTGAGTTGGTACTACCCAATCATCAGAACTACTCAAACTTCCGGTTCCGGTTCCTTGTGTTACATACCAGTTATACAACGCACCATAGCCTCCTATTGTAACGGAATCTCCATTTTGAGTTTTAATCAAAGCACTATCACCCTTTAAAATACCTCTTTTCAGTTTTAAACTGTCCAGAAAACATTTATCAACAGCCAACATATACCCATTATTGTCACAATCAGCAGGATTGATTGAAACATTAAAAACTTTCTGCGATGTTTTGGTTACTACTATCGGTGAAGTTCCGGTAACAGAATCGGTTTTGACATAAGCCAATGAATCAATCTTTGCCTGAACCTGTTTGGCTGAGAAAAACTCATTATAAATATAAGTTCCGCCCTTCCACATACCGATCTTGTGATTAACGATATTGTACCACCAAGTCACGTTAATTGATGATTGAAGGCTCTTATTGTTTGCATCAACGGGTTTTGCATCCTGTGCCTGTGCAAAGAAACTAATAAAAAGGAAAATAAGTAATAATAGTCTTTTCATATCGTTTATTGTAATAGCATGAATCCAGACATTGGGTCTGAAAACGTACCAAAGTTAATTGAAACAATCAAATTATCAACATCTAAAATAAATTCAGGTTGTGCGGTATGTTTAGCCGGATTTCCAGCTTCGTTGATGAAATAAAGATCAACCTGTGGCATTTTCGGGTATTGGCCATATTTTACCGCGTAAATTGAATAGTCAGGAATAGAAGGGTTGTCGATGTTTGTGAAGGGAATAGTTGTTTTACTTGCAGTTCCTGGTATCTCAATGAAATTTTCATCAGCCAACCCACCGATAAAAGCATATCGTTTCCCGTCAAAATTATTCAATCCTGCATCAAAATCTTCTGTTGTGGAATATAAAAATGAAGGTAAAGTACCAACTTTCGGCAATAGTATGGTAACCGTAGTTTCCGGGAACCGATGTTCAAACGTAACCCTTAATAAATATTCTAAAATGGATTCAATAATATAGTTCCCTGTTGTTTCGTCAACATAGCAATTTTTCAACTTCTCATCTAAAATAGATGCCATTGACAAACTTCGTGGATCAAATACTTTTATAGCCATTACGATATTGTTACATAAAATGGAACTGCATCTTCCGAAGCATAAGGTGGGCTTTTTTTCCAAACCTTATTATTTTGATACCCCGTTTTATTATCTGTTGTTGAAATATCTGAAAACTTTGATGTGATATTTACGCCAGAACCGTCAACTACCTTGAACGTTTTTCCAACTGGAATGGATAGAAATAAAGAATTACGTCCTGCCAACGGAATTGTATTCAAGGCGACTTCTGAACCAAATGAAAATAAAAAATCAGTAACTCCTAATGGATTGAAAGTCATTCCTGTGTATTGACCTGCTCTATATGGATCAGGCGTAGGCGGTTCTGGCAATGGACACGCTGATAAGTTTGTCCTCGAAATAGGTTCCTCTTCGCCTGTATATTCCCACGTACTTGTTGCTGTGTTATATTGTTGTTTTCTGTTCGTGCCTATCTGAATACCAGTATTATCACTTCCAGACAAAACACAACTTAAATCTTCTTCAATCCACCTTGTAGTGGTAACAATAGGAGGTTTCGGAGTTGGGATAGTTGCAATCAGACTGTATATCATTGCCGGCCTCCCACTCGGAGGACAATAGCCACAGAGCAAAATATCTGAAATGTCTATCGAACCGTCATCGTTAACGGCTATAATCGAATAGACATCACCAAAATAAGACATAAACATATAACCGATTTCCACGTCTCTTTCTGCTGCGCCCAAATCGTTCAGGTCAACAGGATTGACATAGGTTCTGTAAGTGGCAGGAACGGGAGTTGCTCCGGTTAGGTCTTCAGGGGTTAACTGAAATATTTCTTTTACGCGGGTCTCCCAAGCTACCAATGGTACGGATATACTGATTATATCAGTAGTAAAATTCGTCCATAACTTTGATAACTTGTTAGTTGCCATTATTTAAACATTAAAATGAGGGTCAGCGGAAAATCATAGTTAGGTGCTAAGCCTTCAATAATAAGCGTTTCGCCATTTTCCAGAATACCGGAATAAGCATCCCTTTTGGGTGTCAACCACCTCTTTCCGATTTCATCGGTTACTTTTACGGTAATTGATGAAACCTCGCGACCTGTCAAAGTATGAACTATTTGTAAATTCATGGTGTTGTCACCTACTGCCGTGAGCACCCAACCAGTTGGATAGTCAGTTGTTTCAACGGCATCGGCTAATCTTGTGGTTAAATCTGCACCGGCTGGTAATGTGATAGTTTGTGGAGCAATTATCCCGGAAAGCCTTATTTTTTCGGTATCTGTAATAAGGGATGATCCGGTTACCTGTACTACCAGTCCAGATAAATCCTGATTATCTGACATCGGTGCGTGGAAATTTGCAATTGCAGTATTGGCAACAAGAGAATATCCTTCAGCCCTATCAACTTTTCCGCTTATGCTTGGCGGGTCGGTAATTGATAATAATGTCCGCAATGTGGCTATTGAAATTACTTGCGGTACTCCCGAAGAGCCTGTGCTATTTCCGATAACTGAAAGTCCGGCAATATTTACTAGTTTTGCTAGTGTTATTGTGCCATCGGTAATACCAATGTCCTCCATGTATGGAGTAAGAGTGAGTGGATCACCCGTAAACCAATAATCTACCCCCGCAATGTTTACCTTTTGGTAAATACTTCTATCACCAATCGCAATTGTAGCGAGCACTTCGGCTTCATTGGTATAAGCCACATCTCCATTAAGGTAATAGATTTCCCTTTGGTTTTGCGCCTCCAACCATGCCTGTAACTTTGCAATACTCAGTGTTGCATCTAAAAGTAATTGTTCACTTGTAGTCATTATAGTAGGTTCTGGTAAGATAACTCAACTTGCTTCATTGCCCTGTCAGCATAAGCCTGATTGCCTGAAAATTCACCCCATATTTGAAGTAGTTTACTTGCAGCCATCCATGTAAGCGCATCATAAAGGTCTGCTTGTACATATTCGGCACCGACATTGGCAATATAAAGAAACCTGTCAATGGTGTGGTTTGGTGGCGAACCGGGTAAAACAGAATAATATTCAAGTACTCTTTTTGCTCCCCTTGATGGAAGGTTCGGTGTTCCATTAACTACATCAGCAGTAAGATCTCCTGATGTAGTTAAGACCAGTGGGTGATCAAACGGAACGCCTGCACTTAGCGCAGTAAAAAATACCCTTCCTTCGCTTACCCCGGAAGATGGCATTGCTCCAAATGGAGTTAATGATCCATCATCGTGAAAGGTAGGAATAAAATTAACCGTGTTAATTAAAAGTTCTGATCCAGACGACCGTCCATAAATTCTATATCCCGTTGCACCTGGCACAGAAGCCCAGTTTACATTTATCCCACCCCATCCAGTTGTGTTAGTGGTAGGAACAAGAGAAGATGAGGGGTTAATTGACCCATCATCGTGAAAGGTAGTTACTGTACCAACTATGGCAATTAAAAGACCTCCACCGGCAGACAGTCTGCCATATATTTTATATCCAGTTGCGCCCGCTACTTCACTCCAGTTTACATTTACTCCGCCTGTAGATACTAAAGTTATCGTAGTGACGGCAGATGCCAATGTTTCACCCAGCGCGTTAATTGCCGTTACCTGATAGCCGTATATTCCAGCAGCCATCGAACCTGTTGTGGGAGTGTGAGTGTAATTTACCGGAGAAAGAAGTCTTGTAATTGCAATAGATACTTCAGTTGAAGGATCTGTTTCGTCGCCACCAAACAATGCAGTAACACGATAATAATAAGTTCCGTACAATAATGACCCGCTTGCATTGAGAGTAAGTGATAAATTGTCTGGAATATATGCAGCGAGCGAAGGATATCCCAAAACTATATTCATGCGATAATAGTCGGGAGTGTTTTCGGTAACCCATGCGGCAACCGTATCGGCTAGAGATGTAACAAAGTTCATGGTTTTACTTAATCCACCTGGTCCGCTTATCACACAAGATCCGGATGTTCCGGCAAAGGTTACATTGTCCGTTTGTTTTACTGGTGTATTTGCGCCAGTTCTTGAAGATAATACAACAACGGGTTTTGCAATTCCCCCACGGGTGACCGCATATTTTTGAAGTTTATATTTCGGATTTGTGGTAAGAATTGGTTCGTCAACTTCCTGTAACCAGTCGGGCATTTTAAATGAAACAAACCTTAGATAATCATCAGGAAGTATTACATATCCTGTCAGTCCACTTGAATTTGGAACCGGAATACAGGTTAATAATCCTCCATCGGTGGGATTAATAATGTGTTTAGGCGCGGTCTGTAAAATGTGTTTTGCCGATTCGTCAAGGATAGCGTTTATGTAAAGATCAATTACGTTTGAGTTGTCTGCTCCTGCAAGATTAAACTGCACCCCTTCTGTCTGGAACATCGCCTCGTCAATCTTTACTCTGGTTAGTCCTATCAAAGTAAGTCTTGGCACTGGAATATCACCAGAACTACCACTACCGGAACCGCTACTACCAGAATTCAGCATTGATAGTAATGTCTGATAGAACTGATTTAAATATGCTGTTTTGGCTGTTGAAATATCTGCTATCGACATGATAATTGGGTTTAAAAAAGCCTTGCCTATTGGAAAGACAAGGCTTTTAAGTCTATGGATATTATTTATTAAGCCTCAGCAGCCCAAATACCAGTCGAGGATAAAATAATCCAAGCTTTTGTTCCGGTAACTCCTGTGCCAAATAAAGTAACTGTATCGCCAGCCTGTGAACTAGCCTTGGTGTTGATAAGGTCTTTGTTTACAACCCCAGCATCGACCACAACGGTTGCAGCAAGGGTAATAGTCCCTGAAATACCATCTGCTGCGGCTGGCGAAATAGTCACAATATTATTTCCAGCTGCACCAATATTGATAATGGTGTATTTTAATCCAAGAGCGGTAGTAGGTAGGGTAATGACTTTTGCATCTGTTCCAATCATTAAAACCTTTTCCGAATCAGAAGCGGTAAGCGTTTTGTTATCGGTAAGTGTTTCACCAACCAATTTATTCCCTAAGCTGATCTTTTCCCATACAGAACCGTCATAAATAACAGTATCGCCAACAACTACAGGAAGTGTACCTTTTGTTAAGGTTCCGGCAGTGGTCAGTTCGATAACAAGGTTTTTCATTGGGTTTGTCAGCGCATTAAGAGCAGCCAACGTACTTGTGTTTCCACCAAACTTAAGCACCGCGTTGAGTATTGCTACCATTTTTGCATAGGTAGCATTTGTATCGACAAAATTGTTCCTGTCGATTATTGATCCGATATAAGATGTCTTTTCCATTTTGTGTATTTTAAATGGGTTACGAAACTACATTACTAAATTTGGAAAGCTTGCTCCAAGGGCATCAGCTTTCGCGAGTATGGCATCAGGAGAATTCAATTCATTGAGAGGAACTTCAAATTTTTCATGAAGCTTGTCTGCGGCCTGTTGAATAGTTTTCACAGACGGGAATTTACCTTTTAAAGATCCCTTCCCTTCTAAATTAACATCAGGCTTTTTGTTTTCTTCGGAACTACTGTCGAGTTTTTGACTTTCATTGGTAGTTTCTTTTGCCTTTTCAACTTCAACAACTTTTGACGAACGGACAACAATAAGTCCCTTTTCAAATAAATTGGTTGCTTCAATTGCTTTCTGGATCGCTTCGTCTGAAGTTCCAAAACTTGAATTGACCTTTGGCCGATCTATTCCACCATTGAACTGAATTTCCTTTGGTTTGCCATCAATAGATAGGGCCAGTCTCATAGAACCTGTTCCCCTCCAACTGTATGTTATTGTTTTCACTTTAATTTGTATTATCTGTTAAATAACTATGATGTTACGTGTTCTATCCATGCGTGAGTATCTGGGTTTCTGAATGCCATTGTCCAGGCTTCATCAATACGATAGGCTTTTACTTTGCGCTGACCTGTTTTATTCAAATCAAGTTCAGTAGTAGTGGTAGCCTGGCGAATACGTCTTTCAACGTTATCAATGTCAAGAATCAATCCGTTGTTGGTGAAACCATCAACATCATCAAATGCTTGGTGTCTGCGAATCAACCAATCACCAAAAAAGGTGGAAATAACTTTGAATTTAATACCTGCAATGGTTTCAGTTTTATCCCCAGCCATTTGTTTAACGACGATAGGGGTATTCATTAACCATTCAATAAGACCATTACCGGCAAACAGGATTCTTTGATATCCACCGTTGTTGCCAGCAAAATTTTGCATACTCATTGAGTTCAACTTTTCATTGGTTCCGGTCACTGCATTATCGTAGGTAATGGTTTTGGTAATAAAGTGCCTTGCACCACCCATTAAATCTACGTTTTTCTGTGATTCGGGATCAAATACGTCTTGTTTTGGATAACCAAACAACATGGTTAATTCACCCATTCTACGCATGTCATAAATAGCATCAGTCTGGAAGTCGTTAATGTTATATTCAACTTCTTTATTGTGGGTAGATTCAACCAAAGATTCTTCAACTTGGCACATAAATATTTGTACATAGTTGGTGGTATCAGTTGGCATGTTTGCGTATGGTGCGTTCTGTGCATCAATTTCCGCTTTTGCATTACCAATACGGGTAATTTTAGCGGCGGTTAAAATAGTAGGGATAAAACTACCTACACCAGTTCCACCAGCACCGCAACCATTAACAGCTACAATGGTAATTTTCTTGTTGGTGTTATCTACTTTGGTTACTTTGAAACGAAACTCTTCCTGACTAACTGAATTATCAACAGTTCCGGGAACAAAACCAATATCATCAGCTAACCAGATATGAGGATTAGTTACTGAAAGTTCTCCGCTGGTTACATCTGCTTCGGTATATTGTGTGGTTAAGATGTCTTGTACTCCACGAACAGCACTTGAATAATATTTGTACTCGCGTGAATCACATTTACCTAAACGACCGATTTTACGCAAAATAGTGTCCAATGGAAAAACATCTGGCCGGACCTTAGTAATAGTATTGCTTATCTCCGGTCTCAATAAGTTTGGAGCGGCAATCTTTACAAGGTTGGTCGTAACTGTTTCGTTTATCGCCTGAGCGGCAGCAGTTGGAGCAACAATATCCATAAGGTTAACTCCGTGACCTCCGTAAAGGAAGTTCGTAATACCATCAGGTAGAACCGTAGCCCCCCATGAAGGTTCAATTGCGAGAACGCAAAGTGCCATCAGCACAAAACCTATCGCATACTTAAATAACTTGCTTGTTTTCATTTTTATACAATTAATGGTTAATACTCAATTTATCCGTTAAGAATTGATCTGGTTCCTTCAAGATGCCTGTCAATATTTGCAGCGATTGGATCTCTTGTAACTTGAACTTCTGGCATCTGTGCGCTTCCATCAAGTGCTGGCATATTGTCTCCCCGGCAAATATCCGTATCCGTAGCAAACTTCTGGCTGATCTTTTTATTTGTTGCAGAGAGTTCTCCGGCTTTACGCTGGTTTGCTAATTCAGCATCCCGGTTTATGTAGTAATACATGGCATCCAAAAACTCTTTGGTAATTTCACCTGAATATGCTTTATCCAGAAAATCGGACAATTTCTGTCCAAATTCCATTTTGCCCGGTTCGTCCATGCCTTTTTCTGCAACAAACTCTTCGATAGCTTCGTTTGATTTTTCAAGATTGGCGACAATACTTGCTTTTCTTTCGTTACCAATTCGGTAATTTTCTTCGCGTGTCTTCACATTATCTGCCCATTCTTGCATATCATCTTCACCATTTGGTTCCAATGATTGAAGATCAACGTATTTAGGAAGTACATTTAAGAATTTGCCACCACGGCTCATGTCTGACAAAATGCCTCCTAATTCTGGTTCGGAATCCATCATAGCCATGATCTTTTCGTTGCTTTCGTCGTACCTTCCAAGTTTTTCAGCTTTGGGAAGCAAGTCGTTGGCAACCATGCTTTCCATTTTAGGTACATAGTCTTCGTCTGATATGTCCTCTCCGTAGTGGGATTTCATGGCAGACATCACCGATTTCTTTTCTTCGGTATATTCACCATCAGAAGTAGTGGCCGGGGTCTTGTTCTCTTTAGGACTAAGATTTGCGGCAACTTCTCCGGGTAATTCTTTTTCTTTATTGTCGTTTGTGTCCATACAATAATTTATTTATTGAAATTTTTGATTAACAATGGTTTCAAATTTAAAATGATTATTAACTTTGAAGTGTCTATTTATTTTGCAGTTTTATATTTTAATAAAAACCTTCTATAAATTACTAAACATGGATAATAATCAAGACTGCTTACCGGAAACAAGAGAAGAATCAATTGCCCTTGTAAAAAAGATACACGATGAAGTATTGAAAGAAATTGGATCGAATCTGGCTCCAAGTATTGCGAGAAAGAAAATCTGTTCTATGATCTTAGAGAAACTACCCAAGAAACCTATTTACGGGGAAACTACCATCTATCTGATTATTAACGGTACTTATAAGTAAAGCCATGAAACCAGAAATTAAACTATTTTTTGACTTTGAATTCACAAGTCTTTCGCCAGACGCTCAACCTATAAGTTTGGGTATTGTGAGCGAATTTATTGATGCAGAAAATATGGAATTTGAAAAATCCTTTTACGCTGAATTTTCAGACTTCAACCTGAATCTCTGTGACGATTGGGTAAAAGAAAATGTGGTGAAAAAGCTTCAATTTTATCCCGAATCACATGACGGAACAACGGAATATACTGAAAATTGGGATATGTGCATGCCTTTAAGTTTTACTAAGAACAAATTAGCCAAATGGCTTGCTAAATTCTCAGAATACAACATTCAATTCGTTTGCGATTGCGGAACATTTGATTGGTATTGGATGCTTCAGTTATTGGCCGAATGGGAAAAGAAAGAAGATGAAGATGGTTGGTCCGGCAGTTGTCCTACGTGTGGATCAAAAAAAAGTGAATATTTTAGTATCGGTCTTCCAAAACTTCCCGACAATATTTCACCAGTACCCGAAGATTTAAATGATCTTATTGCCACGAAAAAAAGTATATCAGTAAGAGAAGCGTTTGATTTGAACAGGGAATATTTAAATGGCGCAAACCCAGAAGATAAAGCAAACGAAAAACACAATAGTTTGTGGGATGCCAAAGTGATCAAAGCCATTTACGAAAAACTTAAATGAGTATTGAATCCCTCATATCAGAAAACAAGAAACGACTATCAATACTTAATTCGTTCTACGATCCAATAACCGGAACCGGGTCGCCACTGGAAAGACAAAAAGTAGTATTTAATGACATTGAGAATAACCTGTATCTTCCAGTTGAAATGCTCAACCAAAGCAAATGGGTTCCAAAACTAACAGAATTCAGTTCCTTTTCTGATTTCGCAAACTTCAATAAAACAAAAGTTGAAGAGGTTCAGGAGATGTTCATGCACGAACGTTTCAGATATGACTTCGAATACTGGTCGGCAATCACAATTATTATTCAGGATAAGATTACCCTCAAAGAACTTCCGTTCATCCTCCGAAAAGCTCAAACCAAACTATTGAAGGTTTTGGAGGCTATGCGATTAATGGGTGTTCCTATCCGGTTTATCCTACTTAAAGCCCGTCAGTGGGGAGGTTCAACGCTGGTTCAGTTTTACATGATGTGGATTCAACAGATACATAAACGAAACTGGCACCTTGCTGTTTGCGCCCAAGATGATGGAGCAGCCGGAAATATCAGCGAAATGTACCGAAGGGCAGCGACTAACTACCCAAAAGAAGTAGGATCAATAACATTCAGGCCTTACGCACGAAGTCCTAAGAATATTGTGAATAATGAACGTGGTGGAATTATTGGGGTAGGATCAATCAATAACCCAAATCAATTCCGTTCATATAATTACCCGTTGATCCATATTTCAGAGCCTGGTGTTTGGGAAGACACGCCAAAACGAACAGCGGCCAGACTTGTTTCTTCTCTCCGCTCAACGGTTCCACGTGTAGCTTATTCAATGATTGCAATTGAGAGTACGGCCAAAGGTGTAGGTAACTTCTTTCACGATGAATGGTTATCTGCCGTGGCCGGAACGTCTGGTTATGAAGCAGTATTTGTTCCATGGTTCGAAATTGATATGTATCAAACTCCTATTAAGGATTCAGAATACAAGTATTTCATTGAAACAATGTCTGAGCATGATAAATTTTGTTGGGACAATGGAGCAACATTAGAAGGTATTAAATGGTACAATGAATATCAAAAGGCTGAGAAGTACGAAGAAATTCAAATGTTTGAGGAATTCCCAACTACACCGGAAGAGGCTTTCGTCAGTACCGGTTCGCGGGTATTCCCTTATGCCTATATTTCCAATGCAAGGAAAACCGTTCGACCTCCTGAATTTGTTGGCGACATTTTTCCATCTTTGACTGCCAATAAGTCAGCCCTTGAAAACATTGAGTTCCATCCAAGCAAAGAAAAGATTGGAAACCTTCAGGTGTGGAAAATGCCTGAACCATATATTACACATCAGGGTAAAAAATGGTTCGTTACGAATCGTTATTGTGGGTTCGCTGATATTGGAGGGGTAAATGCCAAGGCCGACTACTCTTGTTTAAAGGTTATAGACCGTCTATGGATGTTGTGGGGTGGGGTTCCTGAAACGGCTTGTATCTGGCACGGACATTTAGACCAAGATCTATTTTCTTGGAAGTGTGCTCAGATCGGAAAGTGGTATAATAATATGCTTCTGGCAATCGAAGCAAACAGTTTGCGGAAAGAAAAATCGGATGGGGATTACTTTTTAACCGTTCTTGACAATATTGCGCCCCACTATGATAATTTATTCATACGCAACAACCACGAGGCAATAAACACTGACTACATTCCAAAGTACGGATTCCAGACTGCAAGGGGAAATAAGGACATGATTATTACTGAACTAAATAGTGCCTTTCGTGGGGATGTAAATGGAATTCCACTTTACAATGAAAGAGACAAAGAGACCCTTGATGAATGCGACTGGTACGAGCGAAAGCCAGATGGAAGCGTTGGAAGCGTTATCGGAAAGAAAGATGATCGTGTCGTAATTAGTGCCGGATCTGTATGGTTGTCGAATAAATATATGGATATGCCCTGTCTAATTCCATACGTTGATAAAAATGATCGAAAAAAATCATACAATAAAACCATTGTTTCAGAAGCGAGTATGTAGAATTTTATTATATTTGTATGTAATTATTAAATAAATATCTAATGATTAAAAAAGCCATATCCGGTCTCTGGACTTCAATCCTTCAATGGGTAATAAACCAAATTTCATCGGCAGTATTCTACTTTCAAAAACGCCAGGCTATTTCTCTTTGCCGTGAGTATCAATGTTGGTATTACGTCATTCAAAGCGGTTACTTTACTTGGACAATACTCAGGGTCGGTGCAATGCAGGAATATAAAAAGAAAGGGGTTATAGCAAAGAATACAACGGCCAAAGAACTCCGGGAAATTGCAGCTTTTATCGCTAAACATACTAACTATCCTAAACTATAAAACTATGCACGAAAGACCATTTTGGATAAGCATTAAAAAGTCAGAAACGTGTCTTTTTAGTAGGAGAATGGGTATTAAGGGGAAAATTATCTGTGGATATTCTGTTTGTATAAGATTATTTGGGAAGAACTTACTTTAAACTATAAATTATGTGGACAAATATCGTTTTTGTAATAATTGCACTTCTTTTGTTTGTAATTGCTTATTTGCTTTTTAAGTTATCAGAATTGAAACACAAACAGGATAATTGTACTTATGTAGGTGAATACTCCATGGGAATAACTAGGTTCAAAACACCTGATACGGACATTCGTGTCCTTCAGGTTTACGCCCGTGACGAACTCGCTATCGCACTTCAAAAAGACGGTTTAATCACCTATAAAATGAAAGAGAACTATCGGGAAGATTTAAAGGAAACCGAAGTATGTGTAACAGCAAGTATTAACGTAAATAAAATCAAATGATATGGAAGCGAAATTAAAGTCAATCGAAGAAAAACTGGATATCATTATCGCTGCAATGTCGGTTAATCCTGATTTTGAAAAGTACGTCAAACAAGGATTACTGAATTTACACTTGACGAAGTTTGAAAAACAGTTAAAGCAAAACGATTCTGATGTAATTGCAAAAAAAGCAAAATTCATTCTTGATAACCTTCAAATACATTCCTATCAATTTGATGTAATTCAGTCTGGATTAACTCGTTTTAACGTAAAAGGACTTGGTTCAAACCAAAATGCGCCGGAGTTTGCTAAAGAATTGATAGATAAGGCAGCAAGTCAATTGGAGTTGGTAAATTGGGATACTGATAAATGGTCATATAATGATTTTGTTGAGGATACTCTTTCAAAAGATGGGTTTTGTCAACTAACTAAAGCTAAATTAAACCTTACGTTTGGAGAACCAATTGATATTCAGTCAGAACTTGAAAAAGAACGCTTAAAATGCTTGGAGGAAAATAAATGATTTACGCAATCCTCTTTTTAGTCATTTGTATTGAATTTAGCTTTCATCCCAGACTTGACAAAACCTCTGATAATGATTTACTTTTGTGGTATAATTTAGCAGGTAGAAGACATTTTAAAAAAATATGTAGATTATGAAAACACAAATTCACGAATTGAGAATCAGGCTGGATGGCTTGGCTCAATTAGTTAAATCCATTGGAAAACCATTTTTGATCATTGATGAAAGTGCAATTCCCGCAGGAAGGTCAATTGATGAAATTCTAGGTGAATGGGAAAATAGCAGAACTATAGTTCTTAAGCATACACAAATCATACCACCCGTTTTTTTTGATGGCTCGTGTTTAGGAGAATCCTATAAATCACTTTTGCTAGCTAAGGCATGGCTAGGGAAGGTATTGGCAGAACTTGGCGAAGAAACACCGTACAAAAATGACGGTAGCCGGAAAATAGTTGAAGATATTGAGCCGACCGCGGATAAATCAACCGTTATTGATGCAATAACAAAGTTTCCTGAGATCACCAATACCATTAACGGCTTTGACTGGCCAGAATCATCATATATTGAAAAGATTGATTGGCTGAGAGAAGAAATACAAAAGTGTTCCGGTTCGGTTTTTGACTTCAAAGAAAAATACCTGACATTCAAATCAATGTCATATCGGGGCAATATTGCTTCAACAAAATCTTTCGAACATCTAACTGAAGCCGGTTTCCATTTGGGTTTCGAACTCCAACGAATCAAAGAACAATCAAAATGAAAGTATCAATAACTCATAGAGGATCGTTGTTTATTGAATCAGAGAATTCAATGGAATCCTACGCACTTAAAAAATGGATTGAAGAAAACGGAGAAGAAGTTTTCAAATTTGCTATTACCATTGATAGAACTTGTGAATTAAACCCAAATAATCAAAATGAAAAGAACCTTTAAATCAGTATTTGCCGTTAACGGTACAAAAGAAGAACTTCAGTCTTTCGAAGAAGTACTGATAAGTCACGGAATAGAATCATCATCCGCAAATGAAGCTGCAAAGAACATGTTTAGGTGGGTAGTTGTTTATGCTGACTTCGTGGAGGCTGATAAGTCTGATCGTAGGACTACTTTTGCTTATAGATCGACATCTTGCAAACAAACATCACGACCAGCTATTATTAAGATGAAAACGGCCAAGAAAAGGTTGGAGTCAGGGTATTATTTTGGAGAAGGTAAATTTAAACGATAAAGTAAAGGTGGATGGCTTTGTAGCTCCCAAGTTCGTAGCTAGGATATGGCACAGTAGGTTCGCTTTTATTTTTGTAATTCTGTTGTATCCTCTAATTAAAAAGCCCGATCATAGCGACCGGGCTTTTTTGAACCTAAACTAAATATATGAAAAAAAACCAATCTTTAGGTAAGTTTTACCTTCTTTAATTGGAATGCATAGTTTTTCATATTGCGAAGTGCCAAAGTGTACAATCCATCAAATTTTACTGCATCAGTATCCTTGCCCTGGGTGCTGAACCAATCTCGAAGGATATAAAACCTGACTGCTTTTAGAATATTTGCATCAACAGCTTTCAAATAGTTTTCATTGAATCCCGTCCGGTCAACAATCATAACCCAAGAACAGTTTTCCGTTACCGGGGTATCTGCCGTGTTCGTGTATGATTCGTTGTGTGCAATTGAATTTTCAATAGCCTTTGTATATTTCAGGAAATTCAGTAATACATCATAGACGGCATCTTCCATCAATCCAAGGTGAATGTCTCTTTCATCTTCGGTAATGGCGAAATCATCTACCATTGAGCCACCAGCAGCATCTTTATAATTTCTGGACTGGTACATGCTTCTTAATGAAGAATCATCAAATACATCTTCTACAGGATAATAAAATGATATCCTTGCCGGTTGTGCGAGAACTCCCACTACTGGAGGTGTAGCACCCGGATTCGCTATAACCTCTTCTATTGCTGCTAATCTTTCGTAACTCATGACTTTAATTTTTAAAATGTTCGTATTTTTCTACTTATTGATCTTCTGTAATTTATAATCCGTCCAAGTTCGTTCGATACCTCTTCGAATTCTAGCATGATTAAATCGAGAGAATATCTCTGTCTTTTGAACCATTCTTTTATGACATACATGGTAATAAACTCCTTGATCTTGTCATCCAATGTCCATCCATTATTTTTATCAAATCCAACAGGAAGTTGTAAATAGTAAAAAATGTACTTTATGGTTGAATCATTATCCAACTGCCAGTCTGTGCCATCAAAATAAACAATATCATCTACAGCTACGTCCAAGTTTCCGGTTGTTAAATTTCCGGCCTCGGTTATCTTGTAGTGAAGGTTTAACTCAGGAGAAACAATGCCGTTTAAAATATCCAAAGTTTTTGAGGGTAAACTGTTCCATCCCCATGAACGCTGAAAATCTGGTTCTACTTCTCCCCAATAAATGTTTGCCTCCCTGTTTTGGAATACCTGCAACTTTTCAAATGCCTTTGATACACCACGTTTAAGCAATAAATCAAAGAATTGTTTATCGTTTTCAGTCAGTGAGTGTTTATCAAGGGTTGTTATTCCGGCCTGATCTACATCCTGATCGCTTCGGTACATTGATTCAATACTCGATAAATCGAAAAAATCCTCAATGTTGTAATAAATAAATATTTCGGGTAAAACAGGAATTGTCATGTTTTTATAAATTTGAGTTAAAATTACATTTTATCACTTTTAAGCAAATTCTATTTATTATCACTTTTTAAATAAATACAAAGAATTAAATATTGTTTGGAGTTGTGCTTTATTTATATATCTTTGCAAGTGTCAAAAAGGTGGTGCTTTGGGGGTGCTGGTCTTTTGTGCCAGTGTCTATTAAGGTGCTGGCATTTTTTATTTAATTCAATTGATCCTGACCCTTCATAAACTTATTCAGTCTATCCATTGTTTGAGGATTTGCTTTTGAAGCATCTGCTCCTTGGCTTTGTAGTTGTTGTCCAATCTGTGCCATCATGTTTGGATCTTGCATATTTGGAACTCCACCGCCAGTCAATGCCTGTTGTTTCTTCTGTTGAAGGATATTTAAAAGATCATCAGAGAAAGGAAGTGAACTAACCCTTAGATATGTTTCAAAATCAATAAGTTGAGCTGTTACAAATTCCTTTAAGTTTTCTTCGATTATTCCACGGTAAATTGGACTGTCTGGACTTCTACCCATGGCCATTTCAAATTCAACGTCCTGAGCCTTTACAGGATCAAATGTGAGAGTTTCTTCATTATAAAGACTACCTGCCAGTGCCAATTGTCTTTCTTCGTCATAGTACTGGACCTGTAGTTTAAGCATCTTCCAGTCACGTTCTCTACGTGCTGCGTTATATGCCTCAAAGTAGTCTTTAGAATTTAAAGTACTGTTTTGAGTTTCCTGAGCATATAGGCTTGACGGCGTTCCGGCACCTGATTTTTGACCCTGTATAGCACTTGATACGCCTGAAATTTCAGACATAAATCTCAACTGAAGGGAAAGTAGTTCGTTGATACCTACCCCTGAAGAATTGGCCGATACCTGTTGTGGTAATGTTGCGCCTGGTTTAAGTTTAATCTTAATGACCCCGTTAAACTTCGTCCATTCATCGGATATCCTGTTAATATCGAAATCATCTGAAATAGAATCTTCGGGCACCAACAAAACACCCTTAGCACTTGACCCAATAATGAAGTCAAGAAGTGTTACCAGACGGTTAACGTACCGCTGTTGGTCGATAATGTCCTCAACGAATCCCCAAACTTCACCATCCACAAGAGGATAAAGCAGAAATGTATAGGGATGTTCTTTATGGTCGTATGGTGTTTCCTGTTCGTGAAGTACAAATCCCTGCCATGTAAGATATTTCACATACCAGAATTTTTGATAGTTTTTTGTATAAGTAATAAGTGGTACCAGTCTGGGATTCATACCCTGTGCGGCTGCATCGCTCAACCGCTGCATATTTTCATTATCAATGGTCTGTTTACTGTTCACATCGGCAATATAGTATTTTGCATTTTGCCAGTCGTGACAACGAAGTCTCCACCCGCATTTTCGTTCCCATATTTCAAATACCCGGCCTTTATCTGGTTCAATTGGAATATAAAAATCAAGTTGTTCAGAGAAATGAGAATTAAGTGATTCTCCTGAACTTCCGCTTACAATAGAGGTCTCCATTACATCGGCATACATATCCATTATCTTCTGAGCCTGAACTTCATCATTTGAGAAAGCAGCTACAATATCCTTGACATACATATCATGGAATTCGCCACAAAAATCAAGATCGGTAAGCCTGATATCCTTTAAGTTTGGAGTAAAGAACATTTGGGTAACTGATCTGTTTTCAAGCCAGACATCTTCGCGTTGAAATTTATCAATGAACCGGTATGAGTTTTTCCATATTGCCGAACCCGACAAAAGGAACTCTTCAAAGTTTCTGGTGTCAAGTTCCCTGGCACGGTTGATCTGTAAACCATACTGAACGGTATTGGTCAACATTTCACCAGCAGCAGCATCGCTTCTCCTGCGTGCAATAACTGACGTTTTTGTGGTATCTGTTAGGTATTGACCAATCAGGTTCTTAATAAGTTGCCTTATCTGGTTCTGTTTAAGTGGAACCTTACCGTGTGACTTAATCAAATCTTCCTCGGTAACGTAACTGCTTGTGTCAGGATCAAACACTTTGTCACCCCATTGGTCGCCACGGTAATACTTTCGGTTGCGCTCTCTTCTGTCCCGGAAGTCTTTTAAAGCATTCCAGTAGTTCTTTGCCCTTTCAAGCAATAACACATTTTCAGAAGTGGCGTTATCGCTTAACCTAAGCGCACTGGCTGATCTTCTTTCCTGATCGGGTTCTTGTCCGTTACCTATCGTATCAAGGTTGAATACTGAATAGTCAATATTTTTGTAAGTGTCCATATCGTTAGTATTTTAAATCTTTTTCAAGAGTATTAATTATTTCATCCATTTGTTTTATTGATTCTTCATTTGGATTTTTGTCTTCAACATTATATGCTTTGTCAATTAATATAGGAGCAATTAATTTCTTTTCTGTTGGCGTAGATATTTTATAAATGGTAAACAATTCTGTTGCGGTCAGGCTTTTAACACTTCTTTCAATTGGTGTCAGTTGAGCATCATCCCATATTTTATTGGCCTCCGCATCAGTGATCGTGTTATTTTCAACGGCACTATCTAATACTGTTTCGTCTTTTGTCTTTATATACTGGTTTCGAATATCAGATTTTAATTTTGAATGGTCTGCCTGTTCTTTGGTTCTTCCTCCTATTGGAAGTTTTGCCCTGATAATTTCACTTATTTTCTTTTCTGCATCTGTCATATTTAGGTCAAATGGAGCAGGAACAATCCCAATAAAAGGAAGTATTTTATCTGCCAATTTATCTGAATTATTTTTCTGGGCGTTTCTTATTCCAAATGGGACCAGTTGTTGACCCAGATAATTGAATATTTCTTTGGTTTTTTCAATAGTACTGTCATCTTCATTGAAAACTTTTGTTCCATAATAATCTTTATTCGTTATCATTTGAGCAACAATCCCATTAACAGGAGATAGTTTATTTTTTAATGTATTTAAGGCACCCGAAGGGAAATCATTACTATAATGATAAAGATCTTTCACATATGATGGCATTGACACTCTTGTAGCATCTCCGTTTTTATCAGTACCTCCATCTTTCGGGAAAAAATAATCTCTTGGTTCTTCCGGGCGACGTCCGGTTCGTAGATACATGAATATTGCACTTGAAATAGCGGTTGTAATAACCAGTCCGATCATATACGCCAATTTATGTGTCTGGTCTGAGGTTTTGCCTTTCATCGCGCTGAAAATAATATCAACAGCCTCTTTAGGTGCGCCTCCAATTTCCCGGAATGTTCCAAGGTTCCATCCTACCGACCGAACGGAAGCCATTGCAATATCTTTTGTTATATGATTCCAGAAAAGATTATCATACACAAGTTGTCCCATTCTGTTATCTACACTATTCCATGACTTTTGCAGTCTGGTTCTTCTGGCTTCGAATGTTGAGTTGGGATATATTTTCATATCATACCTTGCCATGTCAAGGAATACTCCTAGTTTTTGCCGTGGTACAATGTATTCTAAGATAGGCTTTGATGCTAATTCGAGTAACTGCAATGGTATTTCCAAACCTGCTTT
>Ga0209748_1000083_pt1 | contig 61656 bp, 59 predicted proteins | sample BarGraIncu00421A_FD_185490 | JGI IMG/M metagenome (GOLD analysis project Ga0209748, IMG submission 185490) | Arctic peat soil microbial communities from Barrow, Alaska - Barrow Graham LP Incubations 004-21A (SPAdes) (version 2) | ecosystem: Environmental > Terrestrial > Soil > Wetlands > Peat... | reverse complement strand
TGATCTCGTGGTAGGGAGCAATCGCAAAGATACGGGAAAATGGACAATGCGACCCTTGTTGGGGCTGGCCTATTTGGCGGGATTCAGTTTCGTTTGCTTCTAACCAGAGCAGTTCTTTAATATGCCCAGAGGCTTCCATATGCTCAATAGGTTGGGGGTACGATGTAAAATACAACCGGTGAATAAATAAATTAGGCAGGTGGATGTGACTTTATATCCATCTGCATTTTGATGATTTATCAATGGATCTAAAAAGGTGGGTGTATTAGTAAATTATTAAAAAGAAAGGAGGATCAGTTTTGGGCAAAATAGTAAAAAAATAACAAATATGAAGTTCAATGAGAATAATATATGAATTTATATAAACAAAGAATGGATTAAAAATAAATAATAACATTTTGCAGATAGGCGTATTTGAATATTGATCTGCTTTTAATGTTTACAACGGGGCGACAATAAGTAGGTATATTGGTAAGTTATTGAAAAAAGAATAAAAAGGAGGCTATCATGAATTGTATGATTTAAAATAATAGGCGTTCATTCTCTAGTTTTTGTGTTCCTAGATGCTTGTTAAACGAAAAAAGACTTAAACCACGAGTGGAGGTTTTCTGAAAAATCATCTTAGAATGCATTAATGAATTAAAGACTGTTTTTTTGGTTAAAAGTTTGAATCAGTGTGGAGAGATCCTTCAATATTCCGAAGAAGAGTGTAAAACAGAAATTGATTGGAGGTTAAAATGCAATATTTTACTATGTATGATTCAGATCAATTTTCTTTTTTACGTGTTCCAAAGGAACTCATTACGAATGAAAAATATCGTCAAATGAGTGCAGAAAGTAAGCTTCTATATGGATTGTTATTGGATCGAGTTAGTTTATCTAGAAAGAATGGCTGGGTCGATGATCAGGGCCGGGTATTTATTATTTTTACTCGAGCGGAAATAAGTAATATCTTAGTTTGTGGTGAGAAGAAAATAACAAAGCTTTTTAATGAACTAAAAGAAAAAAAACTGGTCGAAGAAAAGAGACAGGGATTACAGAAACCTAATCTTATTTACGTTGGAAAGTTTTTAGAAGATATATCTGTGATCCATAATAAATCTTCAAATGAGTATGAAATTTCCCTGACCCGTCAAAAAGACGTTTCTGGACCCGTCAAAAAGACGGCTCTGGACCCGTCAAAAAGACGGGCAATCAATACTAATATAAATAATACTAATATAAGTAATACTGATCTATCTATCAATCAGTCAGATTACAAAAAGAATGGTGTAACAAATAAAGAAAAGAAAATAAGTGATCAGATGGATGGATTGAATGAATTTGAAAATGTTGCATTATTTTTCGAAGATCAGTTTTTTTCAGATATAAGAAGCAGCCCCGGGGTTAAGCTTGCATTAATTGATGAAATTAAGCTAAATGTTTTGGATATGTACTTTAGTGAGGCAATAACTATTAATGGAGAACGCAAATGCCAAGAGATCGTAAGAGCTGTTTTAATGCGATTAAAACCATTGCATATTGATAATGTCATCTATAAGTTTAACAACATAAGTGGACGAATAACGAATAGTAAAGCTTATATTCAAACCATGCTTTACAATGAAGCTTTAGAATCCAATTTGTTTATGCTGAATCAGGTAGCAACGGATATGGCGAATTGGAAAGATTAGGGTAGGCTTTAAATTACAAATTAAGAAGATATTGAAAAAAAATGGAGAAAAATTGAATAAAAGCACCATGATATATTGAAATCTTTGGTGGATGTTTCGAACCCATTGCAAATGGTAAGGAGTTCTCATATCGAGTAAATGGGTCTAAATATCAAAATACTTGTGTTGAGTGTTCTCCATATAGGTTATATATCGATTAGGAGGAATTAAAGCTAACTTTGAAAAAGTGGATCTACGTACCGAATAAACTAATGAATTAAACGTAATGGATATATAAAGTACTGGTTTTGAATAATGATGTATTCGAAAAGTGAATCCTGAGGTAATAAATTATATTGAAAAATAGGTATTATGGGTTTTTGGTGAATGTATGAAATAAGGAAATGGATTTTAGACTCAAAAGGGTCTTTTTTATTTTCAATTTAAAAGGAGTGATTATTATTAAAAAAAAATTGGCTTTAATATTTGGGATAGTATGGGCTTCAAGTTATTTAATATTACATCCAAGTACAGATTTAAAGGCTATTAATGAATCAATAAGCAATATTGAGCTAGAGACAGGTTCTGTTACAGAAGAAATTATTGAAAAGATCCATTATCCAACCTACTACAGAAAAAGCATTGGAGTGATTTCTGGCAGAACAATAGAAATCGTTGTCGATAGAGACGAAACCTATCATATTGTCCTGAAAAATGACGACGGAAAAACAAGGGGTATCGATGTTGATGCTGAGGTTTGGAACCAATATGATGTTGGAGACAAAGGTGTATATGAAGGAGGAATAAGCCAAAATGAATAAATGCACAACGATAGCAATACTCAATCAAAAAGGTGGTGTCGGGAAAACAACCACGACCTATAATTTAGGTTGGGAACTGGGAAAGCTTGGAAAAAAGGTCTTGCTTGTGGATTTTGATTCCCAAGGAAACTTAACTATGCAAGCCGGTGTAATGTTGCCGGATAAATTAAATATAACCATTGCGGATTTTATGATGGCTCAAATGAAAGATATCCCTTTGCCGGAGGATGACATTATCATAAAAAAAGAAATGGTGGATGTTCTGCCCTGTAACATAACTTTGTCAGGGGTTGGGGATACGATTAATGGCGTAATGGAGAGAGAATTTGTACTGGATGGCGTTTTAGAAAAGCACAAAGAGGAGTATGATTATATTCTCATTGATTGTCAGCCGACATTGGGTATGCTGCCCATTAATGCAATGGCGACTTGTGACAAGGTCATTATTCCAGTTGTTTGCGAATTGTGGCCGATTAAGGGATTGGAAGCAGTGCTGAAATCAATCGCAAAAGTAAAAAGAAGAATGAACACGAAAATTGAAGTTGCGGGAATACTCATAACAAAGTATGAAGGGAATCTTAGTGAAACAAAATATATTGAAGGTATAATCAATGATGTTTTTTCAAAAAAAGTTCATATTTTTGAAAGTAAAATAGTGAAATGCGCAAAACTTGGGCAAGCCGGGAGAGAGGGATTAAGTGCAAGTGAAAAGATAAAAACCATTGGATCAAAGAGAGAACGCGAAAACATTGAAAAGGTTGTGGATGCCTATGAAACAGTGGCCAAAGAAATTATAATGAGCAATGAAAAACAAAGAGGGATCACAAATGGATGCAAATAATAGCTATGATGAAATGTTTTATGGGAATGATATCCCAGAGGAAAATCAGGAAACCATAATACCAACGGAAAGTCTGGTTGCTTTTTACGATCATATCTTTCCTCCCTACCAAGAGACGGCAATGCTGGAATTAATGAAAAGCATTGAGGACAATGGGTTATGGGAATCATTATTAGTGAGAAAACACCCAATAGAGGATGGCAAGTATGAAATATTATCCGGACACAATCGTGCGGAAGCGTGTCGCCGGCTGAAAATGGAAAATATTTCAGTAAAAATTATTTCAAAAGATATGACTGATAATGCAGCACGACTGATTGTCATTGATACTAACTTAAAACATAGAAGCCTCAATGAGTTGAAATTATCTCAAAGGGCTAGGATTGTTGGTGAATGGTATAAATTAATAAAGGCCCAAGGAACAAGAAAAGATCTGGAAAAAGAAGTTGATGAAGCGAATATCAAAGCTAAGGATAAGGAAGATGAACCGTTTTCATTGGGTTCTGCCCAAATATCACGCTACGTTCGAATCAATGAAAAGCTGATCGATGATTTAAAAGAGTGCCTGGATGATGGGAAATTAAGCATCATTGCCGGTTATGAAATCAGTTATCTGGAAGATGATGAACAAGACGTGGTCTGTGAGGCCATTAATAGTGGGGCAAAAATATCCACCAGTAAAGCAACGGAGATTAAAAAGAAAGGAAAAGAAATTAAAATTACAAAAGAAGTATTGGATGAGATGCTTGTAAAAAAGAAGAAGGAGGAGGATGATAAAAAATTATCGGTCAAGTTGTCCGATCAACTCATCGAAAAGTTTTTCAAAGATGTTCCAGAAACCGAAATAAAAGAAATCCTTGAGTTGGCCCTTGAAAGTTATTTTAAAGCATAAATGGCAATTATTAAAATGATCAATTCTTCCAATCAACAAACAAAGGGTGGAATGAAAAATTGCATTGAATATGCAAAAAAAATGGAAAACAAAGGCGGTTTGGCCCAAGGGATCAATTGCGATAGCAATTCGGCCTTCGAAGAATTTGAGTTAATAAAGAAGATATACCACAAAGAAACTGGACGGTTATATTTCCATATGGAACAAAGCTTTCCCCCGGATGCAAATATTACCCCTGAGCAAGCCCAGGAGATAGGACAGCGATTAATCAATGAGTCACCTATATTTAATGGGTTTCAGGTTGTAATGGGAACACATACGGATTGTGCGCATATACATAACCATTTTTGCATTAACAGCGTTAATGCAGACAATGGTGGAAAATGGCACATATCGTCCAACGACTTAAAAAACATAAAAGAAAAATCATTAAGTTTATGCAAGGAAAAGGACATTGAAATATGGTGGGCAAATAAAGAGAAACCGGATCTTGAAGGCGAACGGTTGCACACTACTAAACAGGGAGAGTGGGAAAAACAAAAAAACGGAATCAGTTGGAAATACGAACTATTCCTATCTGCTAAGGAGGCGTTGAAACATTCCCATAGCCAGGATGAATTTATCTTAAATATGAATAAGTTGGGATACAAAGTCCAATGGGATCATCACAAATACATTGTTTTCACAACCCCTGATGGTAAAAAATGCAGAAACAATAAATTGTATCCTTTAGATAAATGGACAAAAGAAAGCTTGCTGAAACAATTTGAGAAAAACGCTCAAAATAGAAGCGAAAAAACACAGGTCAAACATTTAAAAGAAATGGATGACACCGCCAAAGTGATAAAAAACATTGTGTCAGCCATCAAATATCAGGGTTCAAAAGGAAAGAAAAGTGATTTTCCACTCACCAATCTAAAAAAAGCACTGGAAGGAGAAGCTTTAAAAGAAAAAATGAAACAGAAAGATAATAGTGGATATGAATGGGAATTATATTAAATTTAATTAACATTAAAATATATTCTAACTTCTTATCTTCAAGATAAGAAGTTAAATAAAAGATAACAGTGATACCTGGGAAACTATTCAAGTTTGGAACTTCTTATCTTCGAGATAAGAAGTTCCAAAGATTAATATTTAAGGTGATAATGTGAATGAATTGATTGTTCCTGTTGTTGGGTTTGTGATAATCATTATGGCCTGGCTATTTCAATTTAATAAAAGGTGTGTGAAAAGAAATCCAATAAGCAAAAGATTTGGAATCCGGGAAAGAGGTGAAAGATTAAAGGATATTAAAAACGAAGATGAATTGATAGACCTGGAGTGGAAGAAAATAATAAAAAATATCCGCAAAAAAGAATCGTTTCATAATAATTGATAAAGGAGAAGGTATGGAATCAACTGTAAAAAGAAAACCATTCAGCAAAATGTTTGCGAAACGCGAAAGTGATGATTGGATAAGCCAAGTAAAAGTAGATGGTGATGATGAAGCAGCTACGGAATCAGATGGCATTGATATGAGTCGGGACGTGCAAGATGTAGACTGTGAGGAAGTGGACGCCTTTGATGAATCCCAAGATGAAAGAGCGACATATACAAACCATTCCTCTAAAAACATCTCAAAAAGCAAAGAAGTCCCAGAAGATAGAGCCATTATAAAAGAAGAAATAAAAACCGAAGTATCCACTCAAAACTCCACAAATGTCAGAATTGATGATATAACAACCGCCATGAAAGAGAATGAAAAATTGACTAATACAATAAAACGCCTGGAAGAAAGGCTCGAAACAATTGAAAAGGAAAACGACAAAAACTTATTTTGCCGTAAAGAATTAAAAAGCATTCTAGTTGATATTGGGTTGGGTGAAGAAGTGGATGTTTTCGAAAAGACTAAAATTGAATTAATCGAGAAAAATAAAGTAATTCAACACTTGGAAATGGTGGTTGCTGAAAACGGAAATTTTATAAATAACTTGCACTTAGGAATGTCTCAATTATTCGAACAAAAACCTCAACAAAGCCCAATGATTCAGGAAAACCAAGAGAAAAAAGCATTAATACAGCCCCAGCAAGAGGATAAAACAATAATTCAAGAAAAAACAATTGAAATTAAACCCCAAAAAGAAGTTGAGGTGGTTGAAATAGTAATGAAGATGCATAAAACCGGAAAAACCATTCGCCAAATATCATACAATACCGAGTTAACCATTCAAAACGTGGAAGAAATAATCAGAGACGAGGGAGGAACGCTTGAAAACGTATCTTAATAGCACTAAAAGCCAGGTCTTTTCTTTTTCAATACCCGAAAAAAATGCAAATTACATTTGTTTTAAACATACCATAGGGTTATGTAAGAAGGGCAAGATTCCCGAAAGTATACTAATGTGCTAACGCACCTTATTATACTTTCAGAACTTGCTTTCTCTAGGGAGAAAGTTAAGTATGGGGAGACCCCAAACCCCCTGAAAATTCTCGTTCAAAAATAAGTCAACTGTAAGGCGGTGAGATTGTGGATGTAAAAACAATCACTGAAAGAAGTACAACGGCTTTTGATACTCTATTTAAAAGCTATTTAGAAAAAGGGTGGAAGTTATATGGTGGTATTAGAACAGTACAGGCTAAACATGATATTTACCACTTCGCCACAATGGTTAAATAATAAAAAGAAGGAGGGATTAACATTGATGAAATAAAAACATTGGCTTGTTTGAGAATTGAAAATGGACTTACCCAACAAAGGCTTGCTGACATTATGAAAATTTATCGTTTGAAAATATCTTCATGGGAAAATGGCCGTTCAACGCCAGGGGATATTGAAAAAGAACAACTGTGTTTTATATTGCATATAACAAAAATTGAATTGGAACAGACATTGAATGTTGGTCAAAAGCCGAATCCACCAAGACCAAATTACGTATCATTCAGAGCAACTGATGAGGTTTATAGAAAAATAAAAGAAAACGCTGAAAAGGCTAATCTAAAAATTGGCACTTATGTAGCACTAACCTATGAAGGAGGGGATTTAGTTGTCATCGACGGGCTTAAAGATTTTATGGATGAACAGATGAAAATAGGTCGTAATCTCAATCAGTTAACAAAAATGTGCCATGTTGGAAAAATTACAGCTCCGGATCTAAAATCCATTCAATCAACAATGAATGATATTTACATCAAACTCAATCGTTTGATATAGATGTTTTTATTTACTCAAATTTAAAAAGGAGGATGACATGAATAAAGTAATTTTAGTTGGACGACTTACCAGAGATCCGGAGGTTAAAAACACCACCACCGGAAAAGCGGTGGCCACATTTAGCCTGGCGGTTGATCGGCGGTTTAAAAATAAGGATGGTCAAAAGGAAACTGATTTTGTACCTGTTGTGGTTTGGGGAAAACAGGCTGAACTGGTTGGACAATACTTGAATAAAGGAAGTCAAATTGGTGTATCCGGAAGATTGCAAGTGAGAAATTATGATGGGCAAGACGGCCAAAAACGTTATATAACAGAAGTTGTTGCGGATGAAATAACGTTCTTATCATCAAGCCAAAAAAACAAAAACGAACGACAGCAGCAACCGTCACCCCAGGAAGATTACAACGGTCCGCCACCAATGGGAATTGACGAAGATTTTCAATTGATGCCTGATGACGTTCCTTTTAGATAAATAAATAGTTAAATTCACATACAGGCATGAAGGCCTGTTTTTATTTGCTCAAAACCAAATACATACGAACTTCTTATCTCGAAGATAAGAAGTTAAAAAGGAGAAAGCGATGGAAATACAACAATTGGAAGAAAAACTGATTTATATTTGTTCCCCACTGAAAGGGAATGAAGAAAGAAGTATGGAGGAAAATCAACGGTTGGCTTTAAAGTGGGTGGCGGAAGCGGCTTGCATTCCAGGGATTATACCAATTGCTCCGCACACGTACTTCACTTTGTTTTTAGATGACACGATTTTATCACAGCGAAAAAACGGACTGGCCTTGGGAATTGGACTCTTGAAAAAAAGCGATGAAGTCTGGGTGCATGGAAACACATTGTCCCAAGGAATGATAGCAGAGATCATGTTGGCCTCAAATATGGGAATGCCAATCATTGCAAAACACATGGACCGGGCGGTATATCCGGAGTTGATGGCACACCAACAAGTGTTCAAAGAATCTTTCAACGATTTACAGTGGGAAGAAATATGCAAAGGGTTGGATGCCCAGGCGGATGTTTCCAGTTATTCAAGACCTTCTTTTTCTGTCAGTGAAATGAGAAATATGCGCTTGAGCATTGAGTGGGATAGAGCAAAAGGCAACGCCAGTAGGGAATTGGAAGATGAATGGGATAGGGAGGCGTAACGATGGCTCGATTTTCCGATGAAGTAATGGCACAGGTTAATAAAGTCAATGTGATTGAGTATGCGATACATGAAGGATATGATGTTCTGAAAAAAGGACGCGATTATAAAATTAAAGACGGCAGTGGTTTTATACTTGAACAAAATGGTGAAAAATGGAATCGCACTTCGGATCAATCCAAAGGTGCTGGTGGTGGCATTGTACAGTTTGTTATGTACACCAAAGAAAAATCATGGGTAGATGCAGTTAAGGATCTAATTGCTTACGGCAACATTCAGCATGAGCCTAGTGGTGCCGTTGCTACTTTCAAAAAAACCTTTAAACCTAAAGTTGTTGAGAAAGTCGATTTTAAACCGCCAAAGAAAAATACAACAGTGAAACACGTTTACTCCTATTTAATTAACACACGAAAAATTGACAAAGATATTTTAGCTTGCTATACCAATAGAAATTTGATTTATGAAGATGATCATAGAAATTGTGTTTTTTGTTGTTTCGATGAAAAGGGAGTTATGAAAAACGCTTCGCTCAGAGGAACCTATGATACTAAAGGTGATCCGTTTAAAGGGATGCCCGAAGGCTCAGACAAAATATATCCTTTTGCATTCCCGGGGAAAGGCAATAAGGTTTTCGTTTTTGAGGCCCCTATTGATCTTATGAGTTTTCAAACGATGCAAAAGAGATTTGGTGATCTGGATCAACAGAAAGGAGATCATTACATCGCATTAAATGGTGTTATTAGTGGTCCTTTGATTCACTATTTAGAAGGCCATAAAAACATTGATAAGGTTATATTTTGTCTAGATAACGACCTGGCCGGGACCATGAATACAGCGTGTCTAAGCAATATTCTTGATGAAAAATATCCTCAAAAGTATAAAATTGAAATGAGGGTTCCGGAGGAAGGTGAAAAAGACTGGAATAACAGTCTGGTAAGGATGACGAATAAAGCAGACGAAGTTGTAAATCAAAGGGAAGTAGAAGGTGACTGGGATAGAGAACAATGAAGGGCCAAATGATTTTAGAATATGAGATTGAAACAATGGCGAATTGAAAGATGCAACTTCTTATCTTCGAGATAAGAAGTTAAAACAGAAAGGAAAAGGCTTTGAGATTTCACTATAGAAAACTTGGTCTAGTGTGCTGCTTAATTATTGCTTGTGGAATTGTCACAAGCGGATGTTTTGTAGGTGATATTTTATCAGACATGATGCGTACCCCATCGGTGGCTGGTGATTGGTACAATAAAGAGACAAAAACATATATTTCATTAAAGGATGATGGGAAGTTTACAATGGGATACGGAAAAGGTAATGCCAATACCGGAGGAACGTATACAACTGATAAGAAAGAAATAACCTTGCACCTGGAATACACGATTACAGCTGATGGTAATAAAGAAGACTGGGATAAAAATAGCAACCTTGGTAAAGGCGGTAAAATCGTCATGCCTTATGAATTTAAAAGCGCCAACCAAATGCTCATTAAGTCAGAAGGTGGAAATATACTCTACGATAAAATTGGGGGTGAAAGCGTAGAAGTCACAAATGCGAATCTTATCGGAACATGGAATTATGAAAAAGGAGGATTGACACTTGTTTTTAAAGAAGATAATCAATATTCAATTATTGAAAACACGGAAGGCTCCGAAGATGCAATCGGAAATTATGTCCTTGAAAATAGTCAACTAACACTTAAAGGTATTGGTGAAGATAAAGTATTCACTTGTGAATTTGCAACGAAAGACCGATTGTTATTAACCAATGATGCCGGTCAATTTTACTATGAAAGGAATAAGTGATCCAGATGGAAGAAAAGAAAAAGCAGCTTATTGTTGCGATTTTAATATTCTTTGGTGGATCGTTTTCTTGCCTGTATTTTGCCAGGGTCATTGACGGATTATTAACCGGACAAGGTGTTCTGAATTTATGGGTTCCTTTTGGTCTTGTCTTTGGCGGTGTCCTGGACAGCGAACCACAACGAATGATCTTTTTCCTTTTAATTGGCATCGTCTTTTTATTGGCTGTGTCTTTTTTTGTTTCAAGTAATAAATCATACAGAAGTGATGTTAACCAAATTACTCCGGCGATTAAAACACCAGTTGCCACAGGCCAATACCAATGTGGATCGGCGGTGTGGTTGAGCGAAAAAGAAAAGAAGGAGGCTTTCGAATCATTTATTCTCAAGAAAAACAGCGATTTTATGAAGGGGGTGATGCAAAGCGGGAACGAAGAAAAAATGAAGATCAGAGAAAGGGTTTGTTGGACTGATCCAGTACAGCATTGCGACAAGGAACCACTAAAACATGGGGGCCTCGTGGTAGGTAAAAGTGATCTTAAACATGGTAACGAAGAAATTTATTTTATTGGAGAAGATGTACACGGTTTAATCATTGGTTCTACCCGGTGCGGTAAAACTAGAACGGTTGTATTACAGACTATTGCAACCTTGGTTTTAGCATCGGAATCCATGGTTGTTTGCGATCCCAAAGGTGAACTTCATAATTATACCAGCGCCTTTGCAAAAAAATGTGGTTTTGATGTGTATGCTCTGGATTTCAAAAATCCGCTTAAAAGCGATTGCTATAACTTCTTGCAACCGGTGATTGATGCAATCAATGAAGGGGATGAATCAAGGGCGATAGACATTACCTGGGATATCACAAGAGCCATGGTAGGCGAAGCCAAAGGTGAAAAAATATGGAATCAAGGTGAAGCCAGTATTATTGCCAGTGCCATCCTGGTTGTTGTGATTGAAAACCAAGATCAACCTGATTTACAGAACATGACAAACGTTTATTTCTTCATTTCGAAAATGTGTAAACCGCCAAAACATCCAGATCCAGATATGGCGATCGTTAAATACATGAACGATTTAAAAGGAATAAATCCTACACATCCGGCGGTGGGGTTGTTGGCCATTTCAGAAATTGCGCCATCCCGAACCCGGGGGAGTTTTTACACGGCTGCTTTAGCCACCTTGCGGTTATTCACGAACCCCTTGATTTATGAAATGACACGAAAGAGTGATTTCAGACCTCGACAGCTGGGGGAAAAGAAAACCATCATTTACATGATTTTACCGGATGAAAAAACGACCTATTATTCATTGGCCAGTCTTTTCTGCACACAACAATATGGTGCATTGATTAATCTTGCAGACGGCCTTGGAGGGCGTTTGCCCATACGCACAAACTTTGTGCTTGATGAATTTGGGAACTTTACTTCCATTCCGGATTTTGCCAACCAATTAACAGTTGGTGGTGGACGAGGCATTCGCTTTAATTTGTTTTTACAATCCTTTGCTCAGTTGGAAGAAAAGTATGGGAAAGAAGTTGCCAGAATTATTAAAGGCAACTGTGAAACATGGATTTACTTACAAACCGACGACCCTGAAACGCTCAGAGAGATTAGTGATAAATTAGGAAAATATACCACTTCGGTATACTCATTAAGCAGTTCACAACAACGTTTTGCCGAAGGCTCTTCTTCACAGTCAGTTAATCTGGTTGGGCGTGAATTGCTAATGCCGGATGAAGTCAAAAAAATAAGACGTCCTTACAATTTGGTGACCAGTCGCAATAATCCGGCCATTATGATTTCACCCGATGTTTCAGGATGGGTGTTTAATGATCTCTTTGGCATGGGAAGCGAAAATCATAATACAAAGCTACGCATTATTCGTGATGAGGCAAGACCCAAAAAACGCGAAGAAAAAATAAAACTATGGAGGATCTGGGAAGAATATTCTTTTTAAGCATTCCAATAAAAAATGAAGGGAGGTGATAAAATGGATGGTTTTATAGGTTATACAGGAACAGTATCATTAATTAATGATCTCATTGGGATACTTATTATATTGGCGCCGATTGTGGCAATTGTTTTGACTATTTACTTTGCTATTCAACGTTCTGGCTCTGATGAAATGGATCAGAAAATGTGGGGAAAGCGAATTAAAAACGCCTGGATATGCTGCGGGATTGCGGTTATTGCAAGTGCGTTGGTTAAACTTATTTTTGGTTATTACAGTTAATAAAAGAAAGGGTAAATGAAGATGGGTTTTTGTCGAGCGCCACCTTGGACCATTATAAGATCGCGTTTTGTTAAACAAGTATTCAAAGAAAGAAATGGAGACTAAATTGAAAGAAAAATTATTAAGAAGTTTTGTTGTGGCCAAAAATGAGGTTAATGGATTCGCGAAAAATAAAGCTGCGGATGTTTTAAAAACAGACGGAGGTGAAGCCTATGTTGATACCGGGGTTAAAATTGTTATTGCCATTGTTATTGGCAGCTTGTTGCTGGTTGGTTTAATCGCACTCATGGGTGATAATGTTCTCCCAATGATTACGGATAGCATTACGGATATGTTCGGAAATGCAACTGTTACACCATAATAGTTAAATGAAATGGAGGGGTGGACGTATACGTTCACCCCTCCATTTTTAATAACAACAGAAAGGAGTGTTTAATTGTTTGCTATTTTTGAGGCTTTCATAAAGGAACTCGTGAAGAACAGTCAGATGTTTGCTGAATCAAAGGCTGGTGATATTCAAATGGGCGCCCTCCAATTTTTGGCGGATAATGTATTCTATCTGGAAAACTGGATAGGGGATGGTTCGAAAATGAACTTTTTTTCCGGTGTGAGTACGATTCTTTACTCACTGGCAATATGGCTATTAATATTAAAGTTCACGAAAAAAGGGTTTGAAACCCATATCACATGGACTGATGGGGATCTTGATGCTGATCCGTTTGCTATGTTCACTCGTTTTGTTAAGGCGCTAATTTTAATGATCGCTTTTCCAGTTCTATACAATTTTTTCGCTCGTATTTGTACTGGGGTATTGGCAGCACTTTTGAATAGTGTGACGGATGAATTGGAGTGGGCAGATGGTATGACAAATATCATTGAAACGATGTCTAGCGGGTTGGTGATTTTATTAATTTTCTGGATTGGAAACATTGTCCTTTACTTTCAACTGCTAATGCGTGGTATTGAAATATATATCATGCGCATTGGATTTCCTTTGGCCTGTATTGGGTTATTGGAAAGTGATAATGGAGCATTCGCACCCTACATGATGACGTTTTTTCAATGTGCGGTGACAACGGTGGTTCAATTAACGTTAATGCAATTAGCTTTTTCACTCATGTTAACCGGAGACACATTCATTAGTCTGGGGATGTTGTTTACAGGCATTTCGACACCTAAGCTGCTGCAACAATTTATGGTACCAACCGGCGGTGGGGCTAACCTATCCGGAAAAATGTATTCGGCTGTTCGTATTGTCGATGTGGTTCGTAGTGCGGTCAAGTGAGGGGGTGAAAGATGGATTATCTTGGAGACATACAAACATTGAGAAATATGCTTTTAGTGCTTATTAATGTTGGTGTTATTTTACGTGTGATCTATTGTGCAATCATTGCTGCTTCTTCCTATGAGGAAAAGGATATCTATTTTAAACGGATAAAAAATGCCATTATCTTTGGGATCATGGCAAACTTACTCATTGTATTTAAAGATGTTCTCCTGAGTTATTATCCAGGAGCATAAATAAGGAGGAATAAATTTGGAAAATGAAGAACTATACATTCCCATGGGAATCAAGTCAAAACGAGATAAAATTACAGGGTTTGGAAATAAAGAGCTTTTCATCATAGCGGTCATTTGCGCTATTACCTTGATTCTGGTGTCAATTTATTATGGCATATCTCAGGACAGCTTTGGGGCTGTGTTTACTTGTATGATAGTGGGAGTAACGACACTGGTGATTCTCAAAAAAAGCGAAAGCAATCAATCAGTTCTTGATTTATTAACACACGTCATACATTACTGGAGGGGGCAAAAGAAATATAAATACAGATACTTAAACGAGTGGGAATAATGGAGGGATGACATGATCTGCCTTTCATTTATATTGGTGCTGTTCATTTGGATCTTCCTGGGATGGCTGCTTGGTTGGTGCTTGAATCTTAAAATATTGCCTAAATCATGGCTTATCTGCATTCCAAGTATATTAAGCTTGCTTCTCATTGAAGATCCGACTTTAATCATAAAAACAGGCGTTTTTATGGGGGTGTTATTGTTTGTGGCTTATTACGATTATCAGACAAAAACCATTCCACGTTTTGTGCATTTTGTTTTATTAATAACTGGACTGATTGGCATCAATCTTTCCTGGCTCATTAATCAGGCGATCCCCGGAATGTTGTTTTTACCATTTCCAGTGATGGCTGTTTATTTTTATCAAAAACAAAAAGATCCAATCAAAAACATTGGAATTGGGGATATTAAATTAATTGCAGCTTGCGGTTTTGTGGTTGGAATTAATAAAGGGGTATTGGGGTTGTTTGTGGGTTTGGCATTGGCTTTGCTTTGGTGTTTGATTAAAAGAATGAACCAGTCAACATCATTTCCTTTTGCCCCGTTTCTTTGTTGTGGCTTTATTGTTAGTTACCTGTTAAATGTTTTATCCATATAAAAAATACCTTGAAGGGAAGGTGATGGAGTGAGTAAAAAAGGAAAAATCAGCCGTAGAACCATCTTGGGTGTTTCGGTCCTGATCATATCGGGGTTGCTTGCATTCGTATTATATCCGCTCATCATTGGATTAATCGGCCAGACAACGGAGATTGTAAGAGTTAAAGATACAATCGTTGTGGGGGAAACGATCAGCAAAGAAAATACGGTAACCGTCAAAGTGAGTGGCTACAATTTACCGCCGAATGTCATAAAAAACCAAAAAGATGTTCTTGGAAAATATGCAACGGCTAAATTAGAGCCGGGAGACTATATCCTCAAAAGCAAATTGGTGGAAAACATGATTACAAGCGGAAATTACATGAATGCTTTAGACGGCAATAAGCAGATTATTTCAGTCACCATCAAAGATTTTGCCAATGGCATATCCGGGAAACTCATGCCTGGTGATGTTGTGGCAGTATTAAACAATGCGGAAGTAGTCAACAATCGCAGTGCGGTTTATCCTGAATTGCAATATGTGAAAGTATTAGCGGTCACAAGCCCTACCGGAGTGGATATGGGTGGGGAAAAAGCAACCGATGGAACAGAACTACCGGCAACCGTGTCCTTACTCGTTAATAAATCACAGGCCCAGATGCTTTCAGGGTTAGAGAAAAATGGAAACATCTATTTTACATTGATTTACCGAGGGGATGAAGAAACAGCCAATCAATTTTTAAAGAAGCAAGATGAAACCCTTGCCAGCAGTGGCAACTTGTAGATAAAGAAAGGTGTGATTAAAAAATGGAATTAATTGGAGTTTGGGGAAGTCCGGGGAGTGGGAAATCAACATTAAGTTTGGAATTGGCAAAAAATATTGTTAAGGAAACAAACGAAAATTGCCTTCTTATTTTCTGCGAAGATCAAGGAAGTCCACTTAGCTTCTTTTTTCCCGGATTAAATAAGACGGGTGGAAGCCTTGGCAGAATCATTACATCCGCTGGGTTTTCCCAAGATGAATTAAAAAAATCATTAGTGAATCACCCTAGAAATGATCGTTTAGCTTTTTTAGGGTATCGCAATGAAGAATCAAAGCTAACATACTCAACCGTCAATGAATCACAAGTCATTGATTTATTTATAACCCTTAATCATATATTTAAATATATTGTTGTTGACTGTAAATCTGATTTTACAACCGATCTGATTACCCAGTATATTTTAAAAGAAGGACAATGTCTGATGCTCGGAGGCGGTGATCTGAAAAGCATCGCTTTTTTTAATGGAACCTTACGGCTCATGGAGGATTACCCGGGATTCAGAGACCGCAAAATAAAAGCGGTAAACAATCCCTGGGATTTTGAAACCTGGCGGTTGGTTGCAGAAAAATATGCGGGTACGGAATACTTCTTCCCCTATTGTACTGAGATACAAAAAATGTATTTAGAAGAACAAAGCATTGAAGCCCTTGACAACTCAAAAAAGAACAAAGAATTTATGACGGAAATGACGGATCTTACCTGCCATTTTTTAGGTCTGGAAGTGCAAAATAAAAAAGCTGTAAAAAAAGAAAAAAAGCAAAAGAAAGCATCAAGACGTCAGAGCAATGTGGAGGAGGTTATAGAGTATGATTAATACTGTCCAGAAGCTGGATCGCAATGAAGAACTCGCAAAGGTTGTTGGGAGATGCCAAACTCATATTAGAACAAATTTCCCACTGGCCTTAACGAACAATACGGTTAATGAACGAAACATTAAAAGTTTTATCGAGAAATTCGTGAAAGATCATAAAGTGACCATGGTTGGTTTTACTGGGATACAGTTAATCAATCGGGTTTACTGGGAAATGGTTGAGTATAGCGTGATTACCCCTTATCTTAATGATAAAGATGTGGAAGAAATCAACATCAACTCATGGGATGCCATTAAGATCCATCGGCGTAACGGAACCATCGAAACCTTAGCGGATGGCTTCTTATCAGCAACCCACGCAAGAGATATTATTATCCGATTGTTACAGGCTGAATCAGAGGTTTTGCTTGATGAAGAAAAGCCCATCGTTCGAGGGCATTTAAAAAACAATATTCGTATTTCAGCATCAAGTACACCAGTTCTTGATGCCATCCGAGGTGTACAGGCTTCCATTCGAATCATTAATCCGGGGAACATGAAGCGCCGGGATTTTATTAGGCATGAAACTTTAACCAGTGAAATGTTTGCATTTTTATCCATTTGCCTTTCACATGAAGTGAGTATGTGCATCACCGGGGCCACCAACTCCGGGAAAACCACTTTAATGAGTGGTATTTTAGGTGAAGTTCCAAAAGATCAGCGAATTATCACCATTGAAGAAGAAACACGCGAGTTTGACCTGGTCCATCGAAACGCCGATGGTGTTATTGACAACAATGTGGTTCAGTGGGTTACCTTTGGTGAGTATGACATGAAACGTCTTCTGGAACAGGCTCTCACCAACACCCCGCGTATTATTTGTATGGCGGAAATGAAAAGCGACGAAGCCTATTCGGCACAAGAGGCTGCACGTACGGGCCATGCGGTTATAACAACGACTCATGCCGATTCGTGTCGGGCCACCTATAAACGGATCATTACCCTTTGCAAACTGACAAGTGATATGGATTACGATACCCTGTTTGACTTAGTCACAGAGGCATTTCCGATTATTGTTTTTACAAAGAAATTAAAAAACAATACCAGAAAAGTTATGGAAATCACCGAATGTATCCACCACGATGATGCTCGTTCAATCACCATTCAGACACTGTATGAATATGATATCGAAAGAAACGATATTGATGCTGATGGACAGCCGGTTATTACAGGTAGATTTGTTAAACGCAACAATATCTCAAAGTCACTGCAACGCCGATTTGCAGCTAATGGCGTACCGACTAATCTCATCGAGTCTCTCTTAAGAGGTACAGTGGAATGACCACAATGATGATGGCGCTATTTGTCTTTTTAGTGGTCGGTTCTTTTTTATTATTCAATATCTCCGCTTTTGAAATGACGGAAGATTTGATTCAATCAGCGTCAAACGGTAAAGACGATATTCAAAGTTTGATTAACGAAGCCTTAAACAAAAGAAACAGAGGCCCACTCAAAGGGTTTCAACAACTGATCACCGAGACTCAGACAATCTTAAAAATAACCGGCAGAAAAAATATGTTTTCCAAATTGTGTGCAGTTTCCATGGTTTTATTAGTGGTTGGAGCTACTTTTGGGTTCTTGATTCAGAATGGTTTTTTATCGCTTGTTTTAGGCTTTGGCTTGGCGCTCATTCCATTCTGGTATATAAAATTATCAGAACATACCTTCCAAAAGGAATTGAACGAGGAGCTGGAAACATCATTATCCGTTATTACCACAACGTATACGCGAAATGAAAATATTATAAAAGCTGTGGAGGAAAACATTTACCATATAAAACCACCGGTAGCAGATGTGTTTCAGAGCTTTTTAAACGACACCAAATACATCAGTGCCAGTACTTCAGATGCTTTATTGCGCATGAGTACTAAAATCAACAACAGCGTGTTTAAAGAATGGTGTTACGCACTGATTGCTTGCCAGGACAATCGCAACCTTAAAAATACGTTATCCCCCATCGTTAAAAAACTTTCGGATGTGAGAGTAGTTACTGGGGATTTATCCATGGCCTTGTATGATCCACTAAGAGAAATGCTGATTATGTCAGGATTGGTCGTTGGATTTCCACTACTCATATATTTTGTTAATATCGAATGGTTCCGTATTTTGGTTGACACATACTTAGGAAAAGGGGTTTTGGCCATTGATTGGTTATTGGCTTTTATTGCCGTCAATGCTGGCATTCGTTTAACTAAACCCATAGAATACAAGAGGTAAAAATGAATTTAAATCTATTATTTTATATTGGATTAACTTGTTTATTGAGTTTTGGTTTATTTCAGTTGTTTGCCGGAGTTTTTAATGTACCAAGCAAGCGAGAGATAGATACCATTGTGGCCGTAGGTAAAATCAAAAGAGAAAAATCAAGTGCGTTGGATGTGGCTTTTTTTAAAGGCTCTCACGCCATTGCAAAGCATATTACCATTAATCCATACAAACGCAAAAAAATGAAAGCGATGCTTGAGGCGCTGGGAATTATGAAAACGCCGGAAGTTGTGTATGCAACAGCAATTATTAAAGCCGGTATTTGTTTGTTATGTGCTGTGATTATGGGATTTATTGTTCCGCTCATTGCCATTCCTTTAGTGGTTTTGGCTTTTTTGCTTTATACCAAAGAATTGCAATCACCAACATCATTAATGATGGAGAGAAGGGAAGAAATTGATCGTGAATTACCACGGTTTGTTGGTACCATTGAACAAGAATTAAAAAGTCGACGTGATGTTTTGGGAATATTTACTGATTATCGAAAAAACGCCGGCACTGCTTTTGGTGAAGAATTAGATGTCACGATTGCCGATATGAAATCAAGTAATTATGAAAATGCACTGACTCGAATGGAAAGCCGAATTGGATCTTCGGGTCTGGCTAATATTACAAGAGGCTTAATCGCTGTGTTAAGAGGGGATGATGGTAAAGCGTACTTTGAAATGCTCAATCACGAAATGCGGGCTTTAGAGATTAACCAATTGAAAATGGAAGTGTTAAAAAGGCCGTCTAAAATAAAAAAATATACGGTACTGCTTTTAGTTTCGTTTATTGCTTCCTTTTTCGTCATAATCGGTTATCAAATATTTACTACGCTGCCAACGATATTTTAGAAAGGGGAAAGCGTGAAAAAGATATTAAAATCAGATGATGGTTTTGCTTATATAGATGCTATCCTTGTTTTTGTTTTTGCAATGCTTGGATTAAGTCTTATCCTTGGCGTCTTGCCTGTTTTTATGCAGAAACAAAATCTCGATTATATGGCGCACGAAGTTATTAAAACAGCCGAAGTTCAAGGAAACACCGGGGCAAAGGCTTTGGAACGATACAATGAAGTTCAAGACGATACCGGACTTGAGCCAGAATCAATCAGCTTTGATGGCACTGAACATATCGGGGCTACTAAAAATGTACAAATAAACGATACGATCCGAGTAACATTAATCTCCAATTTTTCTTTATTTAATGGATACCTGATGGATGAGGGCATCAACATTGAATTATCGTCAACAGCAACCGGAAGAAGTGGAGTGTATTACAAATGATGCAAATTATAAAAAGGATCAAAGGAAAGGATGAAGGTTCGATGGCTCCATTGGTTGTTGTCGTCCTGTTGATTTCCCTTTTGCTCTTTTGCGTTGGTTGGGAATATTTGCGCATGGTGACCATTGTTATGCAGTTGGATCATGCGGTTGAATTATCAGTGGAAGGAGTGGCGACAGAAAATTGGGAAAACATTTATCAAGGCGTAAGAGAAGGCTATGCCGGAGCCTATACCAAAAATGATGTATTGGATGGATGGGATGATGTGATGACCAGACAAAATATTCTCAGTCAGTTAAACGAGATGATTGATTTTGAAACCGTTGGAACGTCCTGGGTAAAAAAGGATGATAGCGGAAGGATTTTGTTTCAGCTTGAACCAAAAGAAACAGAAGTGAAAATCATCAACACCGGTCTTGGGGCTACAGAGAGAGAGGCTTTAGTTATTGAAACAACCAATACAATCACTGTTCCCTGGATGTTTGCCGGGCTTTGGCTAGATGCTGAACCGCTGGTTATTCATCGAACAACTGAGTGTCAGTACACACCGAAATTTTAACCTTTTATCTTCGAGATAAGAAGTTAAAATGAAAAAGCACCGATCCCCATTAAGGCAATCAGTGCTTAGACATAAGAATCTGGTAATAGACAAGTAAGCGTCTACTTGAAGTATTATAATTATTAAACAATTGTTTGTCAAGGCAGCACAAAGAGACACCGTGAAAATAATTCAAAGAAGTATTGACAGATGATATCGGTTACTATACAATGATTTAATTTAAAAAAACAAATTGAAGGAGAAGCTAAAATGATGAAAGCAAGAGTAACAACTATTATGAACTGGTTCCAAAATTCAACTACAAAGCAAAAGTTAATTGTCGGTCTTGGTGGATTATTGGCAACCTCGTTAGTGGTGACAGGCGTGTATTTAGCAATTCCTAAAAATACCGGGACCCCGATCTCGGCAACAAGCAATGAAAATGTTACAGTAAAAGATATTGAAACAAAAACACCCACCCCGGTTGTTTCCACTCCGGCAGAAAGCACCGTTGTTCAAGAAGTACAAGCAACCGAAGACTTGAGTACGGTCGTAGAAAACAATGCTGTTACCGTGGACACACCTCAAAGTGTTACAGAAGAATATTATACAACAGAAGATACCGGGGGACGATATGAAGCACCCCAGGAAACCTACAGTGAACCGGCTTACGAAGCACCGGCAGCCAGTGAACCGGCCTATGAAGCACCGGCAGCCAGTGAACCGGCAAGCAGTGGCGGTTGGGATGGAAATTTAGGGGCAACAAAAGGCGACAATTCAGGGGCTGAAAATGGCGGTTGGGGCGTTGGGAATTAACCAAAAAAACTAAATAATTATAACACGAGAACAATTTACGGATTGTTCTTTTTTATTGCCAAAAATTGAAGGAGGAAAGCATGGATTCTATTGTGCTAAAGTGGTTAAAGTCCCTATGGTTGTTTTTAACGATCGTTTTGATAGTAGGTTTTATATGGTCCGTTACGCCAACCATTGCAAAAGCAGAAGATAATTCGTCCACTGTTCCTGGGAATCCCGCATATACGGACGATGCTTTTTATTATTCAGATCAATATATGTGGAAGGTTTCATTGTTTGTGGCCAAATCGGATACGGTGAACAAAGAAACCTCCACAATGGATGATTTTCATCGGATTGGAAGCCATGCAGTATATCTAACCCCAGTATCAAACTGGAATGACTGGTATGCCGGTTCCCGGCCGTCTAACATTTCAGGGTTGTATTTTTCTAAAGAAAATAAAGTGGATACTTTGAATGAACTAAAAAGCAAAGGGGGAAATGTGAACGCACTTGATCCTGTTGAACTTGCAACAGCAAATGGCGTTTATGTGTTAAATCCAACCAATACACCCAAATACGTACCACAACTTAATGATGGGGATGTGTATGACAATGGTGTGATTTACAAGGATTGCATGAATACCATCACTGATGTGACCAAATATTTTAATGATCCTTCAACGATGTTTGATTTGTTGAATTTTTATGCGGGTAAACAAGGAATTTCAAAGGAGGCTTTGATCCAAAACTTGGAGTTTACCATTGATGGGGAAACCCGTACTGGATGGAACCCTGAAGGTATATTGCCTAAGGTAATTAGCGACAATCCCACCAATCAGGTAGAATGGCTGATCGTATACGAACCGGTATCCATTGTTTATGTGAAAAACACTGCCAACCCAGGTTCTTATTATGGTTATGCTTTAACCGCCACCGATTTTGCAGTATCCCAGATTAAACACCAAATGGATTGGCTTTATGATGAAACACGATGGCCGGCGTGGACCGGACTTCAAGCTGATGCCTGGAAGGCCAATGCAAACCGTCAACATGTTTCACGGCTCAGTCATTTGCTTATGGGTAACTCGGTATTAACAAAAAATACATGGTATGGTCTGAAGGCCGGTACCGGTGTAGATCAAAATGCTGCGATACCCAACAACCGATGGACCAGTGCCAATGAGATTAAATATGGCGGTTGGGGTATGACCCGATGGTTAAAACCGGCTGAATTTGGCAAACCAACGGGTAACGATTATCGGCCCAATACGGATGTTATTATCACCACTCCCGTCTACAGTAATATCGATACCACGCCGGGTAGCGAATTGACGGTGACTTATGAAATCAATGGCGAAACCTTTACCGATAAAATCATTTCCCCAATGAAAACCGAATCACTTAGTTACTTTAAGTGGCACTCCCCAGATGTGGACGTGGAAACGGAATATGATTTAAAAATATCCGTATCCCCTTATCCCAAGGGAACCCTGAATAATGGGGGGAATGAATATACCCACCGAAAGATTATTGTGAGGCCGTTAGTAGCAAATAATCCTCCGGACCCCAAGGTTGGTGATAAGATGCCAATTGATTTACCGGCAGATATTATTATCCCAACCATTATTGATTCCGAGGATAAAGCTTATGAAGGGCAAACAGCATTGATTAAAAGCGTTACTGAAATAACACAAGCTCCTCATTATTTAAATGCGTCCATTGTGTTGGAAGTTGTGACAAACAGAGCCACTAAAAACCTCAGCTTTAACAACTTGGATACTGGAGAAGGAAAACAATTAACAATCGAATCTCTAGGTAGTGGAATACTTGCTAAATATACCCTCAACGAATTATCAGACGAAATTACATGGCAACTTGAATTTACACCTAAAGGTTTAGGAATCAACCATTACTCATTTACTCCGAACAATGCCTTAAATGGTGCGGGAAATGCTTATGCCTATAATGCGGATGTTCTCAGTGATCTCTATAACCCTGTGATTAATTCCATAAGCATATCCCAACCGGATGCAGCTTATACAGAGCATGGCATATATACCCAGTATCAGGAAGCCACCATTACTATTATGACAGATAAGAACGTGGATCAGATTGATGTGACGTCACCACAAGGTAATAAAACATTAACGCCTTATACGGAATACAGTGATGAAGATATTCATGGAGACGATCAAAGTATGGATATGAACAATGATTCTTTGATTGACCAAACCGATTATAATATCTTAAAAGCTCATATTGACGGAAGTTGTGAAAACTTCACGGCAAAGGTACCCTGTACTCATTGTGGAGCAAAGGATCTTACCGGAGATAATAAAATTGACAACCGTGATTTAACAGCGATGCAAAAACATTTAGATGGCGATTGTGCCATGGATAACTGCTATTTTCACGGGAAACAAGTTACCCGAACGGAAGTAGGAAATGAATATCAATGGAAGATCCGATGGATTCCAAGAATCGATGGAGAAAGCACCCTGGCTTTTACGCCAAAGCGTTTGGCGATGACCTCAGATATTTATACAGGGAAAACCAAGTCGTTAACATTAACAGCAGAAGAATACAAAAACCCGGTAATTATTACCGCCGGACTGGACCCGGATCTTGATAAATACATGATAAATTCCACGATTAAACTATACGCTGTGACACCACTTGAAACGGATCAGATGGTGTTTAAAACAAGTAAAGGAACGTTTATTATTAAGAGTCCTGACACCATTGATTTGACTAAAAAGGAAAAAGTCTGGAGCAAAAGTTTTAATGCCGACAAAGCGGGATCTGAAACCTTTGCCCTGACAGGTCAAGGCGAACAATCAACTGGTTATTTATCAGGAGAAACAGTATCGTTTACCGCTAACATTGTCAATCCCCAAGTGCTAATTTTAAACTATCACAGTACGGAACACGAATGGACCTATACTGACGGGGAGGGAAATGTAATTGCTTATGTGTACGATAGTGTTGCAGTTACGGCCACAGCCAATGCGGATACAGACTATATCATTTTTAAAACACCAAACGGTGAATATGTCACAGAGGATTCATATTATGTATCTGGTGGTAATCGTATATTTACAACATCCTTCACTGTTGAAAGCGAAGGATCAATTACGACAATGGCAACCGCTTACTCAACGGCGGGAGCTGGAAATAATCTCTATAAAACATTAATAACAGAAACAATGGTTAACACCATTTCAATTGGGCAAGCCTATACTGTTCCAACTTCTGGTTTTTTGCCGGGAGCAACAGTCGCAATGAACCCATCTGTTTCAAATGTTAAAAACGTCCCATGTTATGTGCGTGTTAAAGCCGTGATATCCAACAGTAATGTTAAGGATTGCCTTGATATTAACTTTGATACGGCATCCTGGACATATAACATATCCGATGGCTATTACTATTACAATTCGGCCATCAATCCACAAGGAATGACTACACCGCTTTTCACGCACATTACTGTTAAGGGAGAAGCTGAAATGACCGAGATACAAAAAGAATTGTTTAATGATTTTGATGAAGATATGATTATATATGCGGAATCTGTACAAGCGGAATCCTTTGACACCGCTGCGAAAGCATTCAGTGCAGTGAATTAGAAAGAGAGGATAATTATTTGATATACAAACATATTCACCCAAGAGGGATACTTTTATTTATGATCCTGATAACGCTTTTAATTGGAAGCTCATTTTCTTTTTTCAATAGCACCATGGTATATGCAGCAACAAAAACACCAGGAGGACTTTTAGACGACCACCCAAACGGAGCGGTCGTTTCCTCTATTGAGATGCAAGATGATCTGCGAATAACCGGAACGGCACCTTTTGATACGGCCCAAGGGGTAGGAAACGACATCAGTTCTGCTGACAACATCGTCAGAACATTTGATAAAGTGGTTTACAATGTTAAATCAACCTTCAGCATTAATGGAGAAAACCCTGATACCGCCAATGTTTTGAGTTATACCGGCGGGATCCTCCACGTAAAATGTGTGGTTCCGAATACCGCACAAACCAATGACGGAAAGGTGCGGTGGGATATTGAAAGCTTGGGATTGAACGCTCAAAACGTGGTATTGTCCACCGATGGACTAACCTTGGATTTCGACTATATTTTTGAGAAAAACACTACCACGATCCCGGGGAATCGTACTCTGCCCATTCCACTGTCAATATCCAAAGCAAGCAATGGGACACAAATTACACCAACCTTTACAACTTACTTAACTGGCAATACACAAGCACAAGCTAAAAGCGTCACTGATACCCCGGTGGTTGTCAGTGCATCTCCAAACTATAATGTGCAATTGATTCGAAACGCATCCATATCAAAAAAAGCCAGCCTTCCCGTCAATGGAAAAACCGTTGACGGACGCATGTATGGCTATGGCATCAGTATCCAATTAGACAACCGCGGTTCAGCGATTAATAAAGGCCTTAAAGGGCTTGAAGTGCCCAATGGCGAGATTACCTTTGATCTTGACTACCTGGTCCAGAAAGAAGCCGTGCCGGGAAGCGGAGTTTTAACCGATGTTACCGATGCCATGAGCCCCATACTCTGGAACTATAAAGTCAATGCTGGTGGAGTCACTGGCAATATTGCAGGACGCACCATGATGTTTGGTGTCAATACCCAATACGCACTGGGAAGTACACCCTATGGGAAAGGTGGAGGTGCCAATGCCTGTTATGATTCTGGACAGATCACAGCACAGGAAAAACAGGCAGAGCATAAGATCACCTTTAACGTTAATAATTATCAATTCAGTCCACAAAACATCTTCCCCTATGCAGTGGCGGGAGAGTCTTATGTCGGAACTACGGGGTCAATTCCAACAAACCTTGGTGTTTTTATTGCCGGCTACGTTGAATTACTCATGCCGTTACCATCGGATCAAAGTGAAACGGCAAATTATTACCTCACTGTAAATGATGACAATTTTAAGGCCACCTCACAATCAGGGGCCGTTGTGACGCAACAGGTCAAAACAACGGATGACCTGGCGAGACTCAATCATGTAATCCGTATACCGGGAGGATATAGTCTTGGCAGTTGGTATTATTCGAAATCAGGCGTACAGCTTGCTTCATATTTGTGGGTCAGTGGGGATGCCTGGGCGGTTAAAGGCAGTATTGTTCGTGGCGACAGTTATTTTACCTGTGCAAACGGTGATCCCGAATGGGATGCTTACAGTGCCAATCTGCTCGCTAAGTTTGACGATGAAGGCGTGGAGCCAACCTCTGTAAATGGCAAAAGCTATATGATTAGTCATGAGACAATCGGTATCAACTACGGCAGTACCATGACCTATAAGATGCTTTATTGCGCATTAAAAGAAGGGAATGCTCATGCGGACACCGATGGGGGCTGGTTGTCAGATAATGATATGGAACAAGCCGTCGAAGATGACTTTGATTACTTTGGAACATTGGCGGAATTAAAAGCCCAGGGGCGCATATGTACCGGCGTATTCTTTGAATCCACCGGCGGTGTTATGCGAGGCGGAAGCCGTGAACATATGGAATATTATTTGCAAGTGAAAAACAGTGCGGTTGTCGGCAATGTGTATCAAACGACAAACAATGTAAGGGGATGGTATGCGCCGTTAGACCGCACCACTCAAACCCGGCTGATTCCATCGGCCACCTATCCAACACCTGAAATAAAGATTGAAAAAAGAAGCTATATTAAATCGGAATATGTGGATGGTCAAGTCAAAGCCGGCACCCATTCACCGGATTGGACTTGCGGGAACTCACTGTTGGTGATGGGCGGTAAATTATCAGTTGGTAATTCGGTGGATCAGAAATCAGGGACGAGTCCGAAAACAAATTATGATTTATCCCAAAATGCCTATAATGTTCTTTACAGCCTAACGCCAATAGCATCAACTGGAAACACCTATAACCCGGATGCTGAAAATCTGATTGATGTTACGGTTACAGATAAATTACCAAAAGGATTGAAGTATAAGATAGGGAGTGCAGTATTAGGCGGAACCTATATTGCAGAAGCCAATAACGGAACGGGTGGAGTGAGTAATGGAACATCCCGAGCGCCGGATGAAATCACTCAAAACGCTGATGGTTCCACTACATTAAAGTGGCTATTTAAAAACGTTCCGATAGATAAAGCCATGGAAACCATACACTTTACGGCGATCATTGCTCAGAATACACCCAATGGAACATCCTTTGAAACCAAGTCGGTAATCAGCTCAACTGGAGACTTTGATGAACGGACAGAATCACTGAAAACCACATCTTGCGGAATTACTGTATCCGTACCGTTAGCCAGTCGTTTGTACAAAAATGTGGATAAAAGTGAAGCTGAAATTAATGAAATCTTTACCTATGCCATGAACTACCGAAACATGAGTACTCAGCCGGTCGGAAATGTTAAGCTTTTTGATGTTCTACCGTACAATGGCGATAGTCGTGGAACAGATTTTAACGGCTCCTATAAATTAAATACTATTAGTACTTCGGTTGATGGTGACAGTGCCAATTCCAATATCGAAGTTTATTATACAAAAGATACACAGGTGCGAAACAAGACCATTGATACAGTTAAGCTTACGGAAAATGGTTGGATCAAGGTCACCGGAAATACCATTAATGACACCGCTACTGCCGTTCTCGTTGTTGGACAGATTGGTGGGTTTACAGATTTAAATGTTATGTTGGGGATCACGCCTTCTGGGAACCTCCCAGGTGATCTTTATCAAGGTGACGCCACCATAAATGCTTTAGGTTGGGAAGCACCCATCCAAGCGGTGCCAGTTAAGGTCGCCGTCGTTGGACGTGCAGTTTCCGGTAAAATATGGTTGGATCTGAACCGAAATGGTGCCTATGACACAGGCGAACACCTAATGAAAGATACCAACATACGGCTTGTGGACAATCAAGGGAAGGAAGTAACCGACATCTATGGCAATACTGTTAACCCGATTAAAACGACCGTTACCGGGGCTTATTTGTTTAGCAATCTCAAAGCCGGTACCTATCAAGTGATTTTTAATGCCGATGCCGTTAAATATGGAACCACCGGCTATCAAAATTCTGGAGTGGCCATTGACAAAGATAATAATGCGGTTGTCAAAATCATCAATACTCAAAATACAATCGCCGTTGAAAATATCACGATGACCACAGCCGAAACGCTGCCGGAATACAACTATGAATTAAAAAATCAGGATTGTGGTCTCATTTGGAATAAGGTGGAGGGCGATCTTACAATCACAAAATCCATTAAAGCCAGTAGCATCAATTTCAAACAAGGAAACCCCACTTTTATTTATAAAGTAACCGGTGATAATGGGGAAACCTACTATACAAGCATTGAGTTCACAGCTGAAGACGTTGGCGATCCTGATATTTTTGGCAATGTTAAAAAATCCGTCACTAAATCAGAAAAATATGACGGATGGTACAGCGTCACAGAGGAAAAGAGTATGCGTTATGCCTTGTCTTCAATGGTTGGGACAAACGGAAAATATGATAATGGCACCAAACAGGTCCGGGTTTATTATGGAACCGATGGTGTTAACGATTTTCTATCCAATTCCATTAAAGCCACCAACAGCAAAACAGTAGATGAGTATCTATCCAGTACAGACATTATAATCAATGACGTCAATTCAAAATAAGCATAGAGTCAATCAATGGATTCACAAAAGCACCCTTAATAAAATAAGGGTGCTTTATATGTAAAGGGAGTTTAAAAGCGATGGTAAGAACAAAAATTAGAAGCGGGAAAATAAAATTCGGTTTTTAAAAAATGCCATCATAAGGAATGGCATCTAAAAATCAGGGAGGGTGGAAGCTTCTAATAAACAGAAAGTATTAACGGCAATCAATTTGAAAAAATAATTGAAACAAGAAAGTAGGATAAAAAATGAATGGTTTATTTAAAAATAAAACAAAACTTCTTTCGGTGATGTTGGTGTGTATGTGTTCATTGAGCGGTGTTGTTTATGGAGCCGGAACAACGGCCCCGGTTATTGAAAATAATAACGCTAAGACTGTGGGCACTGTGAAGATGACCACGGCAGCAACGGATACCGAAGAAACATTTACAGTGGTTTTTGATACCCAGGGAGGAAGCAGTCTTGCCTCAAAATCGGTTAAGGCTAACGCAAGTCTGTTCCAACCGTCTAAGCCAAGCTATTCAGGTTATGAATTTGATGGATGGTACAAAGATAAAGCCGGCAACACCGCATGGAACTTTTCAGTGGATACTGTAACAGCAGATACAACCCTTTATGTGAAGTGGGTACCGGTTATTTACAAGATGACTTTTAATACTCACAGTGGAAGCAGTATTGAATCCTTAAGTTTTCCAGGGGATACAATTATTGCTAAACCAACATCCGATACGACACGGGATGGATTTAAGTTTGATGGATGGTATCAAGACAGCGCCTATACAATTCCATGGGACTTTGCCACAGACAAAGCAACCAATAATATCACGATCCATGCGAAGTGGACCCCTATTATGTATGACATTACCTTTAATACCCAGGGAGGAAGCAGTATTTCGGTTTTAAGTGTTCAGGGAAGCACATTAATTAAAAGTCCTTCTCAACCTACAAAAGTAGGCTACAAGTTCGGAGGATGGTATAAGGAGGCTGCCGGTACAACCGAATGGAAAATGTATTCGGATAAGGTGGCTGGGAACACTATCCTTTATGCAAAATGGGAGAATGTCGCTTATTTGGTAAAATTTAACACCCAGGGTGGAAACACGATTCTGTCCCAAAAATATGATTATAATAAAACAATTGTCAAACCAACTGATCCAACAAAAAAATATTATGTTTTTGCCGGCTGGTACAAAGACCCCGAGTGCCAGACTGCCTTTAATTTCAGTTCAGATAAAGTGGTTGATGACACCATCATTTATGCCAAATGGGAAGGACAATCACTGATCGCATTGTTTCCGGATACCAGATTGGCTGAAGCGGTGCTTATTGAAATGAACAAAACACGCACCACCAAAATTGCATCGATTAATGATAAGGTGGTGATCGAAGCCGATCTGAAGACCATCAAGAACCTTGCTGTAAGCGGTATGACAAACCTCAAGGGAATTGGTAATCTGACGAATTTGACAAACCTTAGTATCAGTAGCGGAAGGTCGTTAACGGCGATTCCTTCGGAAATCGGTTTGCTCCTAAAGATTACAAATCTTAGTATTGTGGGAACCGGGATCACTTCTCTGCCTAAGGAAATCGGAAATCTAAAATATTTAACTGAACTAACATTATGCGATAATAAACTAACATCTTTGCCGGATACCATTGGCAATTTTGCCAATCTGACCTATTTAGGTGTGACAGCGAATCAACTCAAAACACTGCCGGCAGCCATTGGGAATTGCAGAAGATTAACGACCCTCGATGTATCTGCTAATCAGTTAATAGCACTGCCAAATGAAATTGGGAATCTTACACAGTTAACTTATTTAACTGCCCATATCAATCATTTGACAACCCTTCCTCCAACCATGAATAAACTTACTAAATTAAAAGTTTTGAATTTAGCACAAAATTCAATAAAAGATAAATCAATCGTGGACCCGATTAAATTAACTAATAAAACCGTCAGTATCAATCTTACTGAACAGCAAATGCAGGTTGCTTTTTCATCTCAGGGAGGCACTGCGGTTGCAGCTCTTACCGTAACGGAATCAACCTTAGTTACCAAACCAACAAATCCTACCAAATCTAACTATACCTTTGGCGGATGGTATAAAGAAAGCAAATTTACAAACGTCTGGAATTTTGCCACAGACAAAGTACTAACCGATACCAATTTATATGCCAAATGGGTGGCAACAATAACCTTTGATTCCATGAGTGGGAGTGGGGTATCAGCAAAAGTATCTGATCTCAACACAATCATTGCAAAACCAACCGATCCAAAACGTACCGGGTACACCTTTAGTGGATGGTACAAGGATTCTGCCTATAAAACAGTATGGGATTTTACTACCGGTAAAGTAACAGCAGACACTATCTTATATGCTAAATGGTTGGCAAATGATTATACCGTTACTTTTAATTCACAAGGTGGAAGCGCCATCACACCCAAATATGCTCCATATAACACAACGATTACGATACCACCAACCCCATCCCGTAGCGGTGGGTATTTGTTTGTTGGATGGTATAAGGATTCAGCGTTTAAAACAGCCTGGAATTTTACAAGTGAAAAAGTGACAGCAAACACAACACTTTATGCCAAATGGGAAGGAAAATCTCTCATCTCTTTGATGCCCGATCAAACCATGGCCACAGCGGTGCTTGCTGAAATGAATAAAAGCAGAAATGTGAAAATAGCATCCGTTAACGACAAAGCCGTTATCCAAACTGATTTAGACGGTGTTACATCACTTTTAGCCACCGGGGTTAAAAACATGACTGGAATCAGATATCTCGCTCACCTGTCAAATTTAACACTTGAAGGCAATAGTCAAGGAAATCTAACAACCGTATCAACCGAGGTTGGTTATTTAACAGAACTAAAAACCCTTAATCTAAACGGTAATTCAATCACCACATTGCCAGAGCAAATCGGTAACTTAAAAAGTCTTACTCAACTCAATGTGGTTGCTAATAAAATTACCGTTTTACCGGATGCGATTGGCAGCTTAACCAACCTAACCGTATTAAATGCTAATACGAATCAGTTAAAAAGCCTACCAAAAACCATGACGAACCTAAAAAATCTTAAAGTATTAATTTTATCATTTAATAAAATAAGTGATAAAAACAGTGTGGAACAGAGTTGGATCAATACAGATGTTTATGTTGACCTATCACAACAAAGCTAACAGGTCATAAAACAGTCGGTTTTCAATAAAAGGAGGTTTCCAAATGAACAAATTTAAAAAAGGGGGTAGAATTTTCTTTCTTCTTTTCTTGTTTTTACTATTATTTATTCCCAATGTTTTTGCCCACGATACCATATCGGCCAAACGGGTATTAACCACACAGGATACAGATACGACTTTTGTCGTGTCTGTATCTAATTTAGAAGCAGTTAATGGCATCAATAACCTATCATGTACAGTATGGAGTGCCACAGGAAGCACCAATGATATTAAATCGAATACCATGGCACTTAACGCCGACGGCAGTTATTCATACACTGTCGATATGACAACCGACCATGGTGGAGACAAAGGAATGTACTACATTGAAATTCACGGAGAAGACAATTCGGGAAAGTCAGGGATTGTATCCTCCACGTACCTTGTTATTAATAGCAAGTCAAATGAATGGAAGCGGTATGCGTATAGTGGCAGCAGTATTGTAGAAAATACATACCGAGCGGTTTTAACCGTTAACCAAGAATTTAAAAACGGAACACTGGAAGCCAATAAAGACAGTGGTTTTAAATCCGGCTATGGCTATTCCATCGCTTTTAACACCAATGTTGCAAGTAATACCGGGGTGACGGCTAGTACCACTCTTACCGGCGCTCAAAACGTCAGCACTTTTTTTCCGGAATTTAACTATCTCAAGGGTGTAACCATAAACAACGTACCCGGTCAATACAGCCGAATGTCCGAAATTACGAAAACAACAAATGAAAATGAGTATGCAAAGACAACCTTAGAGTTTGAAGAAAATCCTTTTTCAGCCAATAACAGCCGGGTTCATTTTACACCCCTTTGGTTTCCAGACAAAAATTATGAGGTTTACGCCGAAGTTTTTGATGCCTGGACCCCAGGTGGAATGTTATCAACGGCTGTGACCTCGGGAAAAGACATTGAAGGAACCGTATATGATGATTGGCAAGTGACTAGCAAATAAGATTAACTAAAGGAGACTCAAACGAGTCTCTTTTTATTTTCAATAACCAAAGAATGGGAGGATTGAATGACAATAATCGAAATTATGACAGCACTATTAACCCCGGCCATTAAAGTGTTTTGGCCATTCGTTTTAGTGTATATCGTTTTTCAGTGCATACGGTTTTCATATAAAGCTATAAAAAAGAATCAACAGGAAGCAAAATTGAAATCTTCAGGTATCCTGGACATTGATCAATTTGACGGAAAAACCTTTGAAACCTATCTGAGAGTTGTATTCAAAGAACGTGGATACAAGGTGCTTCAAACATCCTATACAAAAGATTTCGGGGCAGACTTAGTTATTCAAAAGGACAAAATAAAAACAGTCGTCCAGGCAAAGCGATATAAGTCCAATGTCGGCATCAAAGCAGTTCAGGAGGTTGTTGCTTCCATTAAACATTACAAGTGTGACAAAGCGATTGTGGTGACAAACAGCCACTACACAAAAGCTGCAATAGAACTTGCAAAATCAAATGATGTTGAGCTGTGGAATCGGGAAATCCTCATAAATGAGTTAGTAAAATACAACGTTAAAGCAACCATCACTACTGATGAAAAAGACTTCTGTAAACACTGCGGAAAGCCTTTGAGCAGCAAGGTCATTGATTATTATACGCACACCAAAGAGAAACGCAATCAACCAACATTGTGCTACGCTTGCCAGAAAAGCGAAAAATGAAAAACAGGAGGAAAATAATGACGATATGGGATAACGAAACACCGACACTGATTTATGAAATTGGCGATATGTAATGGGATATTCAAACAATGAAAATATACGATTTGAATTTAGAAAAAAAGAAAATGGAAATGTTTTTTATCGGGATACCGCTTTGACTATTTTCCCTTTTGTTGTAGTGGATATAGATAAAATGGAAAGCCTGGTAAGGCCCATTAAAACAACCAAGGACTTGATGGATGTTCAAGCAACGTTGTTTAACAATGAAAAAGATGCAATGGCTTATATTATAAAAGAAAAAGGAGATAATTAAAATGGCTAAAAATGAGGCAACTACCTATGATTTCAGTAAAAAATTTGACCAATTGTTTTTATTGATCGAAGAAATATTAAAGGTAACAATGAAGATAGCTCAAACCCAGAATGAAGCGGTGGTTGAAGCACCGGATGCACTCAATATAAAAGCGGAGAACAATCAATTAAAAGAGTCGGTTGTTGGAATAAAACCCATTCATAAACTTGATGAGTTGATGCAAACTTTCACAGGGATTGGCCGAGAGGTTGATGCTCAGATAAAAGAACAATCCAATGAGAAGCCAAATGAAGCGATTGACCTTTCTTTAAATAAAGGTATCAAACTGGTGGAAATAGAAATTGTCTCCGGCTTGAAGGAAATTAAACAATTGATTACAGACTCTCAAATAGCAATGACGGCAGTTGCGGTTGAAACCGAAGAAATTAAAAGGAAATCCATTTTAAAAAGCCTGGGAGAACAGCTCTTGCAACTCGATGAAAAAAGAGAAGCCTTAAGCAACAAAATCAGTGATTATTTCACGGCTTTGCCAGGGCAAATAAAAGAAAGCTTTGCTTCCTTAGTGGTTGGGAGTTTGCGAGATATCACAAATAAAATGGAGAACCTTACCAGATCACTCAATGACTGCTTAACTCCTGGTGTTGAAATAGCGTCTAATTCAAATTTACCCACAGATGATAAAAGCCTTTTGCCCAATCTTGAAGATGTACAGGCGACACATTCAATGGTCGATGATAAAAGCCTCATAGAAAAAATCAGAGAGTTATTGAGCGTTTTAGAAAAGGATATAGCTGTCATCAATCATGATGCTAAGTATCTTGATTTTGCACTCAAAAGCAAACCAGTCGTCACGGAAGAGAGTGAAAATATTGTGGGAATCCGAACCGAACTTGATCCAACAGTTGGGACTTTTGAAGCCCTTAATGGTAATGAAAAAAGCGGTTTAAAAACGGTTGCGTCGGTGAAAGAAGAAATTGAAGATGTGACCTTGACCGATTACAGTCATCACGAAGAAGAAGCCTATCATGAAGGGGTTGATCCAGACCCAAATGTGGCCACTGAAATCACAAGAGATGAATGGGACCAATTGTACGATTACGATCAGGAACAATAAGGGAGATAACACATGGAAACAATATTGCCAATCATTGCCTGCGTTATCGGTATAATCGTCCTCGGAGGTGCGACCCTATGGAATAACCGGAATAAGAACAAGCGATCATCTAACTCAAACAAAGCAAGCGTTGGGGAAAAAAGCATTCATAGTTTAATAAATATTCGGGATATTCGAGACTCTTTTCTCTACACCAACGACAATAAAATATGCGCCTATTTTAAAGTGGACCCAATTTCCGTTGACCTTTACAGCCAACGTGAGAAAAAAGCCCTTTGCCAGCTGCTTTCTTCGCAATTGGCAAGTGAACAACGGCCGTTTAAGTTTCTGGCCGTTTCCCGACCGGTGGATATTTCACCGTTGATCAGTGATTATTCTCAAATTTGGTCGTCAACCGACAATAGTGTGGTCAGAGATATTTTATCAAATGAAATGACTGTGATGATGAATTACGCTCATTCAGGGGAAGTGGTTCAACGCCAATTTTATTTCATGCTTTGGGAAGATTGGAAACCCGGCATTGAGAGTGATCTATTAAAGCGGATCAATGAGTTTAGAAACAAATTCATTACTTGCCGGCTAACCGGGGACGTCTTAAAACAGCAGGAAATTGTGCGTTTGTGTAATTTAGTAAACAACCCGGCCTACTCAGCCGTTGAAGATATGGAATTTGATGCGAATATAACTACCATCATCGATTTATACGGTAATCGTGATGAATATGAAGGAGGAGAATTAGTTGGGTAAACACGACAACAGAAGATCAGAAAGGCCAAGAAATGTGCCGAGAGACGAACCTGTAAAACAGGGATTTTTCAAACAATTATTTAACAAGAAAGATAAACAACCCGTAGTCGAGCCGACCAGAGTGGGATTTCGGCAAGATGAGGATAGCAGCAATAAACCTAAGCGAGCAAAGAAAGAAGTGATTTCAACCAATCATTCATTAATGAATATTATTGGGCCAGTCGGGATGATCGTAAAACCAAATGAATTAATGATTGGTGAAAATCACGCAAAAGTTTATGGCGTTGTCAAATATCCCCAACAAAAAGGATATGGATGGCTAGGGCGATTGACTAACATTCCAGGCACCGTGGCTTCCGTTCAGTTTACACCGATTGATAATGGCGAGTTTTTGTCAACTTTAAATAGCGCAGTGGTTCAAAATCGTGGTCGTATTCAAACAAGCAAAGACCCTTTAACCATTAAAAGGGCAACACGCATGGCTGATGATGCTGAAAAAATCATGGTTCAGATTGACCAGCATGGTGAGATCGTTGGAGAAGTCGCTATTTCAATCATGCCAATGGCCGATGAAAGAGAAAGGTTTAAAAAGCTGTGTGAGAAGGTTGAAAGCGCTTTTGTTATGGAAAAATGCAAAATCAGGTCTTTGCCTTATCTCCAGAAAGAAGGCTTTAAAAATTTATCCCCGGCTTATTCCGAGGATAAAGATGTTGATCAGATTTTAAAAACGGTCATGCCCCTGTCCACTTTTATTGGGGGGTTTCCTTTTGCATCCAGCGGTTATAACGACCAGAAAGGTTATCTGTACGGAAAAGACTCAACCGGTGGATTGATTATCCTTGATCCCTGGAAACGAGGGGGAGACCGAACTAACAGTAATTTTGTTATCATGGGGGACACCGGTTCCGGTAAGTCATCCACCATTAAGCACATTGTTTTAAGGGAATGGGCATTAGGAACACGCATCATCTTTATTGATCCAGAACGCGAGTATAAGCACATGACCCAAATGCTCGGTGGAGACTGGATTAACGCCGGCGGTGATGGCCGTGGACGTATCAATCCTTTGCAAATTCGTCCCATACCAAAGGATATGTGGGACTTTAACGCTGATGATGAAGAAGAAGAAAACGACATGGGTGCCATGGCCCTTCATTTAAAAACATTAGACGTATTTTTCAATCTGTATTTTAAAGACATTACTGATATTCAGAGAGCCATTCTAAAAGATGAAGTGATCCAACTTTATAATTGTTTTAACATATTCTGGGACACGGACGTTGATACCATGAAAAACGATGATTTCCCAATATTTAATGATTTATATGAATTGATTCTTAAAAAATCACAACTGTATGAAAAACCCGGCAAGGAAAGCGAACAGTTAGCCTATCGCGAATTGTCACTATTATTAAAAGATCTTGCGCAGGGAAGTGATTCATTTTTATGGAGCGGTCACACCACACTCAAAGCAAATTCACAGTGCATTTGCCTGGACACCCATGATTTAGACAATTCCTCAGATAGTATCAAAAGCACCCAGTATTTCAATCTGTTGAATTGGGCATGGCAAGAAATGACAAGGGATCGAAAAGAACGCATCCTTTTAGTCTGTGATGAAGCATACCTCATGATTGATGATCGTGTGCCACAAAGCCTTATTTTTCTAAGAAACGCTATGAAACGGTCCAGAAAATACGAGGCCGGCATTGTTGTGGCATCCCACGGGGTTGTTGATTTTCTTGATCCAAAGATCAAGCTGTATGGTCAGGCCCTTCTGGATCAGCCATGTTTTAAAATTATGTTAGGAACCGATGGTGCCAATATGCACGAAACGAAGAATCTATACACACTCACCGAAGCCGAAGTTGAAGTCTTGACCAGTAAAATTCGGGGGAGGGGATTGTTTTTGATCGGCAGTGATCGGCTCAATGCTTCATTTGTAATTCCTGAGTACAAGTTTAAATACTTTGGTGATAAAGGAGGGCGTTAATGGCAATTCCGGCAATTGTAGCGAAAGTCGCAACCGTTGTTGCATCCGATGAAAAGCTCAGAAATGTATTTTTGGGAATTTTAGCTGTTTTTTTCGGGCTTATCATTCTTTTGGTTATGCTTCTGGTGTATATTCTAATGTCCCCGATCACCCTTTTAACCGAGTTTGCAGACAATCCGGAGATACTGGCTGAAGTCTTGAGTTTCAAGGCTCAGTATCAATATCTGATGCCGCAAACAGCCCATGGTTCAGGTCAATACGCCTGGCCGTTGGACTATGAACACAAATTGAATCGAGATCAAGAAGATAATCTTTTTGGCTACCGGGTACATCCCATTTACGGAGATATCCGGTTTCACAGTGGCATTGACATTCAAGCCCCGAACGGTTCAAACTGCTATGCCATTGGCGATGGCATGGTCATTGCTGCCGGGCCCAACGGTGCTTGGGGAAATACCATTGTCATTAATGTAGGCAAGGCCAAAGATGGGAAAGAAATAGTTGCCTATTATTGCCATTTGGAACCCGGTTCATTTTCATTGAACTCCGGGGATTTAGTAAAGCGTGGTCAGCAAATTGCATTAACCGGAGCAACCGGCCAGACCCAGGGTGGTCATATCCATTTTGAAATTAAAGCCGATGGGGAATATGCAGACCCCATGCTTTACGTCAGTGACAGCGAAGCCACTGCATCCGGGGAAATTGATTTAACCACAGCCGAACAGGTTAATGCTCAAATTACAGCTTATTACGATTGCGCTCAGCAAACATCTTCAGGAACAACAGTTACGGCAGATCGAACCGTCGCTGGATATCCAAGTCTGGAATTAGGAACACGCATATTTATTCCAGCTCGGTCAGATCAACCCAATGGTGGGGTATATGTGGTCGAAGATCGAGGAGGCGCCGTTGATGATGAACGTAAAGTCATTGATATGTGGTTAGCCACCGAGAGCGAATGTATTTCATGGGGACGTCAGTATGTACCAATCTTTGTAATACAAGAAGATATCAGTTTGAAAAAACAACGTATTGTCGATCTAGGCGGATACGATTTTCGTTAATATATAATTTTGAAAAAAGAAAGGATACTATTTATATGATTGCAGATGTAAAGAAACAAAACTTGGAGGCTCATAATTTCATCAGTGATTCACTATTGTTTTTAGAAACGCTCAATAAGTTTAATGGAAAAAAAATGAGTGTATCGGACGAGCAGGCATTTTTAGAAAATATTAATGAATTTTCAGCATCATTTATCTATTTCAGAGAAGCTTATGACCAAAAATCAACAAATATTCATCATTTGGCCGTTTTACTTGAAGATATTCGAATAGTTGTCGATAATGGTAATGCTGACTATAAAAACGCTGCAAATGACACAGAGGCTATGGATATTCTATTGGATGTTATTAATGATTCCACCTTGAAAATGGGACATATGGACGCCTATCTGAAGGATGCCGAAAAAGAAGAACAGGAATATAAACGGATGCAAACCGTTGAGCGTGTTTTTCTTGAGACAAAACAAGGTGTTGAAGGGGCAGAAAAGGTTTTTAAAAAGGTCAGTGAAGATGTTAAAAATAATATGAGCAGTATCCATGCAGAACTGGAAAAGATGGACCATCAGCTTGATGTCTTTGAAAATAACGCAAAAGATGTTAAAAAGCAATGCGATAAGGTAGTTATCATTGGGGATGCTTTTGAAAAAGGGTTTAAAGACTGGGAAGTGTCTTCGAATGCCGAAACTAAAAAGGCCTACGCTGACATCATTGCAAAGATAAAAGAAAACAACATCGAATTAACCAATCAAAAAGATAAGTCCATGGAAATCACCGAAAGTTCCTGGGCTAAAACATTGGATAAGATAGAGAAGAAAAGTGCGACCACACTTAACAATGTTGAACAGTTAAACAAAGAATCCCAAGATCTGCTAAAAAAAGAAGGGGTTAAGCAATTTTTGGTTTATGGCGGAAGTGTTATGGCCGGTCTCAATTTTTTCCTTCTTCTGGCCCTGTTTCTTATTAAATAATGAAAGGATGATTAACTTTGCTAATATACTTAACCAGCGATAAAAACAAAAGAGTTTTTGACGGTCAAACCCAGGAAAACGGCATACCTATTCGACCTTTTATTGGAGAATTTACCTTATTGGATTTTGTTTCCAACGACCTTAGTAAATTTGTTGATAGCTGTCGATTCTTAGCGGTGGATTTAGACTGCCTTTTGGATGTTCCGGAAGGTCTATATGAAGCCATTGAATCAATTCGGATGTGGTTTGAGCTTCGGCTTATAATCTTTGCTCGTGAGATTTCCCCTGAAATCAAACAAGGGCTTCTGGATCGCAATATTTACAATATTGTCACCGGAGATCCGAATGAATGGGAAAACCTCATTAATAGCGTGTTTTCTGAAGGCGGTATTACCTATCAGGATCATATTAATAACACTGTATTGGGAGAAGCGCCAATAGAAAAAGAACGATCAATTGCAGAAGAAGTTAAAATCGTCACTCAACCTAAAATCATTGTGCGTCAAGTCCCAATCAAGAAAAAAGATAGAGTTGCAAATATCATGGTTGCCGGTTCTCAAAACCGAACTGGCACCACAACAACCGCCATTCAAATAGCTAATTATTTAGCCAATCAAGGAAAGTTGGTGGCTTATGTTGAAGCCAATGAACACAACCATTTAAAATCCATTATCGAAGCCCACCGTATGACCAAAGAGGAAGACTCTATGGGAGAGTGGTGGCAGACACAGGGTGTGGACTATTTATTAAGTGATGGGGTTTCCTCAAATGATTACGATTATATTATTTTCGATCTTGGGGTATTAAATGAAGATGTCATTGAACCTTTTTCACAAGGCAACATTAAAATAATATGTGGTTCTGGGAATTGTTTTGAGCGAGATCAGTTGTTGTTTGCCACAAGTTTTTGCAACAAAGAAAACATTGAAGACGTGAATACTTTAATAACTTTTCTTTCACAGGAAGAACAATCAAAAAAATTATACACTGCTGCAAAATACGTGAAATATGCCCCTAACATCATGGGTTGGCATGAAAACGTCAATTTGTACAATGATATTTTTAAAATCAATTAGAGGCCAAGGAGAGTGGTAATGAATACACAGCATAGAGAAAATGATATTGTGGGCTATGTCAATGGGAAGGCCATCATTAAAGATGATTCTGGGAAGTGGTTCTTCCTTGAAATTCCGGAAGAATTTGTTTCCCCGGGAGAGCAGACTTTTGAAGATGACCTAACCCCGTTAGCAGCATTAGATATAAACGAACAAAATATAATTGCAAAGGAATTGGCGTGGTAATATGGCTAAATATAAAAGAAAGAGTGAGGAAGAAATAAAGAATGAAATGGATGGCTATAATAAAAAAATTATAGCCCTTGGTGAAAACTTCAAAAGCGATCCGGAAGATATGGCCGATTACTTTGCTTTTTCTTCAAAGTTTTACCAATACAGCCCTAAAAATCAACAACTGATCTATGACCAGAATCAATACGCTTCTTTCGTGGGGAGTTTCCTGTCTTATAAAGAAAAAGGGTATCATGTAGAAAAGGGTCAAAAGTCGATGAAAGTATTTGTGCCGGTGCCATGCTCGTATTTTTACCGAAACGGCGAAAAGACGTCAACACGGCTTGCGGACGCAACGCCTGATGAAAGATCAAAGATAGCCAGTGGAGAAATTGAAGTTAAAAAAGCCATGTCGTTTAAGCTGGGAAGTGTTTTTGATATTTCTCAAACCGATTGCCCGGTGGAAGATTACCCTAAAATTATTAAGTTTGGCGAAAAATCCCACCCACATGCTGAAATTTATGAGAAGCTAAAAGGTTACTGTGAGCAACAGGGGTTTAGTGTGGCTGAAACATCCCTGAGATCCATTGAACTACGAGGCCAATATACGCCTTCCACAAAATCAATTGAGTTAAACAATAAATTGCAAGACACTCAAAAACTTGGAACGTTTCTTCATGAAATGTCCCATGGACTACTCGACCATGATCATAAAGCCGGCGAAACAAGCATTGATACTTATTTAAAAGAATTTGAAGCCGATGGATTAACCATCATGTTTATGTCGCATTTCGGTTTTGAAATCACAGAGGGTACACGAGGTCATCTATCAACCCAGTACAAAGCTTTTAATTCCGAACTTGATAAGCTTCCGGATGATGAAAAAGATCGCTATTCTTTGGACAATTCATTAAAAACGGTCAATGATCTATACAAAGATCACATTGATGCCATGGAAGAACACCTGGAAAAATTAAATAACATCCCTTCATATAATTACGAAGATGAATGGGATCAAGAAATGTAAGACTTTAAGAAGTCTTTTTTTTATGTTTTTATTCAAACACGAAAGGGGGTAATGATGCCGGATAACGAACTTCTTGATACTGAATTATTTAGACTTCTACGGAATGAAAATAAAGAAAGGGATATTTCAATTAACAGATTGATAACGGATCAATTGGGATTGGAAAAAGAAAAAGCCATCAAAGAACTTTTAGACTTGAAATCCGAAATATGTGTCTCCCAAAAAAAGCTTGAGTGCCTAAATAAAGAGATTAAGTCTTCGAAAAACTACAAAGACTCGCTTGTGGATACAAGCCAGGGAATAAAGACGAAAATAAGCAGACCAAAAATACGTGAAGCCGGAGACCAGAGATCTGTTTATGAATGTAATAGTATTGACTGTCAATACTATGTTTTGGTACAATACATATTGACAGTCATTACATATTAAATAAAAGGGGGTTTTGTCTTTGCCACGACCACGGAAATTAGTGCCAATGCAAGAAATTATTGTTTTTCAACAACATCAAAAGGGGATCTCCGTCACAGAGATTGCTTATACCTTTAAAATATCCGCAAGTACCGTTCAGCGTATTGTCAGAAAATTCAAAAAGGATCAGCAATAACTGATATAAAAATCAGGGTGTGTTCAACAACGGTCACGCCCATGAGTCCTGGGGATCAACGCAAAGAAAGCTTTTCTTTTCAATATCCAAATAAAGACTCACAAATTTACAACCGGGAGGACTGTTTTAATGAACAATAAAAAAATTAAAATAATGGACGTTCCAAAAGATGCAGTTAAAAAATTTAGAGATGAAGCTAACTGGCTATCTTTTCTAAAATCCGCATCATGGCACTATAAATATTCTTTTCTCAATCAACTCCTTATTAATGCTCAAAATCCAGATTCTACCGCACTCACAACCATGGATGCCTGGAACAAGAAACTGAATCGTTATGTCAATCGGGGATCCAATAGCATTTTGGTGGTTGATGATGGCGGAAAACAGACACAACTTAAATATGTATTCGATGTGAATGATACACATCAATCAAAACCGGATGGGAGAGAGTTTTCCTTGTGGAAATTTGGGGAAGATAAAGCCGAGGCGGTACGTTGCAAACTGATTGGAAATCAACCAAAAGATAATTTCAAAGACCTGGATTTAGGTCAAACACTTAAGTTAATAATTGAGAATAGAATTTTGGAAGATTTAGATCTATATCAATCCGATTTGTTTGACGAAGATAATCCGAATCTTCACAAGATACAAGCTGCTTTCGTTGATATGCTCATCCAAAGCACCAGCTATTTTGTTTTATCACGGTGTAACATTGATATTCAACCATATTTTGGAAAATCAGATTTTAAAAACATCAGCCTTTTCGACAATCTGCAAGCCCTGGATTTTCTAGGAGTCAACGTTGGAAATATTGCAAAACCATTATTGATGCAACTTGGTAAAATAGTTCAGGCACTTAACAAGGAAAAAGAAATCGAAATCGAAGAAACGAAAGGGGAACAACATGAAAATAACATATCGCAAAGAGGGGGATTACAATTACCCCAATCTGGAGCTGACGGAACAACCGAAGGAACACATCGGGAAATACGGGGAACTGAGACGACAATACCTGATGGAAAACAAAAATTGGAAGTACCAATACCTGTTGATGTCGGAAACATTAACCCAGCACCTATTGGATATCGACCAGACAGCCCAGATTCGGATCGACAAGACCATGGAGGATTCACTGAAAATAAATCCGGCACCGGACAAAGCGACACAGCAAATGGAATGGGTGGGATACATGAACAATCTCAAACACTCAGCCGAGGAAATCGTGATGGCGGAGCTGATTTACAATTAGAATATTATGAACAGAGACCGGAAGACACCATTCTTCCGGTTTTTTTATGTGTGCCCAGCATGGGCGCAATCTAAAGGGTGAAAGTCCCGAGCACGGGTTGGTAGTACCAAGTGCATAGCCAAGAGCAAGGGTGTCCCCGGCGACGAGGAATCTGAAGGAAGCTGGCGGCAAACTTCTGGTCTGACGAACAGAAATCACATCAGGCATCATAGACTGGGTAAGGTTGCATAACAAGCTAAAGCCCAAAACTACTCAGAAGTCTATGGTGTAAATGTGGCAGATAGATGGAAGAAAAGATTGCGTTCTTACCTGGGGAGATCTCACGAACGTGTGGAAACAGAGTATGAAATACGGTTGAAATAAGATTTATCGTGAGAAGTCAGCCGAGGCCATAGTACTCCGGCAATCTAGAAGCCGAAGGAAGGGCTGAACCAAAGGAGGTGACGATCAATGAAAATTACTGACAGTGATAAATTAAAACACAGACAACTTCGAATGGAAGACTATCTGCAAAAGGTATCTGGGGTACAGAAAGAATATGTGGAAGTGTGCGCATCACCAAAGATAATTGAAAAGGATATCACCAACACAAATGAGCAGACAGAAGGATTACTCGAGCAAATTCTAACCAGAGATAATCTGAACCTTGCATACAAGCGGGTAAAGAAAAACAAAGGTGCAGGCGGAATCGACGGGATGCAGGTGGATGAACTTCTGCCCTACCTGAGAGAAAACCGGAAAGATCTCGTGGAATCCATTCGAGGTGGTAAATACCACCCGAAACCGGTGCGACGGGTAGAAATACCAAAAGACAACGGGAAAACAAGAAAGTTGGGAATACCGACTGTCGTTGACAGACTCATCCAACAGGCAATCAACCAGGTGTTGACTCCTATTTTCGAGAAACAATTTTCGGATAACAGTTTTGGTTTCAGACCCAAACGAAGTGCACAGGATGCACTGAAAAGATGCCAGACCAATATGACAGAAGGCTACAACTATGTGGTCGATATGGATTTGGAAAAGTATTTTGATACGGTAAATCAGAACAAACTCATTCAGATTTTATCGGAAACGATAAAAGATGGGCGAGTGATTTCGCTGATCCATCAATTCCTGAACGCAGGAGTAATGGTCGGTGGAATGTTTGAAGAAAGCAGAGAAGGCGTCCCCCAGGGAGGCCCCATCAGTCCATTGCTTGGGAATATCATGCTGAACGAATGTGACAAAGAGCTGGAACGTCGAGGCCACCACTTCGTACGTTATGCAGATGATCTGATGATTTTCTGCAAAAGCAGAAAGGCGGCAGACCGAACACTCAGTCACATATCCTCATTTATCGAAGGAAAACTATTCCTGAAAATAAATCGGGAGAAAACGAAAGTAGCAGATGTCGATAAAGTTAAGTTCCTTGGATATGGATTCTACATATACAGAGGACAAGGCAGGCTGAGAGTACATCCCCGGAGTATCCAGAAACTGAAGGAGAAAATCCGGAAGATTACAGGACGAAGCAATGGCATGGGAATAAGACAGAGAAAAGAAAGACTCCTGCAAATTGTGAGGGGTTGGGTCAACTATTTCAAACTGGCGGATATGAAAAATATACTAAAGTCGGTGGATAAATGGATGAGAAGTCGTTTACGGATGATAACTTGGAAACGATGGAAGAAAGTTAAAACACGCTTTATTAACCTCAAACAATTAGGTTTGGATGTGGAAAGAGCGTGGATGTGGGCAAATACGAGAAAAGGCTATTGGCGTACAGCCCATAGCCCAATCTTATTAAAAACATTGTCCAATCAGCGCCTGAAGCAGGCGGGGTATCCCAATTTCTGTGATTATTATCTGCAAGTTAATGTGTAAACTTTGGAAGCGCCGTATACCGAACGGTACGTACGGTGCTGTGGGAGGTCGGCTAGTCAATTAATGGTTAGCCTCCTACCCGATTGTCAAAAGAAATCAATGCGATTCTTCGCACAACGCCCTATCTATCAGCTACCAAACAAGAAATTACGGATTTTTTCAATTCAAATGCCAACGAGAGTGTACGCACCGATTACATTAAAAACATCTTTAATAACAATGTCACCGACTTCACTCTTGGTGACGATAACCGAGATGTTGGTTACAAAGCCTATCAGAACGTCTTGCTTCTTTATGAAGGAACCAATGACAATCAAACGGCTCACGGATTTTATGATTGGACTGTTGTTACCCGATACTATGCTGGAATGGTGTTGCTTAATGAATTGGAGGCCGATAATTCATTAGAACTTCCACTGCCGGATGGAGTCCTTGATGCCATATTAAAAGACGGCAGTGGCTTTCAGGAAGGCAAGTATCGTATTCATGAATTTTTCCAGCAAAACGAAACAGCCAAGGTCAATACTGCTTTTTTAAATAATGAATATGGCACTGGTGGTCGCAATCCCGGGATTGCGGGGACAAATATCGGTATCTCACGACGGTAAGGGGCTGCATGTTGATCGTGGGGATACTAAAATATCATACTCATGGAGCGTAATTTCCCGGCGCATTGAAGATTTGATTGAAAAGAATCAGTATCTCACCGATGAAGAAACAAAGAACCTCACTGACAATGAATTTTCAAACAAGGTCAAGGCCGATCTTGAACGGCGAATAAAAGCTGTTTCAGAACCCAAAATGAATAAGGAAAGTTTAGAACAGGAAATAGATCATGAACCTTTCGTAGAATCCAGAACATCCGAAACTTCTCAATTAGAGTATTCTGAACCTCAACCCAGAAGTGTTCCACGATTAGGCTATTCACTCCTTTTGTATGATGTTCTCAGAGAAGCCCCCTATCTATCAGCGACTAAAAAAGAGATCACGGATTTCTTTCATGATAATTCCGATGGGATAAAACGTGCCGAATACATGAAAAGTATTTTCAATATTGATTCTACTGATCTTACCATCGGGGAAGGCAAAACCCTTCGCAATGTTGGCTATGAAGCCTATCCAAAGGCTTTAATTATTTGGGAAATAGACAAGGCCGATGCAAAGGTTGAGATTGATTATGATTGGAGCGTTGTTTCAGATCATGTTGCTGACATGATTTTGTTTAATGAACTCGACCTTGTTAAAAAATCCTCAAAAACCAACCAACTCTCAATGTTTGGTTTTAGTCCAAATAATGAACCATCCCTTCCGAATGAAGTCACTGACATTATATTAGAAAAGGGAAGTGGCTATGAAAATGGCATATTCCGGATTTATTGTTTGTATCAACGCAATATTTCACCGGATCTAAGAGCTGAATTTCTTGAAAATGAATATGGAAGTTATAGCGCCCATCCGATCATTACTGGAAAAAGCGTTAATATGTACGCCAATCCACAAGGATTACACATTGAACATTTTCATACGGATGCCGCTCAAAATCTTGATGTGGTTCTATCCTGGAAGGAGTTAGAAGTATTCATTGGTGAGTTAATTCAGTCAGATAATTATTTAGCTGATGCCGAGAAAGATATGTTAACCGACGACTTTTTAGCAACGATCAATCTTGATCTCGACTGGCGTATTGGAGAAATCTTAAAACCACGTGAAATTGTTAATCAAACACCAACTATTGACAATGAGAACGCAGATCCGCAAGCTGGGATACAAATAACTGCTCCCGCAGACATTAAAACTGGCAACACAAACTTTCACATTACTGATGACAAGCTTGGCCATGGAACCGCCAGAGAAAAATATCATGACAACATCACTGCCATTAAAACACTTTTTTCAATTGAAGAAGAAAGCCGAATGGCAACACCCGGAGAGAAACAGATCCTATCAAAATACATTGGATGGGGTGGTTTATCTCAAGCGTTTGATGATACCAATGTGCATTGGACAAGTGAGTATGCTGAACTTAAAGATTTATTATCCGATGAGGACTATATTTCTGCCAGGGGATCAACGCTTAACGCCCATTACACATCACCAACAATCATTAAGGCAATGTATAACACCTTAAGCAGAATGGGCTTTCAAAAGGGCAATATACTAGAACCGGCCATGGGTGTGGGTAATTTTTTCGGGCTAGTGCCGGACAGTATGAATCAATCTAAATTATATGGTGTGGAACTGGATACCATATCTGGTCGCTTAGCGACACAGCTTTATCCTAAAGCCAATGTTTTTGTTGGCGGTTTTGAAGAAACGTCTTTTCAAAATAATTTCTTTGATCTGGCCATTGGGAATGTTCCCTTCGGTTCATATAAAGTATCCGATAAACCTTATGACAAAAACAACTTTATGATCCATGATTACTTCTTTGCGAAAACCCTGGACAAAGTACGCGCCGGCGGAGTGGTGGCGTTTATCACATCCAAAGGAACACTGGACAAGAAAAACGCCAGTGTCCGAAAATATCTGGCCGAAAGAGCCGAGTTAATCGGAGCCGTTAGGCTACCAAACAATGCCTTTACAGAAAATGCCGGAACCCAGGTTACGTCGGATATTATATTCCTTAAAAAACGCGACCATTTATCACTGGAAGATCAGGACTGGATACACTTAGAAGAAGATAATGGCATTCCCATGAATAGCTATTTTGCAAACAACCCCAGTATGGTTTTAGGTGAAATGAGACTTATCAGTGGACCTTTTGGTGATGAAACCGCCTGTGTTCAAATTGAAGGTCAAAACCTTAGCGTTGAACTAAAAAAAGCACTAAACGACATTCAACATGAATTTACCTTTGAAAACATCGAAACCATTCTCGTTGAAGAAGAAGAACGCACCAACACACTGCCGGCTGATCCAAATGTTGCCAATTTCAGTTACACCCTGGTTGATGATAAAATCTATTTCCGGAATAACTCGATGATGGTTTCCGATGATATGGATGCACCGACTACCGAGCGCATTAAGGGCATGATCGAGATCCGGGGTTTTACCCGGGAATTAATCAATCTTCAACTCAATGATTATGGAGACAGTGCCATCAAGAACAGCCAGACAATATTAAATCAGCTGTATGACACCTTCTCTGAAAAACACGGATTAATCAACAGCAGAACGAATAAAAAAGCCTTCAGCGATGATAGTTCATACTGCTTGCTCTGCTCGCTCGAAATTTTAAATGATGATGGCGAGTTTGTCAGAAAAGCCGATATGTTCAGCAAGCGAACCATTAAAAAGCATCAAGTCATTACCGAAGTTGACACCTCAAATGAAGCGTTGATTTTATCAATCAGTGAAAAAGCGAAGATAGACTTTGGCTACATGATGGGATTAACAGGAAAAAGCAAAAATGAAATCACCCGTGACTTGCATGGTGTGATTTTTTTAAATCCGGAAACCGATACCTGGGAACCGGCAGATGAATATCTTTCCGGAGACGTTCGCAGCAAGCTGAATTTTGCAAGGAAGTTAGCAGAACATAACCCGGAACTCGAAATCAATGTTTCCTCACTGGAAATGTCACAACCGAAAGATCTGGAGGCTTCTGAAATAGAAGTGCGGTTAGGGGCAACCTGGATCGAACCGCATTACATTAAATCGTTCATGGCCGAACTTTTACAAACGCCGCGGTATTATCTCATTGATGATATTGATGTTGGCTATTCAAAAGAAACCGGTACCTGGAATGTCAAAGGTAAAAATGCCGATGGCAGAGATAATGTTTATGCCAATGTGACCTATGGAACAAGCCGGGCAAACGGATATAAAATAATTGAGGACAGTTTAAACCTCAAAGACGTTCAAATAACGGATACCGTTATGGACGGCGACAAGAAAAAATCCGTTATCAACAAGGATGAAACCATTCTGGCCAGTCAAAAACAAGAACTGATTAAAGAAGCGTTCAGAGATTGGATTTTCAAAGATCCAGAACGAAGGGAACATCTGGTTACTAAATATAACACGCTTTTCAATAGTGTCCGTCCGCGTGAATACGACGGCAGCCATGTGGTGCTCCATGGGGTATCTCCGGAGATCACATTAAGGCCCTACCAGCTTAATGCCATTGCCCGATCTTTATACGGCGGAAACACCCTTCTGGCCCATTGCGTGGGAGCTGGTAAAACCTTTGAAATGACAAGTATCGCCATGGAAAGTAAGTACCTGGGATTGGCCGAGAAGTCCATGTTCGTGGTCCCAAATCACATTATTGGCCAGTGGGGGAGTGAATTTTTACAATTATACCCGGGAGCCAACATTTTAGTATCCACCGCCAAAGATTTCCAAAAGGAGAACCGAAAGAAATTTTGCAGTCGCATTGCTACTGGCGATTACGATGCTGTTATTATCGGACATTCACAGTTTGAAAAAATTCCGCTCTCGGTAGAATATCAAACAAAAGCCATCAATAAACAAGTCAGTGATTTATTGGTCTCAATTAAAGAGGCTAAACGCCAAGGTGGAGATAATTTTACAGTCAAACAAATGGAAAAATCCCGGAAGAATTTAGAACTAACCTTGACAAACCTCAATGGTGCTTCTCGGAAAGACAGCGTTGTCACGTTTGAAGAATTAGGGGTAGATCGCTTATTTATTGATGAAGCGCACAATTACAAAAATCTATTTTTACACACAAAAATGCGAAACGTTGCCGGGATCGGCGGAAGTCAAGCCCAAAAATCAACCGATATGTTTAACAAATGTCAATATCTTGACGAAAAAACTGGAGGTAAAGGGGTTATCTTTGCGACTGGCACACCCATTAGCAACAGCATGACCGAACTCTACACGATGATGCGGTATCTGCAGTATCACACCCTTGAAAACATGGGATTAACTCACTTTGATGCCTGGGCTTCTTCCTTTGCCGAACCGGTAACCTCCGTTGAATTATCTCCTGAAGGAAGTGGCTATCGGTCAAAAACACGATTGGCCCGGTTTTACAATCTGCCGGAGCTAATGACGATATTCAAAGAAATTGCCGACGTTCAAACTCCGGATATGTTGTCACTGCCGATACCGGAAGCCACCTTCACCGATGTGGTATCAAAGCCAAGCGAACATCAAAAACAACTGCTTTTGGATCTGGTGGATCGAGCTAAAGCCGTTCGGGACAAAACCGTGGATACGAGTATTGACAATATGCTTTGCATCACCAATGATGGAAGAAAGCTGGCCTTGGACCAACGCTTAATTAATCCCTTGCTGCCGGATCACGAAAACAGCAAAGTAAATGCCTGTGTCAATAACATTGTCAAAGTATGGAATGATACCAAAGAACAGAAATCCACCCAATTGGTATTTTGCGATCTCTCCACACCTAAAAAAGACGGCCGGTTTACGGTCTATGACGATCTTAAAATGAAAGCCATGGCTTTAGGCATTCCTGAAAAGGAAATCGCCTTTATTCACGATGCGGATACGGACGCTAGAAAAGTTAAATTGTTTTCCCAGGTAAGACGTGGCGAAGTGAGGGTGCTCATGGGATCAACCGCTAAACTGGGAGCCGGAACGAACGTCCAGGATCTTCTGGTCGCACTCCATCATTTGGATGTTCCATGGCGCCCATCGGACATAGAGCAGCAGGAAGGCCGAATTTTAAGACAAGGAAACCAAAATGATACGGTCGAAATTTTTCGGTACATTACCGAAGAAACCTTTGATGCTTACTCCTGGCAATTAATTGAAAATAAGCAAAAATTTATTGGACAAGTCATGACCAGTAAATCTCCGGGCCGAAGCTGTGAGGATGTAGACGAGCAAGCCCTTTCCTATGCCGAAATAAAGGCACTGGCCACCGGAAACCCCTACATCAAGGAAAAGATGGATCTCGATATTAAAGTGATGCGCTTAAGACTCATAAAATCAAATCACACCACCCAGCAATACCGGCTGGAAGATAACATTGCCAAACATTTTCCCAAAAAAATCAGCATGGCCTTAGAACTGGAAAAAGCCTTGATTTCAGACAACAAACTATACATAGCCAATAAACCGGTCAAGGATGATTTTTCAATGACCGTCAGAGGAAAACATTTCAGTGAAAAGAAGGATGCCGGGCAAGCGATATTAGAAGGTGTCCGGATCTTCAACTCTCCTAAATTGGCAACTGAAATCGGAGAATATTGCGGGTTTAAAATGTACGCCATGATTAAGGGCTTTGAAGGCATTGAATTAAGTCTAAGAAATAAAGCAAATTATAAACTTATTCTCGGCCCTGATGAATTGGGTAATATCACCAGAATCAACAATATTCTGAATAACATCCCGGAAAAGCTATCGCAATGCAAGGATGAAATCGCCCTAACTTACGAACGCCTCGAAAACGCCAAAATCGAGCTAAATAAGCCATTTGCACAAGACGACGAACTAAACGTCCGCCTCTTGCGCTTAAAGGAGTTAAATAATCTTCTCAGCATGGAAAAAACAAAGGATCCCGAAGAAAATGATGTTGATATTGAAGAAGAAAGCAAAGAGCCGGAAAATATTAAAAACAAAGAAGCAAACGATGTATGGGAAATGGAAGCTTAAATTGGACTCTCTATGAATATTAATGCAGAAAGAGACTACCTAAATGATGACTGTGAAAGGCTGGGAACAGGAAGCCCAGGGTCTCCTGGAGGCTATACTCAACCATTATGGCTGCTAACACCAGCACCGGCCACCTTCGGGTGGTCTTTTTTTATTTTTTGTTGCATAAACAGTGCAACTATTTATAATAACTTGAAATGAAACCAAAATGAAGTTATAATAGCATTAAATTAATATTAAACTTTGAAAGAAGGAGTAATATGAAGAATAGTGTACTAAAAGGAGTTGTTCAGCCTTCCGATGTGGAACAGCTACTGAATAAAATGAATGGATCTTGGGTTTATGAATTTAAGGATGGGAAATATATTTACAGAATAAAAAAGACAAGTTCGACGACAGGTCATTTATTTTGGGAAGAATACATTGGTGGCGGAGACAGTATGGAGTTTGATTTTTGTATTAACGAGATTAATTCAGACGGGATCACTACTCTTTACATGGATATGGACAGTCTTAAAAAACATGGTTTAAGCCCAAATTTTACAACAATACCAGTAAATACATTAATGAACAAACAAAATTCGATTATCTTTTTCAAAGCAACCTTTAATAGGGAGTAAAACAAAAGGACCGCTGTTATGCCGGTCCTTTTTCATTTGAACTGTAAATTCTTTTTTCCAACTCAAGCCACTTTTGGCTATATGCTTTTTCAAGAGTATCAAGATATTTATCACGGTCAATTTCCTTTGCCACTTTAGATCGATAGCAAAAATGAATGACTCCAAGAGCCATATCACGAACCATTTTCAGTTTTTCCGTTTCATTGGCGTTTTCTATTTCAATGTGGGTGTCTTCCAAATAATGTTCGATTGTGCCCTTATTAATTTTCACAAGTTCTCCTCTAAAATAACAAGCGGTAGGTCGCCATTCCTATTTTTATTCAACCGTGGACAACGAATCGATTAAAGGGGAATATCGGAAACGTATTATTCAATAGTAGTTTTAAATGCAGGCATATTGGTTTGCTTTTTTTTTTATACATATTTGTCAAGAAAATTTCTTTACTTCCTAACAAAGTGGGTATAATATAGTTGTATATATAGATGCGTTGACGAAATTGACGTATTCTATTTTGTTTTAGTATTGCAAATGATTACAATTGATATTTGTAGTATATTTTGACGTTATTTACGATGTTGATTCATTTGATGACGTGTCTTTAGGAGGACTATTATGACAAGTATATTTGATATGGCTAATGCTTTTTTATCAATCGAGTCTATGACAAATAAAAAACTCCAAAAATTATGTTATTATGCAAAAGCTTGGTATTTAGCTTTGAAAAATGAAAATTTATTTGATGATGAGTTTCAGGCCTGGGTTCATGGACCTGTTAATTATGATTTGTACTTAGAATATAGAGAAAATGGTTTTAGTAAAATTCCAATGGTTGAATTAAAAGATTTAGGAGATATGCCGGAAGAAGTTATGGATTTTGCGCATAATATATTTCAAGCATATGGACATCTCACTGGCGGAGAGCTGGAAATAGTAACTCATGGTGAAACCCCATGGATTAAAGCTAGAGGATGTTTGGAACCCTGGATGTCTTGCCAGAATACTATTTCTGAAGAAGATATGAAAGATTTTTATCGAAAGAAAATCAATAAATAAATATGTGCGAATTTAAAATACAAATACAAGACAGACCATCTGGAGAAATTCCAAAAGAAAGCATTGATATACTAACGCTTAAAAAAAATCATATCGTGTTTTCTTTTGAAGCTGTTGACACAGGAGGTAAATATAATAAGTATTTTAATCTTGATGGTTCTTGCATTAGATGGGCATCAGATATGATGAAAGTATTTAATGAAGTTTCAAAAATGGGGAGAGCTGACGTTTCTTCGGGCAGATTGAATGGCGCCTTGAGAATTCATCCGCATGATCCTAAAAAGGCTGATTTCCAGCCACCAGATGGAATTGAGTCAAGCGATTTTATGCAAATTCGCTTTGGAGTATCAAAAGGTGGAGTTCATGGGGTATTCTATGAAAATATCTTTTATGTAATTTGGTTTGATCCACAGCATAATATGTACCCGGCTCCCCATCATAAACGGAAAAAAATTATCAAACCACCTAGTACGTGTTGCAAAGTAAGAGATCAAGAGTTGGAAGAATTGCAAAAAGAAAATATAAGATTAAAAGCGGATAATGATGCTTTTGAGGATATGTTTAAAAAAGAATATTAATGTTGATCTAACCGGTTTATTCGCCGGTTTTTTATTTTTTTGAAAAATATGCATTCTTATTTCAACTAAAGGGTATATAATTAATTGAAATTTCCAAGTCAAAATATGATGTTTGAAGGAAGTAGTTCTATGAGTGAAGAATCAAAAGCAGTTGAAGAGATCCCAATCATCATCAAGACCAATGGCAAAGCCTTCATCATAAATGAGATATTCATAGAATACCCTATCATTTTTTATAACACATTTCTTCTTAGCAAGCTGCTAGAACAAATAGATATAACGAAGAAGTTTGAAATAATTGAACGAATTAAAAGAGTGTCGCCTATTGCAGGGCCACATGTCAATCTTAGCGGACGGTTAAATTTAACCGGGAAGAAAGAACCTCTGGAAATTGATTTGCTAATTAATCAACTGAATGACTTCCTATCTTAATTGATAGATTGCATCTCTATTGAACTTTTGGATGATATGTGTAAACAACCACATATTGCAGTTGGTAAAGCATATGGTATCGTCTGGAAAAAAGAAGATTGTTTAACTTAAGTTAATTTGGAGAAGGGAGAACTATTACATATGAAAAAAAAAAAGTTTGTTAATTTTGGCTTTAAAGCCAAAATATTTAGTCTTATTATCTGTGTTGCCATTTTTGTTTTTTTGTATGTTTATGGTTTTAGGATTACATATAATCCGAAATTAGAGACGAGTTGGAATGCAATTGGTGCTATTGGACAGTGGGCAAGTGCTGTTGTTGGTATTCTTATTCCAATTGCAGTTGTGTATATACAATCAATTCTAGATCAAAATAAGAGAGAAATAGGAAAATCAAATTCTGAATTATACAGCGAATTCACAAAATTTAAATCAGAGTATTTAGATAAAATTAAAATCCTGTCTAGCTTAATAAACGAAGATGGAAAACCTAGTATTGAATTAGGCGTTTTAATTGATGCCGCAAAGTATGGCTATGAATATACTCTTAAAGAGAGAGTAATTAAATTTATTAATATCTCAATGGCAGCTCATACAAAGCAAATAGCTAAATACATAAACGTAACTGAAGCAGAAGCTTTCGATTTATTAGAAGAAATGGTTATGAAGGATGAGTCTATCTCTTGTGCTGGAAGACATATTCTTGTCACTGGGTGGCATGTAAAAGACAATATTTCAGAGATATTAAAAAAAGATAATATTTCAGAGATTGTCTGGATTGGTAAAAAACGATAACCGAAAAAGTTGATAAATAAGGAAAAGAAAGGAATACAAAAGATGAGTTTTTTTGATATGTTCAGGAAAAAACCTGAAAAGAAGATATACGAAGAGCCAACAGCCTTGATAAATGGTGATCCAGCCGAAAAAATGCTTTATGAATCTTTGAAAAAAAATAACAATAAAGTAGAATTACACTTGTTATACAATGAGTTTATAGAACTTTATTATAAAAAAAGAAAAGAGGGTGATGAATGGATTGAAAAATGCATCGATTTTTGTTTAAAGGATATTGAATTATATAGAAGTTTTGGAAATGATGATAAAAGACAACTTAGACAAAGTGCAAGAAGAGAAGCCACAAACAAGAATACAATCAATGAGATGTTGGAAATTGGTGAGGATTTAGTGCAAATGACAACTACTTTCGGTTGTTGCGCATTATGTGCAGAATATGAGGGTAGGGTTTATTCAATAAGTGGAAAGAATAAAGATTACCCGCCTTTAGATATTCCATTCAGTGGTGGATTTACCAATATTCATAATGGTTGTTCCCATTCAGTAACACCTTATATTCTAAAATATGACGATAATTCAGATAAAACGAAAGAGCAAAGTAACAGACCCTTTAATATTACCCCTGAAATCATAAGATTGAAAGAAAAATACAAAAAGGAATATGAACAACCAGATTTTAATATTAAATTACTTTCCCTTTCAAGGCTGGCTATCATTTATGAAAAACAAGGAAACTTTAAAAATGCAATAAATATTTGTAAAACCGCAATAAGTTTAAATATTGAAAATGATGGTACAAAAAATGGTTTTAGTGGAAGATTAAAGAAATTGGAAAGCAAACAAAGAAAAATGGAATCTATAATAAAAAATGGGATAGCTTGATAATGACATCGGCAAAGCCTATTGCACTGTTTTTAAAAAAGAAGAAGACTGTGTGGCGGTTCTCATGAAGCTGTATGTAGAATTGATAACAAAACAATAAATTGATGATATAACGAATTTCCGATGGACAATTTTTTTAAATTTTAATCTTTTTTTTAGTTGCAATAAAACATTTTTTGAATTATTATTGATCTATTATGTCTTAGTTTGTGTCATACACATAATGTTGATCAACAAAAGAACGATTTTAAAAGTTGTTTAAAACAATCGCTATTCATAGTAGCGGTTGTTTTATTTTTTTGGAAAAGTACTCATAATTGCACGTATTGTCTCACAAATTTCTCTTGTGAAAATACATAATACAATTGCAATAATATTTATATCCAGAGCTCTACCTCCCTTCGGAAATAGTTTCAATAAATTAAAGACTATTTATATTCATTGAAATATTTTAAGTCCAATCAAACAACCACGTGTATAACACTGGACCAGTATAGTACTATATGTAGAACTGAGCAATGTATTTTTTTGTATTTTTTCTTACATCAAGAAGAGTGCGTGGCTGAACTAATGAAAATGGATATTGAAGTAACCACTAATTTAAAAAAACGCTAACATTCTTGTTGTATGATTTAGATAAGTGTCATAACTTTTAACTTATGAACGTCTCGAAAACGCCAAAATCGAGCTAAATAAGCCATTTGCACAAGATGACGAACTTAAACGTCCGCCTCTTGCGCTTAAAGGAGTTAAATAATCTTCTCAACATGGAAAAAACAAAGGATCCCGAAGAAAATGATGTTGATATCGAAGAAGAAAGAAAAGAGTCGGAAAATATTAAAAACAAAGAAGCAAACGATGCATGGGAAATGGAAGCTTAAATTGGATTTTTTATGAATATTAATATAGAAAGAGACTATCTAAATGATGACTATGAATAAGGCCGGGAACAGGAAAATTGATACTAAAACAATAATTTGAGAAATACGGGGGTGCAGTGATGGCAGTAACATTGCGGCACCCCTGTTTTGTTATGGAAAAAATCAATGAACCCAAAGATATCGTTGAAAAATGTCAGGCTTCTTCTTGGAACAATGTTTTTGAATCATGCAAACATAAGTAATGGAAGCATTCAGGCGATTAAAAAAACTTTTTCAGGGTAACAATGATATAAAAGGATATAGAATTCAGAGGAGAAAAATGAGTGAAATGATGGGTGCTTATGTTACTCACGATAAAACGATGATAAAGGATTTATAATTCATGTAATTCGCAGAATTTATAAGCTCTGTATTAGAGAGAAATGCGAGAATTCTCTAATAAATGGAAAGTGAAAGAAAGGTGGAAACCATGGAAAACATGGAAAGAGGAAATGTATTAGTTATTGGTAATTCAGGAGTAGGGAAATCAACTTTGATTAATGCTGTTTTCGGTGAAAAAAAAGCAGAGACAGGATGGGGTACGAAAGGAACAACAGTTGATCTGAAGATATATGAAAGTAAAATAATCCCCTTCAGAATCATTGATACTATTGGTTTCGTACCATCATTTATTAAGGAACACAAAGCCATTAATGCGGTGAAGAAATGGTCAAAAAACAGTGCTAAAGAAGGCCACGAGGATAATAAAATTAATGTGATTTGGTTCTGTGTCGAAGGAACAACAAGTAAGTTATTCCCTGAGACAATTAAAGACCTTTCAAGAGCAACATCAATGTGGAAGTCAGTTCCTGTCATTGTCGTAATTACCAAATCCTACTCCGATCCTGAAAGAGAAAAGAATATCAAAATGGTAAACAATGCTTTTGCTGAACAAAAAAGATATTCAAAGAATTTGGCTAAAATAATACCTGTTGTTGCATCTACATATGTCCTCAACGATACAGCTTTTGCGGCTCCTCAAGGAATTACTGAATTAATCGATTCGACAAACGAATTAATGCCAGAAGGAATTAAAGCTGGTAAAAAGGATGTATTCACATTTAAACTTAACAGGAAAAGAGCCTTCGCACATAGCATTGTCGGTACATGCACGGTGTTAGGAGTTACTGTAGGAGCAGTACCGGTTCCTTTTGCTGATGCGTTAATTCTGGCGCCGATTGAAATATTAGAAATTAATAAACTTGCACAGCTATATGAAATAAATAAAGGTGAAGATTCTAAACAGTTCCTTAATTCAATAATAGAAGTTGGTACCGTGAGCATTGCTGCAAAGACTGCGATAAGTGCATTGAAGGCTATTCCGGGAATAAACTTAGCTGCGTGTGTGATAAATGCCATTATTGCAGGAGGTATTGTTGCTGCCATCGGAGAAGGATCAATATATGCGTTTGAAAAAGTATATATTGGCGAAAAGAGCGTGGCGGATATTGACTGGGTAAAGAAAGTGATGGAATTAAGATTATCATCACAATTCATTGAACAAGTAACGCTAATTGCAAAAAAGATTACAAAGATGGATAATCCTAAAGATATTGGAAAGGTTATTACAGATTTGTTAGCAATTGTATTTAGTGTAACGGACAATAAAAAAACAGTTGAACGATAAAGGCGCTAAATAACAACAAAAATCCCTGCCGACCGTATGATACGGGGACGTTTCGGGACCAGTGAGAAAGCCGCGTTTTTTTTGCTGGATTTCCAAAATATAAGAAAATTATTTTTAAAAAGGGCGTTTTTGCTTATTTCCCTTTTCGGGGGGATGGGCAAAAACATGGCCTAATAGCAGCTATGCTGGTATTAGGCCATGTTAGACCGTGACACCAATAAATATTACATTGCTTTATGATGATGGCTCACAAAGTTGTAATCTTAGTTGTGGCAGTACGCTGGAATTATACCTTTGAGGGCTCTCGCTACTGTTGATTTTAAATTATTGTACCTTAAGGCGGTAAACAAGATGCTTCGTTCTACTAAGATTTTAAATCCAAAAGAATGTGGTTGGAAAAATCTAAATTTTGGGTTCGGTGGCCCTATAATATTTGATACGCATTTCTTTAAACATGAAACAGCTGATATTGATTATGTACGTATAATAGCAGATAATTCTAAAAATAAGAATGGTAGTGAAATAAAGCAAGCTTCTAGCAGTATTGTTTCTACTATGTTATTTGGTTTATATGGAGCTTTAATATCTGAATTACAAAACGATTATGCTGTAGATGTTGATTTAGATATTATCATTAAGAGTGGCGTAGTAGTTGAAGTTAAAACTCAGGATAAGTCATTGTTAAAGTACTTAGTTAAGTATATGAAGGTAAACGATCCTAGAGCTAAATACAGAAAACAACGAGGTTTATAAGATGAACTACAGAGAGTTAACAACAGAACAAGTAATGCATATTGGGTAGTTTTGCCTATCCCGCCAAAAAGGTATATTAGGGGCAAAATATTTTATTAATATGGATTTTTGACGTTTTGAAAGTTACACAATGCATTTGTGTAACTTTCACTTTCCTTATTTAGCAACGATTTTGAATATTTTATATGAAAAGCATAAATTGAATGTTACTTAATACTAATAATTGATATTGTTATGTAACATAATTTCTACGTTGCTCCTAACTCATAACCTTAAATATGCTAATATACCTTTTTTGCGGGTAAGGTAAAAACACCCATATTGGCGATAAACTCTGCTTTCCAGCGGATTAACAACTGCTGAGATACATCATATTTTTTAGAGATCTCTGCGAACGTATATTCTTCTCTGAGAATTTCCAGCACGATGGCTGCTTTTTCCTCTGGGAATCATGTTCGTCGTTTTCTACTCATGTGTATAGTTTATCTTATTTTCTGGAATTTGTGTCCAACTATTTGTGAACATTATAAACCAACATTGCAAAAACATTAAATAAAGGAGAAAATTATGGTAAAATATCCAAATGTAACTGATTACATTAAGATACCTCGCATGCTTAAAAGATATAGTTTTGATGAAAAAATGAGAATTTGTAATCAGTTTTCAAGAAAACTGATGGATATGCATGGAATAATATCTGCGGATAAAATGGAAAAGCAACCTTATCCATGGGAACTTGAGACATTTTTATTATTTTGTATTAAAGCATCACCAGAATATCAACATGGAGACTTTAACGGTAAAAATGAAAATAAATTTATTAATATGATTAGAGGTATCCGAGATTTTACTCAGCCTGAGATGATAAAAATTGAAGGAACTATTAAATTTGCAGATTATTTTATTGTTGCAATGAGTTTGATTCAGTTTGAATCACAAGAGTTATTTTATTCTAAACTGTACAGATATTCATATATCTTTAACTTTAGTAATAGTATATTGAATATGAAAGATGAATTTATTAAGAAATTCGGAATAGAATATAATGA
>Ga0209748_1000081_pt1 | contig 62756 bp, 70 predicted proteins | sample BarGraIncu00421A_FD_185490 | JGI IMG/M metagenome (GOLD analysis project Ga0209748, IMG submission 185490) | Arctic peat soil microbial communities from Barrow, Alaska - Barrow Graham LP Incubations 004-21A (SPAdes) (version 2) | ecosystem: Environmental > Terrestrial > Soil > Wetlands > Peat... | reverse complement strand
TATTACTGGTTCATGCCAGAGCCCAGGAAGATGCATTTATGGCCGCTGGCTCCGGTACGGAACGTTTCGACGTTATGTACAACGACTTTGTTGTTCTGGGACCTAAAGCTGATCCTGCCCAGGTTAAGGTTAACGCTCCTAAAGATGCCGCAGCAGCATTCACAGCTATTGCTGCCGTTCCTTCAACCTTTGTATCCCGTGATGATAAATCCGGCACCAACACCAAAGAATTAGAAATTTGGCAAGCTGCCAACATTACCCCTGAAGGCGACTGGTACATAAGAACCGGTTCCGGCATGGGCGACACCCTCACCGTTACCAATGAAAAGCTGGCCTATACTCTGGCCGATCGTGCAACTTATGCCAATATGAAGGACACCATGTCAAATCTGGAAATTGTTTGCGAAGGCGATCCGATGCTTCTTAATCCTTACGGCGTCATAACCGTTAACCCAGCCATTAATGCTAAAATTAATGCTTCCGGTGCAAAATCTTTTGCTGACTGGATCATTTCACCTGCTGGCCAGGAGCTCATTGCTGCTTATAAAATCAACGGCGATCAAGTCTTCACACCAAGTGCAACCCAAAAATAGAAACTAAAAAAACTACTGAGATCCTGGGGGATTTTTATCTCCCAGGATTTTAATAATGGAGAAAAAAATGAACTATATACTCAACGGTTTTGCGGAGGCCTTTCGCCTTCTCATTTCTTTTGACCCTGAAATCATACAAATCGTTCTTTTATCCCTTTATGTTTCCTTTTCATCTACCCTATACGCAACCATTATTGGGGTCCCGTTCGGGATTCTTCTGGGAATTACAAACTTTAGAGGAAAACCAATCGTATCCCGTTTTCTTTATACCTTTATGTCCTTTCCGCCTGTGGTTATTGGTTTGTTTACGGCACTTTTTCTTGCACGCTCAGGCCCATTCGGACAACTCGGACTCATGTATACTCCCTCTGCCATGATCATTGCTCAAACCATTTTGGTAACCCCTGTGATCATGGGCATTATCTTTAATCAATCCACCACCCGTGGTTATGAGATTGTGCTTACAGGAAAAACCCTGGGAGCAGGGAAACTAAATACGCTTTTTCTATTAATTTTTGAGCTTAAAGGGTCCATTATGATTGCACTGGTTACCGGTTTTGGCCGGGCGATTTCTGAAGTCGGCGCCGTCATGATTGTGGGAGGAAATATCAGGGGAGCTACCCGGGTCATGACCACTTTCATTGCCATGAATAATAACATGGGGCAGTACAGCACTGCCATCGCAATGGGGATTATCCTCATGACGATTTCTTTTATTACCAATTCCATTTTATATAAATATATTATAGGGGATATTAATGAATATCGAGACTAAAAACCTGATTAAAACTTATAATGATACTACCGTTCTCAATCTGACCGATGAACACAGCCGCCTTTTTTTTGAGTCTGGAAAAATTCATGGCATTTTAGGACCCAACGGATCCGGAAAATCAACCTTGATGAAAATTATGGCTGGACTCATTCCCCAAACCAGCGGAGACGTTTTGTATGACGGCCATCCGGAAGATTTTGATACCCAGAGAGCCATTACCTATTCCAGTCATCGTCCCATCCTTTTTTCCCGTTCAGTTTTTGAAAACATTGCCTACCCTTTAAAGATTCGCAAGCAACCCAAAGATGAAATTCAAAGCATCGTCACCGAACTCCTGGATGAATTTGAAATTTCAGAGATTCAAAACCATGACGCAAAAAAAATTTCCGGTGGGGAATCCCAAAAAACAGCACTGGCACGAGCGCTTTCCTTTTCACCACAAGTTCTTCTGTTGGATGAACCAACCGCCAATATTGACCCTAAAAGCGTTAAACTCATAGAGTCGGTCCTCCTCAAACGAATAGAATCCCAGGGTCTTACTGTTATTATTATTACCCATAATTTAAGTCAGGCCTTCCGCATCTGTGACACTCTTACCTTTTTAGATCAGGGGAAGTGTCTTTACTCTGGACCCTCCCATGGATTAATTGAATCCTCAAATCCTTTTATCCATGAATTTATTTCCTTCAATACCCTGAAAGCCTGACTTCCCATCAAAATTTTAAGCTATCATTAAAGTAAAGTTAGACAGAAACATTTTTCACTTTGTTCAAACTTTTTTAGATGCCCACATTAATTTCTATTATTTAGGCATAGTTGGGGTACGGCAACGATTCGTGTAAAAAACAGCCACAAAATAGTACTACTATTTTATGGCTGTTTTGACGTACTATAAGAAAAGTCAGAATTAACTCAACTTCATATTATGGTTATTTTTATCCATTCATAATTCTTTTTATAAATTCAGTTTTCATATTCGTATATGTTACTCTGTCTTTAGGATATTCGTTGGCTAACTGCAATTTTAAATCCTCATACATCCAGAGTTAGTTGATTTCCCCAGAAAGGAAAATAGCTTTAGTTACAAGTATAGCCGCAGACAGTGGAGTCTTGCCGACAATCCGTCTCTGCGATATGAAGAGTTGAAAAAATTGATGGAGCCATGATCCGTTTTATGAATGAAAAAGCCATGATAGGCGTGGTTCCCAGGCAGTTATGGCTGGATCAGGATCGAAAGATTATTGCCTTCAGAAAAAATGACTGCCTCTATATCTTTAACTTTCACCCAACCGAATCCTATGACAACCTTGAACCATCCATGAAAATGGCCGGTTCAAGGTCGGCTGTACCCGAAAAGCAATTATCGATGCAATTGATAAAGCAAATCATCATCTACCTTCAAAACAGGCCATAGAGAAAATTAAGCAGATCTGCTACAAGTATCATTTGGTTGATGATTAAAGGTTCACTGTACATTTATATATATAACAAGCCGTTTGGTTATTACATGGTTCTTAAAAACCCACCATTATCATCACTTGTGTGCAATAAATAACCATCTCCCTATACCCCACAATTAACCATTTTTTCAGACTTTTAGGGGGACATTTAATCCCTTAAAAGCCTTCCCCTTAACCATAAAATCTAATCTCTAACCAAATTAGTTAAATCCAGACTATACTTATTACAGAAGGCCTTCACAGACCTTATTTCTCTAACCGTTAATGTGCTGTAAATATCATGAAAATCCCTTATCATCCCTGCATCCCTCTAAAGCGTAGACTAAATTCTTGACTGCTTCAGCATCTTTCATCTGCTTAGCTTTTCTGTCTTTATTTATAACCATTTTTTGCAAAGCAAAGGCTGCCGGATTGGGAATGGACACCGGAACACCCTCATATCCCACTGTTATGATATTTTTCTCAATAACACTCATGTGTCCCAAAGTCTCTAGCTTGCCAAAATTCAAAGAATCTACCACAGGGATAGGTTTACCTATCTGTTTTGCTAAAAACTCAACCTCAAACTCATCTTTTACTAAGGTCACCACACCATTATGCCTAAATGCCAAATCATACCCCTTTTCCTGAAAAGCGTCTACCAAGGCTATCTTCTCCCTGGGTTTTCTGATGTTCTTCACTAAAAAATCTATATCCATTGTTTTCGTCGTCGAAATGAAGCTTTCCACAACATTGCATTGTTCATAAAGATATTCAGCCCAAGAACCTATCAATATAACATGCTCAAGCAAACCCAAACTATCAAGGATGGTCAACGTTTCAATAAAACTTTCTTTATATAACATCTACCTCAACCCCTTCCTGGCTATTTTTATGTCCTCCTGTAACCCTCGTATTGTTTTAATGTACTCTTTACGCTTGTCTACTTGTCTCCTGACAGCCTCTACCTGATCACCTTTAACATATTCATCTACTCGCTTACCCTCACCATCTCGATACTTTAAATAGTAGTAGACCTTATCCCCCCGTCGTCTTTCATACAACATACCTTTTGGTAGCTCCTTAAGTCGCTCCTCATAAACTGCTATATTTCGTTCGTTTCGCTCGATTTGCTCTTCTAAAACGTGCCTAAGTGACATCTTCAGCCCTCCAATACTCTTTTTACAATTATACACCACAATTAGCATTTTTTAAAGCATTTGTGGGACACATTTCATTTATTCAAAAAAGCCTGTATTTGCCTTTTTAGACACCTTGAAGTGCCTCGTCCAAAATCCCACACTTTCCAATTTTTGCTGATAAAAATGATCCTTGCGGGTCTTAACACCCTTTATCAAATATACATATTAAGGCAGACTGTCAAACAATCTGCCTCGGATATAGATACTTATTTGTTTTGAACAAAAGTATTAACCGTTGATCCCGGTGCAGGTGCACCCTTAGCTACTAATTTCAATACCTTCAAGTCTTAAGCACTTACTCTCAGTGCCTGACATAGCATTGTTGGCTACATAAGACTGCCAACCAATATCCTGCACATGGGTACAATATTCAATACCACCACTGATTGAGGGATCAAGAGTAATGTTAAACACGATACCAATATAACCTTTATCATACCTTAAGATCCCTTTTAGTACCGTTTTTTCATTATAGTTTTGGCTAATTAACTAATTGTTAATTTCAATCATAATTTTTATCTCCTTTTTTTATTATTTTTTCATCAAACGATTATTTCTTATTTTAATCTACCAGATTTGGATAATATTTGGATAAATAAGAATCTCCTGAATATTAATCGCCCGACCAGTGTGATAGTGTCCGAAGTACCATCTTTTATATTGGGGTACGGCAACGCCCTTAAGGGACCTAATACCAGCATAGCTGCTATTAATGCAAGGGTAAACTTTAAAAACCAGTAAAATAGCCATTCTAAGGCAATGTTTTCCCATATAATTTTCATCATTTTTGAATAATGCATAATTTAATCAATACGTTGATATTACTGCATTTTAGCTTTTACTTTACACTTATAGCAGCTTCGCTGGTACTACCCCAAATAAAAAAAGACGTCCCTCAAAATTGGGGACATCTCATAGCCGAATTTTCGACTTTGATACTATCTGGGCTTTAATTATGTGCTTTTGTCTTGGGAACAATAGCCAAAGTATAACCTAAAGGATCCAAGAGTTTAAAGAGCGTGTCAATTCTAGGCGTTGCCTTTAGATTCTCCAGGCGTGCAATGGCAGGCTGCTTTAATCCAGTTAAATCAGCAAGCTTTTTTTGGGACAGCCCGCTTTTCTCCCTGGCTTCGATCAGCTTACCGATAAAAGCGACCTCAAATTCAATTTCAGATCTTTCTGAATCCGTTACAAAACTAGGATCATTATAAAGATCATCGAATTCTGTAAAATCTTCATTGCTTATTTTAATACTCATTATTTGCACGTCCTTTCTTTAAAATCTTTCATAAGAAGTTTTGCCTTAGCAATCTCTTTTACAGGTGTCTTCTGCGTCTTTTTGTGGAAATAGTGAAGCAATATAAAAGTATCGTCTTCATTTGCATTGATTATAACATATTCGTTATATATAAGTCAAAATAATAGAGATCTTAAAGCACTGTATATGGGAGCCATTAATATACGCCTTAATGTGTGATAGGCATAAGATTAATATATCAAGATATATTTCTATACAACAACATCAAAATCTGCTATAATGACCATAGAATCTATGGTGCATAGACTCCATAAAAAAAGTTGCGAAAATGAAAAACCCCCAGATGCCCGTCTGGGGGTTTTTCTCTAGGTTAAGGCCAAAAGACCCGCACCAGGGACACAATAGCAGCTGCCAGTTTTAATTGATGAAATAATGACAAACAAAAAACACTAACCGCACCTGATAAGTAGATTAGTGTTTTTTTTAAGAACAACTGGTTATTTCGGGCTAACCGTTCACTGGTAGCACCTTTTGTGTCTATATTATACCGCATTTGCAATTTTCTGTCAATATGACGTAGGGACACTTATTCACCATTAACCTCAATACTCCGGCTTCTCAATTTCTGAAAAAACTGTCGATATATAAAGTTCAATTTGATGATATCGCCCTGTTTCACCATATTTCTTTGCCTTCGGGTTTTCCCCAATTTACTTCGGTTGGTTTATAGTCATCCCCAAAACCAGCAAAGAGTTCTTGAATGGTCTTACGTTTTGCAACCGTCTTACTTTTTTTTATAATAATAGTTTCCCCTTCAACATAAATCTCAACCGCATCACGATCGGATAGGTTTGCACTGTTTAATAGGTGTTTTGGTAGCCGAATGCCCTGTGAGTTACCCCATTTTACGATTGTTGTTTGCATTTTTTATCACCCCTTCTATTAGTATACACATAGTGTATACTAATAGAAGGGGTGATAGTTAACTCAATTTTCGTCTTGACAACCCTTGCCAAATTGATACAATTATAAAAAAAGGAGGTGTATCAAAATTGAATAATGATGAGAAAACCTACGTGACTGTAAAAGAATTTGCAGACATGACAGGTAAAACAACTCAGGCAATTTACAAACGGATTAAAGAGCCAAGTATGCTGGAATTTGTGAAAATTAAAAACGGTCACACATTGATAAGCACAGATGCCTTGGATTTATTTAATATAAAAACGGCTGATAAACCAATAAAAAAGGATTTGCAAAGTAATGTAATTTTACCAAGTAATGTAAGCTGGGCATTCGATATTTTAATCGAACAATTAGCAACAAAAGATGTGCAAATCGCAGCAAAAGATGCACAAATCGCGGAGTTAAATGCGCGATTAAAAGAGGCCAATCAATTATACCAAAACAACCATTTATTATTAGGAACCCAGGACAAAAAACTGAAATAGCAGAAGTTTTGGGAATAGATGTTGCGGAATATTATTCCATTACTTAATATTTGCTTAAATTCTATTGGAAACGTTCAATTTTTCCATTAAAGCATCCTGAAGCACTCTGGACACATTAATATTTGCCTTATCTGCCTCTAAATTAAGCCAGTTCGGCAAGGTCACGTTTCGTCTAACCGTCTTATTGTCAAGCCGTCGGCGATATTCGGAAAAATCAACATCCACTAACGAAACAATGCTTTCGCCGTCATCGGCAAAGGTGCCGTTCAAAGCGTCAATTTGACTCAGTTTTGACGGTAGTGGAATTTCTTGATTATTGTCCTGGATGCAAAGACCTTTTAAACCAATGGCATCACGGGCCATATCAATCGCATCGGCCATATCGACGCCCTCGGTTAATATCTTTAAATCGGGAACTTCGACCAAAACAACATTTTCGGTTTGTGTGAAAATAACGGGAAAGATAGTTTTCGTATAGGCCTCGTCATCTTCCAGGCCTAGTTCTTTAGCAACTTCTGCCATTGAATAAGTTGTTTTATCAGGATCGGCCTCGTATTCTGCTATTACTTTTAAATCATACTCATCCTCTATTTTCTCAAAAAAAGCTTCTTTGATTGCTTCAGACAAATCAATACTGTGAAGCTTTGCATAACTTTCCATCCAGGCCTTTTCTTGATCCGAAACACTTAACGATACATATGCCATAACAGCCACCACCCTAGAACTCATAATGTGACCACATGCTTATGATAATAACAACTTTTTTATCCTCGTCTACCTTGTAAACTAACCTATGTTGCTGATTAATACGTCGAGAGTAGAGATCCTTATACTTACCACTCAACTTTTCATATGAGGGCGGGTTTTTTTGATAGGGGTTCTCCTCTAAGACCCGAATTAGCTTCTCAGCATTCCTTTTGAGTATAGATCTTTCTTTAATCTTACCCTTATCTTTCTGTGCGGCTTTTGAGATAACAATCCTATACCCTTTCACCATTCAAAATCCTCGCAACCCTCAATACCCAACTCTACACCTTCATCCAATCTTTCTTTCATACCCGGTATGCTGATCAGATATATTGTTTCTAACATACTATTATAATCCTCCTCACTTATAATAACAGCATTACCTTTTTTAGTGTTTACATTAATCACATCATTATATTCAACGGCTGAATTTAGATACTCAAATAAATTCTTTCTTAAATTAGTAGCATTTATATTTGTCATTTTTTCGCCACCTCCATTTGTGTACATCATAACGTACATTTAACAAAAAGTCAATCACACAGATGTGAAAAAACGCTCTAAACTTCGAATTTCCTTTTCAGACAAATAATTTTTAGCGACTGTCACATCCGACTGCAAAATCCGCCCGTCAGGCGCGTTTTTCCTTCAATAGCACCATGCTGAGTGGTCTGTTCAATTTATTTGAAAGTTAATTTGGATTGGTAAAAAAATGCGTCACAGTTGATTTAATAATAAGAAATGTTATAAGTTTTTAAAAACAATATTTAATGATATTATATTCCTAAACAATAAAATTTAATTGTTAACCAGATTAGGGGGTGCATTATGCCAAAAAATGATAATATGCTAGGAATTTTATGGATGCTGAATTCAGGTACAAAAATAACTGCAAAGCAAATATCCGAAAGGTTAGAAATAAACATACGATCAGTTTATCGTTATATGGATGCACTGTGTGTTAGTGGAGTGCCAATAATATCGGAGCCTGGTCATAACGGCGGATATAGTTTGCTTAACAATTTTATCCGAGCACCCCTGTTTTTTGATCTTGAAGAGAAAAAATCACTTTTGCATGCTGCTGTTTTTGCAATGGAATCAGGATATCCTTTTATGGAATCACTAAATAATGCAACATCAAAGTTAAAGATGTTTTCGAATCAAGAACAAGAAAAAGTTCTCAATCGTCATTTAGTTGGATTTGAAGTAGTGAGCCGTATTTGCGATCCAGCTGTCAAACCTATATTAATGGCACTCGAGCAAGCTGTTGCAAATGAATGCTCTATGGAAATTGAATACTGTACAGGTTATGAAGGGCATCCGAAGCATAGGGTTGTTGACCCCTATGGGATGCTTTACTGGAACAATAAATGGTACGCTATTGCATTTTGCCATCTTAGGAATGAAATTCGTAACTTTAGGGTAGATAGAATAATAAATATTATAAGCACTAAAAATACGTTTAAGCGTCCTGAAGCTTTTTCGGCACGTAAGTTTTTTACAGAAAGCTTATTATCGAATATAGAAAGTAAAGTAGGACTTTGCACTTTAGTAATTGAGGGCAAGTCAGAAGCATTGAATGACCTAAGTGCACATTGGTTTTTAGGATATCATCTGATAAAACGAACTGAATGCAGAACGATTTTTTTAATGGATGAATACTCAATCCATACCTATGTTCCTCATATTCTACTTCCATATGGTAAAGCAATAAAGGTGCTTGAACCAAATAGTTTTAAAGCTGCTATGGCATCAATTCTTAAAGATTTGCTGGACTATTATCTCCACTGACTGAATTTGTCAGTAAAGATAATATATAATTGATTAAGATGGAGCTTGAAACCATCCTGTGATAAATAGTACTAATAAAATGAAAGTGGAGGAATAGAAAATGAAAAACAAAGTATATCTTTATGTATTTGATACAATGGCAGACTGGGAAATAGGTTATTTAAGTACTGAAATCAATTCGGGAAGGTACTACAAAAAGGGATTAATGCCTCTAAAAATAGTAACTGTAGGAATTAACAAGAACCCTATTACTACAATGGGAGGTTTAGAAATATTGCCAGAAATTGAACTTAAGGAGTGTAGTATTGAAGAGACAGTTGCTTTGATTCTACCTGGTGGGAATACATGGACAGAAGCAATTCATGCTCCCATTATAAGAATGGCTGAAGAATGTTTAGAGAAAGGTATTGTTGTAGGGGCAATTTGTGGTGCTACAATAGGACTTGCTATGGAAGGAGTATTAAATAAGCGAGCTCATACAAGCAATGACCTGGGATATCTTAAAATGGTCTGTCCAAGCTATGCAGGAGAAAAATATTATAAGCAAGAATACGCAGTAACTGATAGAAGCTTGATTACTGCCTCTGGAATAGCTCCTCTTGAATTTACTTTGCACATATTGAAAATTCTAGAGGTGTTTTCACCACAAACCTTAGATTCTTGGTACAATCTTTATAAAACTCAAGATGCAAAATATTTCTTTGAGTTGATGAGCTCGATTCAATAGTAGAAAATTGAGTGAATCAAAGTTATTTATATAAATATAAAAGTATAAAGCCAAATGCGGAGTTGGAGATTATTATAGACTTTCAAGTGAGTCTGTTTCAAAGTTTATGTAAACTTCCATGATTGATATAGAATAAATATAAGTCATGGAGTTTTTTTATGGAAAGAAGTTAATACTACTCTGAAAGCTTATGAACCAAATATATCTATGCTTCTTCAAAGGTTAAAAGAACGCTATAAGGGGTAGAGCCAACATTTCTCTTATTCACACCAACAGGAACAAAAACGACTATAAATCAAGTAATATCAAGAAAAATTCTATTATATTATTAGCATTGCAAATACTCACTACCAATCACGAGAACTTAAATTGTTGATAGAAAAAATATCGAAAGCCATTAAGGAAAAAAATAGGTAATTCACTATGGAAGATAAGTATTATTTCTATTAAACCATGTGTCATATTCTTCGTAAAAGGCGCACTAACAAGGTGATAGCCTTTTTGTTTTGACTACTTTATGATCATCATATTTTGGCTACTTTGCCCATTGGACACCATTTAGAGTATAAAAATTAAGAACTTCATGATCTATAAATGGTTAGCGTATAATTTCCGCGTTTTGATGCCTATACCCCTAGAATAAATCCTACATGTTCAACGTATTGACATTGCACATAATTTATCCTTTAATATATATAATAATATAGAAAGGTGTGTTCAATATGGCTACAACAAACGTCACAATTCGAATGGACGAGGAATTAAAGAAACAGGCTGATGACTTATTTTCTGACTTGGGTCTGTCGATGACAGCGGCTCTAATTGCGTTCACAAAGCAGGCTGTTAAAGAACAGCGCATACCGTTTGTCATCTCTCGGAATGTACCAAATGCCGAAACGATCTGCGCAATTGAAGAAATTGAGAAAATGAAACGTAATCCCGAAATCAATAAGGGATACGATGATGTCGACGAGATGATGACCGAGTTATTAAATTGATCTGATTTATTCTGAACACGAATGCACATGACCTAAACGGATTGTGTGCTCTTTTTTTTTTTGATATTGGCGGATGTATATGTTATACAAATGTTAGACGATCGCAACCGCGGGAGGCTCGATCACTCGATTTTTAATGACCGGTGGTGCTGCCTAAGGTGGCTTTATATGCAACATAGTGCTTTTGAAAAGACGATAAATTTGTCGATCACAGCGATTGATCACAAGAATTATTTCTAAACTGATGCACATGGCCAACTCGGCTGTGTGCTATTTTTTTTATATGATTCGACGGCAAATTATGCTAAAAATATCAGCCAACCAATGAGTTGGTCGCACAGCGCCCAATAAGCTGTCACAACGTGGTCACTATTGTGCTAACTATGTGACAGGCTCCACAAATGACGCATCACCGTATGCCCGAAAATGACCAAAAATATGACCACAATTGTGCCAACACGAATGATGGTCGCACAACGCCCAATTCGGTGTCACAAAATGGTATTCATATTGGCCAACGTGTGACCAGTGATATAAAAGCTTGGGCACAGTTTGACCATTAATGGTCAAATATATGGCAACAAATGGCCTTAATGACAGTGACCACATTATGGTCGCATATGGCACCAATATTTGGACAGATGTTGGGCGACAGTTGCAATGGCATAATGTGGCAGTGTTGCGATGGTTTGCATATGGGCTGAATATGGTCTTAATAATGATGCAACAACGGGTTATAGATGGGTCGAACAATGGCACAACTGAGTGATGGTCGGATGCGCCCCTGTGAAGGTACATATTGTTGCACAACAATGAGCTTTATATGTCCAAAAGAACGACCAATACGTGACCAAAAGGATCGATCGGTATTAAAAAAGCTCATCGTGGTAGTATAACTTCAGCGTGTTTTTTAGCTGATTATGTTTCAGAATATGGGCTTATTTGGGGGGTCCTTTTTAGCAAATTATGCTTCGTGATGGGAGCATATTTTTAGCATATATTTTAGCAAAATGTCGCAACAATTGATGCAAGATATGGGCTTATTCACGGGGCATTTTGGAGCTTGTTTTGAGAGCGTTTTTAGCATATGTTTTAGCAAATGGGGTGCCAGGTCATGGACCTTTTTTGTGGCGAAAAGTAATATGTTATTTTTGAATAATGCAAAATATTTGATGCCTGTGAAAGCAAATAAACGATGGATTAGTGTTTATATGGCGCAACGGATTTTGTCACACGGGGGTTTATTATTGTAATAGGGCGTGACAAATGGCGTCGCAAATGTGTGGGCAATGGTGGAGCAAAATGTGTGGCGGGAGTGTTTTACATCCGGTGAGAAGTAGTGTGAAAAGACATTGTTTCTCGCTATTTTTGACACGGTTTTACGGCAGGTTTTTTATGCAATCAGACTATTTTGGGATCACGATATGGCAGGTTTTACGTGTCATATTCAGGTCGTATGTATGGGACATATGGCACTACCTCGGGGCAGTAATTTTTTATATAAAACTGTTGCAGATGGAGCATGCAACAAAAGCTTCGCGGGGCATCCTGGGGCATATATGAAGCACGATGTTAACACCTTTAAAACAACGATATTACAAAAGTGTTGACGATGGCAACGCTGCGTCACAAGGCCTTAAAATCCGTCAACGCTTTTTAACGGTGTGAAGCCATTTGAGAGGCCTGTTTCAACGAAAGTAAGAAACGTTGCCGAATTTGAGACGAATTTAGAGCCAAGTGTTGCGTAATGTGTTGCGTAAAAAGGATGCCTGAAAGGCGCGCCACCACTCACTTACGTTCCTGTGATGGAGCAAGGTGAAGAACAGTTTTTCCAATTTTGTAGAAAAGGTACGGAAAAGCTAAAAGGGCATAAGGGGAACTGACGCACCTCACTTCGTTCGGCACGGTCGGCATAGCCGACGGTCTGGCTGCTGTCGCACCCACTTTACCCATGCTGAAGCATGAGTAAAGCCCCTACTGCGTCGCTGTCGCGCCTGGCCTGAGAACCACCCGCCGGGGTGGTTCTCAGGTTTACCCTAAGCGTGGCACAGCCACTTGAAAAGGTGAAAAACATTTTTGTCAAAATGCTTCCATGGGGAGATCCATTCGGCTGCTAATGCGCCTCATAATTTAGCCCATAACATAACGATGTTTTTCATTAAAAGATACTGCATCCTGATCGCTACGATCAGGATGCAAACAATTCCCCGGCCACGGCCGCCGGGTGTAGAAATACGATGCGACCATTACTGGCATAGTATATTGCAAACCATTTGAATAATGGTTTTGGCATATTTCTAAAATGGTGTTGCGATATAGAAAAGCCGCAACATTTTTGTTGAAAATGTCTTGAGACGATGCTTCACGGGTAGCGATTTATCATGCTGATAATATCCCCCCACCTGGTTCAAATAATAACTGTAAAAAACCCCGATCGGCGTGTTAGCAAACAACCGAGCAAAAGCCACTGCTGGTGGCCGAGTGATTGATGAATTTGCGTGTAAAACTTATGTTGTTTTGCACGTAACATAATCTTGAAAAATAAGAAATTTAACAATAAAAAGGAGAACAAAAACATGAGTAAAATTATGACTAAAAAACGATTAACCAATGACGCCTTTAATGCGTTTCAAAAAGTAGGAAAAATATATTTGGGGTCAACCGTGTTTATTGCTGATCCATGTTATGACATGTCGGAACTATGTACGGTTACCATGGCTGGAATCAAGCCCGGAAACTATGAAGTGTTTGTTTATGTGGACCCGGATGACAAAGATATCGTTTTGGCTCAATTGGTTAACCATGAAGAAACATCGTTTAAAGAAAGGTTTGATGAACTGATAGGTAACATTGATGTCGATTCCGGAATATGTGGTATCGCTGATTATGATTTCTTCAAAGATTTTATTGCAAACAAAGCAATACGCGTGATGGACAAATTAAGTAGTGTGGTAAAAAACCCAGACTGATTGATGATGGTCACCTCAAACCCTCGATATAAACATCTTTAGGATTGGTTTAAAAGGTAGTTTTGTATGTATTAATTAACCCTTTTATCTGCGAACCCTTCGGGTTCCAAGATCAATTCAAAAGGTTATTAAAATCAAAAATAAATGAATGGAGATTATAAAAACGAATATAAGTTGGGTAGCAACAATTGAGGGTGTTCATGGTGTGGGTGAAATTAAAATAGGCATTCAAAAACGAGAAGACGGTCGATTTGATATTGTTGGAAAACAGAAAAACGGTGAAATTGCAGATTGTGAATTAACAGGAGACAGTATCAGAATCGTGTATAGTAGTGATGTGTCTTTTCAATGGATTGAAAGAACTAGATACCCGCGTCAAAAATAATAGAAAGTTGGAAAATAAAATGAACAAATAACACATAACACATGCCTTGCAGACTAAAATCTGAAGGTTTTTTTAAACATAGTAATATTGTATATTACTATCAAGAAAAGTGCGTAGTCAGTCACGGCCCCATTCTTATTTCAAAATCATAAAATAAAAAGATCACACGTTGCTCGCAGATATAAACTTTTTACGGGGCAATAATTAGACCGCATCACACTCGCCTATAGATGTATCAATATGCTCCGTATTTCGATTTTGAGATCTTTTATGGTCAAACCTATATAACTTTTTTTTAACAAAATAGAAGTTAAGGCAAAATTAGGGGCAATATCAACTAAATAACGGCAACAACAGCCGGTAATATCATCGAAGAAAAACAAGGGTTAACAAATTGGCAAAAACATGTGCCAGAACCGACAATTGCAATCTAACCGTACATTGATAAATTAATGCAAAGGACAGACTCGTGACAAAGGCCACATACAAATGTAAGACCGTGCCGTGGAGTAAAGCAAATACCCGTAACGAGCCAATATAGGTTGGAGGTAAACGTACTTCTGCCGTTGTTATATTTTTCGGAAATGTATTAACAAACTTGCCGTATATCAATATATTTGTATTATACATCATGGTTTTGTTAATCTGTTCAGTAGCAAGAGTTGTACACGATAGGATTTGTATATGTTTGTATATAACTGTATAGGTAAGAATATACAAGAAAATAGCATTGCAAAGCCATTTGGAGCCCTCTGTATAAATGTATAGGTTTTTGCGAAGAGTTATTACATATAAAAAATAAAATCATAAAAAAAACACATATAACTTTATAAAAAAAACTTATACATTTATACATAACATAATATAATACAAATATTTAATTTAAAAATAGCATAATACAGCCATTTCATCGCTAATCATCTTCTGGTTTTTCATTTTTTAAAACTTATACATTTCTTATACAAACTTATACATTTATATAAAAGATTATACATAATACATAAAATTACGGTTTTAAGTAAAAATATTAGTGCTTTTTATTTGTAAAACAATAAATTGTTACGATTTACTATTCATGAATTTGAGAAAATAGACAAAATCAACAATTTATTGCAAAAAATAGAACCCAAATCTAATTGGGTTCTATTTTCAGGTTAACTACGTTTTAATCCGGTGTATGATGTTGATAAATTATTAGGCATACCTATCCTACTGTAGTCATCACCCTTGTAAACTGTATTTGTCCAATTTGTCAAATTATACTCGCTGATCAATACTTCAGGCTTATCCATGTGGTTACGCGTAGGTTGCGGTGAATCCTTAATCTCCCAGATTTTGTCTTTTTTTAAAATTTCTCTGACTTGCTTTATAACTTGACTCTTCTTCGCAACACTTCCTGATGGATTATTCCGTCTACACCACGCCACGTACAAATCGTATAAAAACTGATACGGTACCAGATCCCACGCCAGTTTCGTAAGTATCTCACCGAGAAACTGCCGTACAGGGTCATTAAAGACTTTGTATTCAGCCATCAGATCCAAACACACAGCGGGTTCCGAAAACTCATCGTAGGTCATATTCAAGACTTTAAACAGCACATATTCCAACACTTCGGTTCGGTGCAGATAATCGTCCTTGATATACTTTCGTTCCTGGCCTGTAAAACATTTGTTAAACGGGATCAGCAAAAATCGTCGATATAATGATTCCGACCGATCGCCAAACTTCGGCAGATCATTCATACACTGTACCATCGCTCCGTTAAATTGAATTGTGATTGGCTCTTTAAATTTGCGATTGATTGTCAAAGGATCGCCTGTGATTACAGCTTTTAACGACCCTGCGGCCTTAGTAAAATCGTTTGTATCGTTCTCATCTGTAATTACAGCTGATATATGAGTCAACTGGCTAAGCATAAATTCTTTAGCAAAATCAGCAAAGGGAATTGATGCGCAACTGCTTTTACCGCACAAATTGCGCATCAGCTCGCACAATGTCCCCTTACCGTTGTTGCCCTGTACCGAATAAAAACAGATAACCTTGTTCCATTTGACGTGAGGTCTGATAGTCGAACCAATTACCTGCCACAGCAATAATTGTAGCTCCTTATCGTCAGAAAGTGATTCGACCCAGCTATCCACATCCCAGTCGGTATTGTCAACATCATTGTGAATCTTCGGACTCGTCGCCATGGGATTATAATCGACAGCCGATTTTGATGTAAATACATAATCAGGAGAAAACGGCTGCAACTGCTTTTTTTTATAATTAAAAATACCGTTGTTGACAGCAGTTAGATCGGGATCATCCTCCCGCCAGCAAACGGGTGCACTATGAACTAATTCATTAATTATTTCGTTCAACGCCTTGTCTGAAATGTTACGGTTGTAAGATTTAATTAACCGAACAAAAAACAATTTATCTTTTACATAAATACCCTCGTATTTACCAGAATTTTGGTAAACAACCAGATCACAATTGTCGTCCTGTTCAGTTCCCAACCACAGTAAACGCCTAACCTCATGCAATTTTAGAATAATTTCAGCAATAACAAAATTCCCAAGTTCCCTGGGACTCTTCCAATGGTATATTTTCGGTTTAAGTACGTTTTCCACTTCGAATTCACGTTTGAATAAGTAGATCAAGTTTGTCTGGATCTCCTTGGGTGTGGGTAAATTGTTAATATCCAACTCATGCAAATACGCAACCGTAACGTCCCCTAGTACGTCATTTTCTGTTCGTTCCATAAAAAAATACCTCTTTCATGTGTGGATTTTAGCATCACCCACCGCGAAAAAGAAGTATTGACAAGACTTTGTAATTTTGTTAAAATGGTTCTATAGTAATAATAAAAGTGTCTTGTGTTTCCTTGCTTTGGACGGCTGGTGATACTTGACATTTTTCTATTTTTCCACAACTTTGTTGAGGTTACAACGATATTCGTTGCAACCTTTTTTTTGCGTTTATTGGTAATAATTGATAAATTCTTTCATCATTTTTGACAATTGCTTTGCCTGTGTGGTTTCAGCTTTTTCGCTTGCCTTTGCTTGCCATCTGTCTTGTGGTGTTTCTTTATCTCCCAGCTCGATTCCATAAAATTGGAGAACGTACTGTGGGATTTTATCAGATGTTGTTTTTGATGGTGATGTCCTTTATAAATGCTCACGTTGCTTTCTTTTGTTTTTTTAAACGGCGCTAGTCCGAAATTTTTCAGCGATTCATTGTGGCTCTGCGACGTTTAGGACAAACCGTCGGCTATGCTGACCGTATCGAACGAAGTGAGATGCGTCGGTCCCACATATGCCATTTTTGGGCATTGATAGTCCTTTCTATTTCGAAGCACTTTATAAGTGCATTAACGCAGTTTATCTCATTCCGATATTCTTTTTGAATTCATCCATCCTGCTCAACGGCACATGGTTTTTTTCATCCGGTGTTGGACTAATAATTGTTATTGGCGGTGGAGTACTGAGAAACTCGATTACTAAATCTAAATTGATCAAGTGGCGGTTTCCCACCTGAATGCTTTGAATTTTCCCCTCCTTTATTAAGCGTCTGATGGAACTTTCACTCAATCCCGTGTTAGGATCCAGAGCCTTTATTTCTTTGGCAATTTCTTTCGCGATACGCATTCTAGGAATCATTTTAATATTTTCCTTTCATTTAATATTTGAATTGCTTCCAAAACCAACTTCTTATCCTCATCTAAAAGTTCATATCTCATTTTTCTTGAGAAAGCACTTTCAGTAATTCCAATTACTTCTGCGACTTGCCACTGGAACAATTTCGATTTTTTTATTTCTTCTTTAATATATCTATTTTTCAAGTTCGTCACCCCTTTACATTTATTATTGTTGTTGTTATTATATCACTATATGCTATTGAATGCAATATTTAATTATTAAAACAATTTATAGTATGCAAATATCATTTAGAGTTTTGTAACTATATCGACTTTTATATCATTCAGCTGTGTTTTATGCTTTTTCCAGGATTTATTATTCTATTTTAGGTGTTTTAAACCTATAAACCGACCTTTCTCTTTAATATTTAATTAAAAACCAAGTTAATATCATCCATTTTATTTTTATTAATTGATTATTTGACATTAAGTTGTTATAATAACATCAACAACAATATATAGGAGGTTTTCAATGAAACCCGTAAAAAATAAAAAAACAGATGTACCAATAGATAATAAATTTGGTGAAAGATTGAAGGAGTTTAGAACTGCAAGAGATATTTCTCAAAAACAAATGGCTGATGAAATTGAAATATCACCTTCATTACTATCAGCATATGAAAATCAAAAACCTGGCAATACAAAAAACCCCTCAATATTAACTGCTATAAAAATAGCAACAAAATATGGGGTATCGATTGACTGGCTTTGTGGTTTAAGTGATGAAGAAAAAACAATTAAGGTTACAAACTACATTGATGTATTTAGCAGATTTTTTGATATTAGTAAAAAAATTTATTTGAACATTGAACTTTGTGATGGAATAATTGGCGAAGAAGAAATCAAGATTGAATTTTCGGATCCGGTATTAACTGATTTTTTTAGAGCATGGGAAAGGGCAAAATCACTTTATGATGATAACTTAATTGATACCATTATGTATGACGATTTGGTAAAAGGGTTATTTAAAAGATATGATAAAAAAATACCTGATAGTGCAAAGTGTGACGGCACATACGAATCATAAGGAGGATTAACCTATGGCCAATATTGAAAAAAGAGGAACCGCATATAGAATTGTTGTTTCTTGCGGGTATGACACGATGGGCAAGCAAATAAAGCGTTATTCAACCTATAAGCCACCTGAAGGAATAACTCAAAAGCAATTGGATAAAGAACTCAATAGAATAGCGGTTGAGTTTGAAGAAAAATGCACCCTGGGTTACGTCCTGGATAGCAATGTAAAATTGATTGATTTTATTGAGATCTGGTTTAAAGATTACGTGAATAGCAAAAGCCTTTCCCCTGTAACCATTAACGGTTATCAGGCCCTTTCAATAAAAATTGTTGAAGAACTGGGTCATATCAAAATTGGAAAAATTACCCCTAAACAGGTTCAAGATTTTTATGCAAAACTTAAAAATAGTAATAGTGTAAAAGGTGGTGAAAAATTCAAGGTTACTGATGGTTATTTAAAATTAACATCCACCATGAAACAAAAAAATATATCATCAAAGGCCGGAATAAGTGATGACACTCTGAGGCGATTAAAAAAGGGTGGTAATACAACTCTTGCTATTGCTCAAAAGATAACTGAAGCCTTAGAACTGGATTTTGAAATATTATTCATTTCTACCAGTGAGAAAAAACTTGTTACCAATGACACGGTTTTGCATTATCACCGGCTTTTAAACAATATTATGAATACGGCTGTTAGGTGGGGCGTGATTCCATTTAATGTTATTGAAAAGCGTGTAGAACTGCCAAAAATCGAAAGAAAAGAAGCTCCATATCTTGACGACCAGGAAGCCTTTGAGCTGTTGGAATTATTGGAAAAAGAACCTATAAAATATAGGGCTGCAATTAACCTACTTATTTTTAGTGGTTTAAGGCGTGGAGAAATTGGGGGCTTAAAATGGGATGATGTTGATTTTGATAATGAGATCATTACCATTAAAAGATCATTAAAAAAAATCCCAGGTCAAAAGGCCTTTGAAGGTGATACCAAAACATATAAATCTATGAGAAGTATTAAACTTCCTCCTTTTGTTTTTGAGCTTCTAAAGGAATATCGAGTATGGCAGTTAGAGGAACGTATCAAGATTGGCGATCAGTGGCATGATACGGGTTATGTTTTTACCAGGTGGAATGGTGAACCAATGAATCTTGACACTAATGGCAAGTATCTAAAAAAATTTGCTGAAAAGCATAACTTAAAACCTGTGCATCTTCATTCATTAAGGCATACCAACGCTTCTATATTAATTGCCAGTGGTGTAGACCTTAAAACAGTTTCTACCCGGCTAGGTCATTCTAACGTGTCCACAACGGGTAATATATACGCTCATGCAATCAATTCTGCTGATGCAATAGCTAGTACAGCCATGGAAAATATTTTAATAAAGCACCCTGATAAAACTCTGTAACTGCGGTTATAGAGCTATTTTATTTTGCAAACAATCCCCAAATAATCCCCAGATCATTAATTAACAGTTCCGCCACTTCAATGTTCAGGTGCATTAGTTTGAATTCCCTGTTTTTTCCCATTTATCCTCCAATTTTTTTAATTCCGCTAAGCATTACCAAATTTGAATGATTCTTTTATAGATGGCAATTTCTTTATTATTAATCGCTTTATCCTGATGATGGTGCCCAAAATACCACTTTTTAAAATCTGCTTTTTCTTTGATCTGCAACAGATAATTCGGAAGGTAATCATTTTCATCTTTGGGGTATTGATTAACAAAAACCTTTGTGTCTGCTACGCAGTCATGAGTAATAATATAGTCAACTTTATTCTGATGCGCTTCCAGATTACGCAATCCTTCTTCCATTTCTTCAGGGGACGGTTGTTCTTCTTGCCACCAGGACACATGATTAATCCGATAATTTTGCCTTGTTAGATCCAGTACTTTCTGTTTCTTGTTAAAATTCGGATCATTCAGGTCAAGAATGCCGCCATCAATATCATGACTTTGGGCCCCGCCAAAAGCAAATATTTTGCAATCATCGATAGTAAAAACCTGTCCGCGCATCAGATGGATAATCGAAGGCCGAATAAACTGTACCTTTCCACCCTTCCATTTGACAACCTCAATTTCTTTGAGCATATCAAAATTTTCGTGATTTCCATCAACCCAGAGCGTCGTAAAGCTCTTATCATTAAGCCAATCCAGCCAATAGTTCTGATCGGGTGTGTCTTTCCAGTAACCAAAGTCGCCACAGACAATAACGTAGTCTTCTTTATTCAGTTCAGTCTGTTTTAAAAATGCTTTGGTTTTAAATCGTTCATAATCCCCGTGGCAGTCGCCTGTTACAAAAATCATTTTAGTCTCACTTTCTAATAAAGATCACAGTCCTCGGAAGAATATAACTGTTCTGATACTGTATACGTGTTTTCCTTTAAGTCAAAAACCTAAGCAAAACCATACCCCATTAACATTTTACTATTAATCTGAAGGATTAGGCTATTTGAATTTAATTTATTAACAATCATATTTTTTTACAATAGCAAGTAAAGCCATGGAAAATATTTTAATAAAGCACACTGATAAAGCTCTGTAACTGCGGTTATAGAGCTATTTTATTTTGCAAACAATCCCCAAATAATCCCCAAATCGTGGGTTTTTCCTTGATATTCAAATTTTATGCAATAAAAAAGAGAACCAAACGGCTCTCTTATGCTATTCTTACTGGAGCTAGCGGGCGGAATCGAACCGCCGACCTACTGATTACGAATCAGTTGCGCTACCATCTGTGCCACGCCAGCAGTAAAACTTACTGCCCTATCATAACACAAAATATCACTCCACTTCAATAGTTTTTTACCATTTACCCTTTGAAACATGAGCTGCGATTTCAGCTTTAGACATTTCTTTAATGATGTAGCACTTTGCTTCTGTTTTTTTGAAAATTGCCAGGCAATTCGGATCCAGATTAATGTCGATGCCTTTTCTTGATAAATGGATCATTCTCTCAGCCAATGTTACTAATTCCATGTGAATATCATTGGTAACGTATGAATCATAAACCTTTTTGGCTGCCTCTTCACTCAGTTCAGCATATTTGCTGCCGGGTGATCCGCAATTTGGACAAACCTCCGGTGGCTCAATGCCTTCCATCGTAAAACCACAAACACCGCACTTCCAAAGTTTTTTCATATTCGACTCTCCAATCAATTATTTTTTGTAAACAATTTCAGGTTATATAGGAAGTATACCCTCATTTATAATCGATTATCAAAACTTAAGAATAATAAGTCACAATAATTAATTTTTGAAGGCTTGAAGTTTTTTGCAAAAAAGGGTACAATTATCTAATATTCAAATCATAGAAATATAAAAATGCCTAGGAGGTTATTGAAAATGGGATTAGTAACATCGACCGAAATGTTCAAAAAAGCTTATGAAGGTGGCTATGCAGTTGGGGCATTCAATGTCAATAATATGGAAATAATCCAGGGGATTGTTGAAGCTGCTGAAGAAGAGCAGGCACCGGTTATATTGCAGGTATCTTCCGGGGCGAGAAAATACGCCAATCCTGTCTATTTAAGAAAATTAGTGGAAGCTGCTATTGAAGTCACAGGTTTAGATATCTGTTTACATTTAGATCATGGTGATGATTTTGATATTTGTAAGGCGTGTGTTGATTCCGGGTTTTCCTCAGTAATGATTGATGGATCAAAACATCCTTTTAAAGAAAATATTGCTTTAACTAAAAGAGTCGTTGATTATGCCCATGACCATGGTGTGGTCGTTGAGGCGGAACTTGGCAAACTTGCCGGTATTGAAGATGATGTCTCCGTTTCAGATCGCGATTCAACCTTCACCGATCCGGATGAAGCCATTGAATTTGTTCAAAGCAGTGGCTGCGATTCTTTAGCAATCACCATTGGAACAAGCCATGGCGCATATAAATTCAAAGGCGAACCCCGTCTTGATTTTGAACGACTTGATAAAATCTCAGCACTTCTTCCCAATTATCCACTGGTCCTCCATGGTGCATCCTCGGTACCTAAAGAATTTGTTGATTTATGTAACCAATACGGCGGACAAATCCCAGGGGCCCAAGGGGTTCCGGAAGACATGCTTAGAAAAGCTGCAAAGTCCGGAGTCTGTAAAATAAATATTGATACTGATTTACGTTTAGCCATGACGGCTTCTATTCGACGAATTTTCGTGGAAAATCCAGGATATTTTGATCCGCGTCAATACCTGGGACCAGGCAGAATTGCCATAAAAGCAATGGTTGCTCACAAAATTAAAAACGTTCTGGGTTGCAGTAATAAACGATAGTGAAGAAGCATTAATCTAACGCATCAAAATACGATTCATAGCAGTTATTTAGCAGATTTACTTTTTCTACCTTATCTGCATCCCGGGGGCCATCATTTGACGGCCCCCTTTTTGTATTAAATCTTTAGTCACTATCAGTCATCGGACGAAATCTTTCCCTTCAACCTTTTTACATGATATAATAGTGCAAAATAACATTAAAGGATAATCAATGAAAGAAATAATAATTACCGAAAATGAAAGCAATCAGCGTCTGGATCGCTTTCTGGGCAAGCTCATGCCCCAGGCATCCAAGGGCTTCCTTCAGAAAATGCTTCGAAAAAAAAGAATTAAGCTTAACGGTCAAAAATCCGATCCGAACACCATGATTACCCTGGGGGATAAACTCCAGATTTATTTCTCTGAGGAAACGATTTTAGGGTTTCGCCAATCGGATAAAACCGAAAAAACCGCTAAAAACAGAAATGTGCCTCTGGCTGTTATCTATGAGGACAAAGATCTTTTAGTCCTTAATAAACCGGCTGAGCTTCTGACCCAGCCTGACAAAACCGGGGAAACCTCCCTCATCGATTTAGCGGTGGCCTATCTTACTGAAAAGGGCGATTATGACCCCATTGAAAACCTGACGTTTACTCCGGCCTGCGCCAACCGGCTGGATAAAAACACCACTGGTGTTGTTCTGGTTCCGAAGAATTTTCAAACGCTTCAAATGGTGAACGAAGCCATTCGGGAGGATGCCACCAAAAAGGTTTACTTTGCCATGGTTCTCGGCGAGCCACCTGAAAAAGGTGAAATTGTCGGCTATCTTAAAAAGGATCCCGAGACCAATACTGTTTCTTTTTCGGAAGAGCCAACCTCGGACAAAGACAAAAAAGCCCAATTAAGCTACCAGAATCTGGGAGTTCGCAGCGGTTATTCACTTCTAAAGATCACCTTGGGCACTGGCCGATCGCATCAGATACGGGTGCAGCTTTCAGCCATGGGTTATCCTATTCTCGGAGATCCAAAATATGGTAACCGACGTCTTAATATTCGCTTGTATGAAGATTTTGGTGTCAGAAGCCAGCTCCTTCACAGCGCAAGTTTTACACTCATACCCATGAATAAAACCTTTGTTGCCCCGCTTCCACCGGCATTTGAAAAAATTCTCAGGAGTTTTGGCTTTAAAGCAACCCTTACCCTGGAGGCTTAACCAATGGCCTATTGGAACAGCCGGGGGCTTCGGGGCAGCCAATTGGAAGAAAGCTTAAATATGACCAACAAGATCTACCTGGAACAGGGACTGGCGGTGGTTCAAAAAATACCGACCGCCATAAAACCCGTCGAATTGGATCCCGGCAAAGGAACGATCAAGCTGGCTTATTTCGAGGAAAAAAGCACGGTGGATTATCTGGGAAACATCCAGGGAATCCCGGTTTGCTTTGACGCCAAGGAAACCAGTCAAAAACGTTTGCCCATTGCTAATATCCATAGTCACCAAATGGATTTTATGAAAGCCTTTGAACAGCAGGAAGGACTTTCATTTCTGATTGTTCACTTTAAGTTTTGTGATGAAACTTTTATGCTTCCCTTTATCACGTTAAAAACCTATTGGGACAATGCTCAGAACGATGGCCGAAAATCAATTCCCTATGCCGACTTTGATCAAAATCTGAGAATTTATCCTTCTCATAATATTCTCCTTCACTATCTGGAGACCATTAATTATTACCTTAATCGAAAGGAAAACAGAAAACCATGAAAAAAATAGCCAGCTTTACCGTTAACCACCTGGAATTACTCCGGGGCGTTTATATTTCCCGGATCGATCATTGCGGTGATAACAGCATTACTACCTTTGATATCCGCATGAAAGAACCCAATCGTGAACCGGTGATTAATACCGCCGAGCTTCACACCCTGGAACACATTGGCGCCACCTATCTTCGAAATGATCCCGTCCTCAGTGATGAGATTGTCTATTTCGGACCGATGGGCTGTCGGACCGGCTTTTATCTGCTGATGAAGGGAAACCTGACCCCCAAAGAGATTATGCCCCTGGTGCTCAAACTTTATTCCTTTATGGCCGAATTCGATGAAGCCATTCCGGGAGCCGACCCCAGAGACTGTGGGAATTACCTGGATATGAACCTTCCCATGGCGCGTTATGAAGCAAATAAATTTCTTGCTGAGGTTCTGGAAAACATTCAGCCTGAAAATATGAATTATCCCCAATAAAAAAAGCCCAACCGGGCTTTTTTTATTTGATCTTATTTCTTAGCAGACCTGTCTGATGTTTCTTCAATTGGTTTACTGACCTTTTTTTGTTGTTCTGTATCCTGGTTTCTTCCCATCATCCGGTCAAAAATCCGTGCTGAATAGATCTTCTTTTCTTTCTTGGCTTTTTCAAATTCTCTGGACTGCTTATTAATTCGATTCACCCATTTTTTTGCGTCATTCATCATGTTTTTATTGTCAGGATCAGGAATCACCGCAGTCCATTCCTGAAAGAGTTTCCCATTGAAAGTCATTGTTTCATAACTAATTGCCAAAACTTTATAAAATTTTTGGCCATTACTAATTTTTTTTATTTTCGCCTGGGCCTTTGTCCATTTATGGAAACGTCCCATAATATAAGCGCTATCCGTTTGAATGATCGTCACATATGGTTTTATCATTGCTTTATACTTAAACCGCTCGGGAAAGATCAGGGTGGATATCAGTGAAAAGCCTCCCACGACAATAAACAGCAGGACACTGAACCACTTCATCTCCGGAGAAAGGAAAACAAAGAGGATAATAGAAATAACGAGTTCGATTCCCAGAAACAGCAAAATCTTTTTTTTGCTGCCCGCTCTTTGGATTTTGGTCAATTCACTAACAAAAGCAGTATACTGTCCGTCGTTGTATTCCCAAACCAAAGCTTCATCTTTATTTTCTGAAAAAGCAATGAATTGTTTATAGCGGCGATAAGAAAAAATGGCATATCCCAGCCCAAAAACAATAATGAGGATGCCAAAATATCCAAAATAAAATTGAAATGGCGCCAATATCTTGATGGCAAATGGTATAAAAACAACGATGACCCCTATAGCAGCTGCTATTAAGGCTAAAATTATATTCTGTTTTTCAGGATTTTTCAATTCTTGCATCTTTTTCACAACCTTCTTATTTAAAATATTCTAAACCATGTCTAGATCCGACTGAATTTTTCTCTGACTGCGTTAATCTGACCACAGCTCATGGTTCCTTCCGGACACGGACCTTCCACACAACGGGGTCCTCCATTTTTAAAGAGAATCGGTGCGACTTTTCTACATGCTTTCAGCATTTCTGTGGCAAGTTCACGGATTTCCCATTGGGCCCGGTTACAACACCGCTGATTATAAAAATGCAATAGTTCCCTGGCATTCATGGTAACCACAATTTTAGTTTCGCAGGCATTGGGTAAAACAAAACGGGCATCTTCAATCCCCTGTTTTTCGGCTGTCATTACCGCCTGTTTTTCTGACATGCCACCGGCAACTAAAGTCCCGGTATGTTTTTCAATCAGCTTTCCAGCCAGAAGATCATAGGTTTTCTGGGCATTTTCCATTCCCTCTATAAAAGCAGCTTCCCCGCCGGGCAAATCTTTAATTTCAGGTGGGATGATATAATTGAACTGTCCCTCGTTCACATATCGTTGGGATTTCTGGCTAAAACTTGCCATCCGATGGCGCACCAGCTGATGGGTTAATGCCCGGCTCACCCCTTCAATTGCAAAAGTAAAGCTGGCATGTTCAATCGGTGATGCATGCCCTACATCCATTAAGCGATTTAAAAATCGTTCAACGTTTTCATCGGTGAGATCTTCCATTATCTCCCCGGCTCCCGCCTTGGAATAACAGAGTTTTGCTGCTGCAGCCACTAATTTTTCAGGCTCTGGGGTATGTTGGATCAATGTTACGCTTAATTTTGTTTCCATAGGATTCTCCTTTAATTTAATCATAATCCGGAATCTTATTGTATCATTCCTGCCATTATAGTACAATCATCACTTGACCAAATAACGCCTGCTTATACATGCATTTTTTTCTTAAGCATTTTTCGGGTTTTCTCAGGAATACGATGATATACCCCCAAAAGCACTGCGATGATGCAGCTTCCGGAAATAGCGACAATTAATGACCAGGTTAATTGAACAGATCCGCCCATATTGAAGCTGATAATGCTATCCAAACCAATGCCAAAAACAATGGTAAAAAGAATCAGATTCGTGGGAATATAAATAAACTGACTTCGATGCCGGGTATATTTAAACACCAGCATGAAAATACAAATATCCAAATAGATCAGCGTTGCAATGGGAATAGCATAGTTAAAATACCACCCACTCTGGCTCCCACCAATTAAATAGAAACACCAGGTTGCTACGAGCACAGTGATATAAGCTCCCAGAAAATTATACTTTGGTTTTAAATAACCCAGGGAAAAAAATACCACTGCAAAAATGCTCAAATCTGCCACCGCAATATATTTTATAAGGGCATGGTTCCCGGGATAAACTAAATAGACCACTCCCAGAATAACAAGGAGACTCAGCACAATAATACCAATTGAAAAAATCGCCTTGTTCTTTTTCTCCAGATGATCCTCACGGTAGGTATTAATGGCTTTGGGATATTTACGTCCCCGTGAATCCTGGGTCTCATCCACATCCGGTAATGGAAAATCACACAAAGGACAGTTTTTAGTATCGCGTTCAACTTCAACACCACATTTTGGACAATAAGCCATTATCTTCACCTCTTATTCGTTTCTATTTTGACATGAATTCCCAGCTGTCGTATTTTCCTGAAAAATATTCTTTCAATCACCGTTTCCCTTGTGGTTTTTCCAAATGAAAGTGAAAGGTTCTTATTATAGGTTACCATCACAAGTTTAAGCCGACTTTCGACGCTGGGAGGAGGATAAACCTCCAGGCTTTTAATATAAGGCATCAGTTCTTTCGGAAATGTCACATTCCCAAGGTTGGAAAGTCCACTGGTGTAGCCCCGTTCACCATAGCGTTTGTAAATCACCGGCATCATCAGCTTCTTAAACCAAAGCGGGATAATCCTTAAAAAAATAACTTGTTCATTTCTGACATTTCTTGATATATAGCGGTTAATATTTTTCGGGTTCAGGTATAAACCCATGTACCCCTTAATTTGCGCAATGATTTCCTCCCGGGTGTAAAAGCCCAGAGCCAGATCAATTTCAGGATTCAGGCTAATAAAAAAGTTTCTCAAGGTAATGGAAGAAAACATTTTTCGTAAATCGACAGGGACATTTATGGCAATCGTTTGGCGATGCTTCTTTTTTTCACTCATCGATGACGTTTGAATATATTCCTGAATGCTTTCAAAATACAAAGCCAATACAAATTGGGTAAGGGTACAGCCATATTTTCGTGCCAGTCCCAGAATCGGTTCCACAGGAACAATACCTGTGAGTAAAAGATATTCTCCCTTATCTAAAAGCTCAAAGGGAAAATGAAAGACCTTTTTGCTTCCTGGCGGCGGAGGTACCCCTTCCTTATAATGCACCTTAAAGGAGTCTTCAAATTCTCTGGGATCAACCTCGGAAAGAATGTCCATGGACTTTCCACGATCTTCAGGAACGATGCCCTTTTGCTCACGAAAATATTCAATAATCAGGGTTTGAAGAAACATCAGTCCGCCGCTGCCATCACAGGTACTATGGTTAAATTCAATATGCACATATGATTTATAATATAGCACCCGAAATGGAAAGGTTTTTCCCTGACGCTGTCGCATGGTTTTACAGGGATAAAAGGTTTCTTCCTCTACCTTCGGGAGTGCTTCAGTATGCTGATAATAATACCAGAAAAAGCCACGCTTTAAAGTTACCTGAAAATAGGGAAACCGATGAATGATTTTCTCCAGTGCCATTTGCAGAATAACAGGATCAACCGCTTCGGTTAATCCTACCGTTATCCGATAAACCGTTGACATCCGCGAGGACGCAATAGCGGTATATAAAGTTCCGGCATTATCCAATGTGTAGAATTTAAGATTTTGCTGTTTCTGTTCTATGATTAACCCCCTCCTCGCATGAAATTTTTCCGAAAGGTCAAAAGGAAGGCTTCAAAAATTTCCTGTTTTGCAGCCAAAGTCACATCCACTGCGACAAAGTTATAGCCGCCAATATCTTCCTGGCGCTCCTCGGATAAAATCACCTGCCATCCATTACCATAATAAACATCTTCCTCAACCCTGGTTGCCTGTATTGAAAGATACTTTTCGAATTCCCTTTTGGGAATGGACCGCATTTCAAGCTTTTTGACCACGAAACCATCCAACTCTATTTCTTGATTATCTATTTTTGTGTCTTCTTCTTTTTGATCCATGATTTCATATCCCGACCTTTCATTCAATTTTGACTTTATTTAATTTTATCACAAGGTCCTTAAGAAAACTATCACAATCTCTACCCGCCTGAGAAAGATTATCCCCGAATAAAAGAGTTTAATTAATTTAAATTAATAATATTTTCTATCACTTGTAACCTTTCGCTTTTCGTGATAGAATACACTCAATTGAATATAAACAGAGTAGATAAGATGCGTAAAGTGTTAAGGGATGGGAAGTTGCCTTTAAACGAAATGCGACCATTGCGATATCTTGTTGCTTCCGCTGGACCCCTGGACTAGAAAATCGAGGGTTGCGGAAGCATTGCTTAAAACTTTTTGTTTTATTTAAGTAATGCTTTTTTTATTTGGTTTTAGCAAAAACCATTCCAAACCGCGGATATAACCCAAGTTTGGCGATAGGAGAAAAATGATTGATCAAAAAAAAATCCAAGAAGCTGTTGTCATGATACTGGAAGCCATCGGTGAAGACCCAAACCGTGAGGGACTCATTGATACACCGGATCGAGTAGCCCGTATGTATGCGGAAATTTTTTCCGGTTTTGGCAAAACTGCCGAACACCACCTTTCAAAAACCTTTCCTGTGAAATCCGATGATGTTGTGATTGAAAGGGATATTCCTTTTTATTCGATGTGTGAGCATCATCTCATGCCTTTTTATGGCAAAGTTCACATTGCGTATATACCCAATGGCAGAGTAGCCGGCCTTTCTAAACTGGTACGAACCGTTGATATCTACACCAAAAAACCTCAGATTCAGGAATCCCTGACCACCGAAATCGGAGAAGCCATTATGGAATTCCTTCATGCCCGTGGTGTCATGGTTATTATTGAAGCCCAGCATCTTTGCATTAACATGCGTGGGGTTAAACGCCCGGGAACAAGAACCATCACCGCCATGCAGGCTGGTATTTTTGAAAATAATAAAGAGTTAAAGGACGAAGTCCATAAACTCATGAGCATTAACTAGGCATATTCTATGGAAAATTTAAAAAACACCAACAAGCTCTTTCAAAATGCCGACTATCAAAAACACTTGAAAAGCATTAAGGGCTATGAAGAAAAACGAAAGTTTTGCAGACATAATCTCTCGCACTTTTTAGCGGTAGCTCGTATTGCTACCACTAAAAGTCTTGAGGCTGGCTTAAGCATCCCCCGGGATCTTATTTATACCACTGCTCTTCTCCACGATATCGGTCGTTTTGTTCAGTACAAGGATAAAACACCCCATGAAATTGCATCCTACGACCTGGCAATTTCGTTGCTTGAGCAATTGGATTTCAATTCCGACGAAAAAGAACAGATTCTCGAAGCAATCCTGAATCATCGCAACCCGGAATCCCAGATGTTCAGCCACATTTTTTACGAAAGCGACAAGCTTTCCAGGGAATGCCTGAGTTGCCCGATGGAAAAGAATTGTGATTGGGGTTCAAAGAAAAAGAACCTTTTCATAAGGTACTAAAAAATCCAGATACCACTGGGATAAAAATAAATCAAAAGGAGGTCAACCATGCTTATTGGCAATAGAAATTTTGATTTAGAAAATGATATCGCCATTATGGGGATTTTAAATGTCACCCCAGATTCTTTTTCGGATGGTGGCGAATTCAATTCCCTTGACAAAAGCCTTCAGCACGTTGAAAAAATGATTAATGATGGTGCGGATATCATCGATCTCGGTGGTGAATCAACCCGACCAGGGCATAAATCGGTGGCAGAGTCCGAAGAAATTGACCGTGTGGTTCCGATGATTGAAGCCATTCGATGTCGGTTTGATATTCCCATTTCCATTGATACATACAAAAGTAAGGTTGGTGAACTGGCTATCCAGGCTGGAGCCAACCTTGTCAATGATGTCTGGGGATTCAAGCGAGATCCTCGTCTGGCTAATATCACAGCAAAATACGACGTTCCCTGTGTGCTTATGCACAATCGCAACGACATGAATTATAAAAATCTCATGGTTGACATGCGCCATGATCTGGAAGGATCCATTGATATTGCCCTGAAAGCTGGGGTTTCTAAAAATAAAATAATCCTGGATCCCGGTATTGGCTTTGCCAAAAATTATGAGCAGAATATGGCTGTCATGCAGCATTTAGAATTGATCCTGAAACTTGGCTTTCCTTTGCTTTTAGGCACCTCCCGTAAGGGATTCATTGGCCTGACATTGGATTTACCGGTGACTGAACGGATTGAAGGCACGGTTGCCACCACTGTGATTGGTATCATGAAGGGGGCATCCATTATTCGTGTTCATGATGTACTGGAAAATAAACGCGCCGCCATGATGACTGCTGCCATTTTGAAAGGAAAAGAATGGATAAACTGTATATAAAAGATCTTGAAGTATTTGCCTACCATGGAGTCTTTCCTGAAGAGAAGAGCTTAGGCCAGAAATTTCTTATTTCAGTAACCTTAAACTTAAACATGCGTGAAGCAGCCATTACCGGTGATCTCTCAAAATCCGTTCATTACGGAGAGCTTGCCCATGCCCTGGAAAAAGAATTTCAGAAGGAAAGCTATGATCTCATTGAAACTGCCGGAGAAAAACTCACTACCTATGTACTGAACAACTATCCGATGGTCTCGCTGGTTAAAATCATGATTAAAAAACCCTGGGCCCCGATTCTTCGATCAATGGATACCATCGCCATTGAAATTACCAGGGAGTGGCATCGGGCTTTTATTGGCTTTGGTGCCAACATGGGAGAAAAGCTTAAAAATATTGAAGCTGCCATTGCTCGCTTAGGCGCAATGGATGAAATTAGTATTCTAAACCAATCCACGATTATTGAAACAGAACCCTGGGGATACGAAGATCAGGATGCTTTTTTAAATGGCGTTCTTGAAATAAAAACGTTCTTACCTCCCCGGGAGCTTATGATAAGGCTTTTAGGGATTGAAGAAGAATTAAAGCGTGAGCGGACGATTCACTGGGGACCACGAACCCTTGATTTGGATATATTATTTTACGATAATCTTATCTCCGATGACCCTCATGTGATTCTTCCCCACCCCAGAGCCCATGAACGGGGCTTTGTCATGGAACCCATGGCGGAAATTGCCCCTTATTTCATTCACCCGTTGTTTAACAAAAACATGTCCGAACTGCTTAAAGAATTAAACAAAAATCTCGCATAGCTGCATTTGAGTTTATAAACAATAAAAAAGAGGCCAAAATTGGCCTCTTTTTTAATTGTCGACAAAGCAGAAAAGTAAGTCCTGGGGACAATGGTAATAACAAGTTGTCGGCATCATGGCGCACAGGCGATCGCCTGTACGAACATGCAGCCGACAACGATTTACCATTGTCCTCAGGACGGGTTTGTTCGTTTATTTATTCCCAAAGGAAATACCGTAAGCCGTGCGACTGGGAGTCGGGAGCCCGGCTTCTGAAAGGGTCACCCCTATTTTTTCTTCAAACCCGGAAAAAAGCTCAAAGAGCCTTTTTCCGGAATCCAGGTGAAAACCGTCTTCTCCGGGATAGATGCAATCAACCAAATCTGCATCATAACGTTTCTTGATATCTTTTTTCATGACTTCCTGGGCAAAGCCACAGGCAAAATTGCAAAGCTCCATTGTAATATACTGTTCCAGCATTTTCTCTTTTGTTCTGCAATAATTCTCAATTTCTAAACCAGAAGTCACAATGTTAGGAATAACCAAACCCCCATGACGAATTTTCTCCACTGCAACTGTACTGCAAAATAAAATATCATCCAAATAAAAGTGGTCAGCATCAATAATTTTAGCCTCAGATACTCGGTATAAAACCTTTGGATTTGAAATGTCTTTTGCAGCATCCAGGATTGTTTGAATGGGTATTGCTCGTTTCGATCCTCTTATCATATGGATATGTTTATAAAATTCTTCTTCATCTAAAGTGAACTCAAGGTTTGTCATTGCAATGATACTCATTTTATCTCGCTTTCGTAATCCTAGTAAGCACGGGCAAAATATACCATTTTTTCAGCAGACTTATCGCAACAAACACATTTTCCTTCATAAAGAACTTCCTGTTCATCATCAAAGGGAACACAGCGAATGGAAGTGCCTGTTTCTTCTTTAACTTTTTCTTCGCAGTCTTTATCACCACACCACATGGCCTTAATAAAGCCCGGGTTCTCATGTAATTTCTTTTTAAAGTCATCCAGATTTTCCGCGGTGGATGTTTTTTCCTCACGCATTTTTAAAGCTTTATCAAAAAGGTTTTGTTGAATTTCTTCTAACAGTTTTCCAACCGTTTCGGCAATATTTTCCAGGCTTACCTGAACCTTTTCTCCGGTATCACGTCTGGCCAGCACGCATTGTCCATTTTCAATATCTCGGGGTCCGATTTCCAAACGAATGGGAACGCCCTTCATTTCCCATTGGTTAAATTTCCAGCCAGGAGAATTTCCCTCAAGATCATCCACTTTTATCCGATATTTTTTATCCAGTGCTTTGCTTAATTCCCAGGCCTTGTCCAGAACCCCTTCTTTATGCTGGGCTACCGGAATAATAACCACTTGAATCGGGGCAATTTTTGGAGGCAATACTAAACCATTGTCATCCCCGTGAACCATAATGATACCACCAATTAACCTGGTTGATACTCCCCAGGAAGTATGAAAAGGATAAGACTGTTCATTATTTCGATCAAGGTAGGTAATGTCAAAGGCTTTCGTAAAGTGCTGCCCCAGGTTATGTGACGTTCCGGATTGTAATGCCTGTCCGTCATGCATCAGTGCTTCCATTGTATAGGTGGCGTCCGCACCGGCAAATTTTTCTTTCTCACTTTTTTTGCCAACCACCATGGGCATTGCCAACACATTTTCAGCTATTTCACGGTAAATGTCTAACATCTGCATGGTTTCTGTTTGGGCTTCTTCATGTGTTTCGTGAAGGGTATGGCCTTCCTGCCAAAGGAACTCGGAAGTTCTTAAGAATGGACGAGTAGTTTTTTCCCATCTTACCACAGAGCACCACTGATTGTACAGGTATGGCAATTGTCTGTAGGAATTCAGCCACTTGGCATACATACTGCAAATAATGGTTTCCGAGGTTGGTCGTATTGCTAATCGCTCAGCCAGTTTCTTATCACCACCATGGGTAACCCAGGCGACCTCCGGTGCAAAGCCTTCAACGTGCTCTGCTTCCTTTTTCATAAGGCTTTCAGGAATCAAGAGGGGAAAGTACATGTTTTCATGGCCAGTCTCCTTGAAACGTTTGTCATAGGCACTCTGGATCAACTCCCAGATGGCATAACCATAGGGTCGAATGACCATAAAGCCCTTTACCGGGGAATAGTCCACTAATTCTGTTTTTGAAATAACATCCGTGTACCATTGGGGAAAATCGACTTCCATCGAGGTGATTTCTTTGACATGATTATTTTGTTTTTTACCCATTTTTCTTCCTTCTCAGACATTTGTCTGTTAATTTAAAAGACCGCATCCTGAAGTAATCAAGAAATCCTCTGACAAACAAAAAAATCACCTGCGCAAGCAAGTGATTTTTCATATAGGTTATCGAGGAATTATTTTACTTCGATGCTTCCGCCTACTTCTTCGATTTTAGCTTTAATTTCTGCAGCTTCTTCTTTAGTAGCGCCTTCTTTAACTGGTTTTGGAGCTTCATCAACTAATGCTTTTGCTTCTTTTAAGCCTAAGCCAGTGATTTCACGAACAACTTTGATAACTTTGATTTTTTGATCGCCAACAGCTGTTAAGATCACTTCAAATTCAGTTTGTTCTTCAGCTTCTTCAGCAGCAGCAGCAGGAGCAGCACCGGCAGCAGCCATAGGAGCAGCAGCACTTACACCGAATTCTGTTTCTAAAGCTTTTACTAATTCAGATAATTCTAATACGGTTAAACCTTTTACGTCTTCGATTAATTGGGTTACTTTTTCACTTGCCATTTTATAATACCTCCAAATATTCTTTCTAAAATTTTAATTCAATTGTAAAACTAAGCTTGTTTTTGTTGTGCAATCGCATCTAATGCGACAACTAATCCACGCAGGTTTCCGTTTAAAACGTTGACGAAACCTGAAATTGGAGAATTTAAGGCGCCTAAAACTTGGGCGACCAAAACTTCACGTGGTGGTAATTCTGCAAGTTCTGCTACGCCTTTGACGTCTAAGACCTTACCTTCAACCATACCTGCTTTAATGACTAAAGCCTTATGTTTCTTTGCAAACTCACTGAATATTTTTGCTGGTGCTACCGGATCTGTGTTACAGAAAGCAATCGCAGTAGGACCTACTAAAACATCAAGAAGACCTTCATAACCAGTTTCTTTGGCTGCAAAGCGCATCATTGAATTTTTGTAAACCTTGTATTCGACGCCTGCATCTCGCGATTTAGCACGAAGTTCAGTTACTTCTTCAACGGTTAAGCCACGATAATCAACGAGAACCGCAGTTTTTGCGTTGCGAAATTTTTCGGCAATTTCTTGTACAACGACTTGTTTAACTTCAATCTTTGCCATATGTTATGTGCACCTCCTTTTAAAAATCGTATCAAAAAAGCTCACTCCACAGTGTGAAGAGAGCTTTATAATTCATATAAGCTTTTTCTCTTCAACCTCGGTAGGATTTATGTAAAACACCTACTGTCTATGGATGAATGATATTATTTGACAACGACGATATTGTATCATTTGTCATTTTCTATGTCAAGTCGATTCGGGTCTTCAGTTAAAATTTATTAACCGGACCTTAGATTTTTCCTGCATTGATTTTTATACCAGGGCTCATTGTGCTTGCTAAGGTAACACTTCTAAAGTATAGTCCTTTGGAAGCTGATGGTTTTGCTTTTTTAATTGTTTCGAGTAAAACAATCATGTTTTGAAGTAAAGCTTCTTGTGAAAATGAAGCCTTTCCAATAATAACATGGATGATGTTGGTTTTATCCAAACGATACTCAACCTTACCGGCTTTAGTATCAGCAACCGCCTTTGCGATGTCCATAGTAACTGTTCCTGATTTAGGGTTAGGCATTAATCCTTTAGGTCCTAAAACACGTCCTAAACGGCCAACTTTACCCATCATGTCAGGGGTAGCAATCATTATATCAAAATCAAACCAGTTTTCCTGTTGAATTTTTTCAATCATATCGTCTTCACCAAAGAAATCTGCACCAGCTTCCTCAGCTTCTTTTAATTTATCGCCTTTGGCAATAACAAGAACTTTAACTGATTTACCTGTACCATGTGGCAGAACGATAGCTCCACGAACCTGTTGATCTGCATGACGTGAGTCAACACCCAGTTTAATATGCAATTCAATGGTTTCGTCAAATTTCGCAGTCGCCATTTTTTTAACTTGAACAATTGCTGCATCAAGATCAAACAATTCCTGCTTATCATAGCTTTTTACTAAATCCTGGTATTTTTTACCTTTTTTCATTATAGCCTCCTTGTGGTATTAACGGTTTCCCTCCCACTTAAGGTTTTTCTAACCTTATAGAATTATTCTTCGATTGTAATACCCATGCTTCGGGCAGTTCCAGCGATCATTCTCATTGCTGATTCAACGGATGCTGCATTTAAATCAGGCATCTTTAGGGTTGCAATTTCTCTTAATTGAGCTTCAGTTACTTTTGCTACCTTTGTTTTGTTTGGTTCGCCTGATCCTGATTCAATCCCAGCTATTTTCTTTAAAAGAACTGCTGCCGGTGGTGTTTTTGTTATAAACGAAAACGATCTATCCTGAAAAACAGTAATCACTACAGGAATAATCATTCCAACTTCATTTGCCGTTTTTGCATTGAATTCTTTACAGAATCCCATAATGTTAACGCCGTGTTGTCCAAGTGCTGGCCCAACTGGTGGTGCTGGCGTTGCTTTACCTGCATTAATTTGTAATTTAATAAGTCCTATTACTTTTTTTGCCATGTTAACACCTCCTTCATTTTATTTTTGTATGTTTTCTCCCGCGGGAGCAAGCATGAAGAATTGTTTTCCCTTAAGCATTTAATTTCTCGATTTGTTCAAATCCCAGTTCAGCAGGGGTTTCCCGACCAAACATTGAAACATTGACTTTAACCTTTGATTTCTCCAAATTCACTTCTTCGATAATCCCGGTAAATCCTTCAAGGGGTCCTTCAATGACCTTAACTTCTTCTCCTACTTGCATGCTGATTTCCACACGCTGTTGACGGATGCCCATGCTTTTTAATTCAGCTTTGGTCAATGGCACAGGTTTCGAAGCTGGGCCAACAAATCCGGTAACACCACGCGTGTTTCTCACAACATACCATGAATCATCAGTTATGAACATTTTAATCATGACATAACCTGGAAATAGTTTCTTTTCTTTGACGACGCGTTTGCCGTTTTTGGTTTCCACTACTTCTTGTACAGGAACCTGAACCTCTAGGATCAGTTCCTCCATATTTCTGTTTTCTACTGTGGCCTCAATGCTAGCCTTAACCTTATTCTCATAACCTGAATAGGTATGGGCTACAAACCATTGTGCCTCATCGTGTTGATTATTTTCCATGGTTCTCCCTTAACTATTTATTGAGCAATAGCCCAGCAAGTGCCCCTAATCCTGAATCAACAACCCAAACGAGGAAAGTGAAAATTGAAACAATGCCTGCGACAACGCCTGTACGTCGCATCAATTCGTCTCTTTCCAACCAAGTTACCTTTTTAAGCTCATGGTAGACGCCTTTGAGAAAGCCTACTATTACCTGAAAAATATTTGGTCTTTTACTCTTATCGCTTGATTTTTTCTGAGGTTTTTTCTCATTTTTCGCCGTTGTCTGAGGTGCTTTCTTTTCCTCTTTTAAGAGGTCAGTCGCCTTGACTCCGGATTTTTGTGCCTGTTGTTGGGTGTTATTTATTTGTTTTTGTTTACTACTGTTATTCTTTGTTTTTTTATTTGTTGCCATGATATTCCTCTTCAGCCATTATTTCGTTTCTTTATGTGGTGTATGCGTTTTGCAAAATTTGCAATACTTATCCATTTGTAAACGATCAGGATTATTCTTCTTGTTTTTCATGGTATCGTAATTTCTTTGCTTGCATTCTGTACATGCTAAAGTAACTTTTACTCTCATTCCGGCACCTCCTACATACTTATATAAACACCTTAGGAACATGCAGGCACACGTTCCCTATTTTCATAGTCACTAACATAGAATACCATAAGAAACCTATTTCTGTCAATGAAAACATCAATAATTATCTCTGGTTCTTCTTCTATTTTTTTGCAAATAAAAAAAGGCTCGTGGCCTTTAAAATAACACTTTTTATTATACCAGTTTCGATTAAAATAATCAAGTCGGATTTGTTATTTTTACAGTTTTAATCCCCAGAAGTCACAGCCGAAAATATCGCCATCAATATCCACCACATCCGGGAGATGTCCCCAGAGTTCAAAGCCATGTTTTTTTGCCAGATTTATACTGATAAAATTACTATCAAAAATAATCGCTATCAAACTTTTATAGCCAATGTCCCGTGCGGTTGCAATAGCAAGGCTCATCAGCTTGTTTCCAAGACCTTTCCCCTGGGCACGGCTGTCAATATAATAACTGATTTCTGAAGCATACCGAAAACCTTCCCGTCCGCCGCGAAATTCCGTTAAGGTAACCCACCCCATGATCTCTTCGTCTTCCTCAACCACAAACATTGGATGTTGAGTCGATGAATGTTCAACAAACCAGGATTTTCGGTCTTCCATGGTTGCCTCACGAAGCTGGGCAGTATAAATCCGCTTTTCTATGGCTTCATTGAGAATATCCAATACCTGCTGGTAATCTTTTTCTTCTACTAATCGTATTTTCAACTTAAATCTCCTGTTTATATTAATATTTTCATCAAATCCGAAATTTCACTTTACTGTTATCGTCAACTGAGATTTATTTACTTGCGACCGATTTTTCCACGCCAGGCAATAATCACTGTCACGATAAAAATGATGATGATTACCCCAATGGTTGTGATATATGGTGACAGCACTAATGCCAGCCAGGCAATAATCACAGGGGAAGCCAGTGCGAAAAGAAAAAGACACCCAACGATGATAAAATATTTTTTATTATTTTCCATAGTAAAATAATACCTCCACCAATTCATTGTTTTTCTAAAATTATTAGTCGATCAAATAAAAACAACCCTGAAAAGGGTTGCTGAAGTTGTCAAAAAATGGTGCACCCGAGTGGATTTGAACCACCGGCACGCAGTTTAGGAAACTACTGCTCTATCCACCTGAGCTACGGGCGCATGAATTTCAAAGCTCATTATACCAATAAATCACTTTTTTGAAAACTATTATTTAAGAAATATTAATAAACTGGTTAAAAGAGGCCGGAATAACCTCTATTAACTAATTTACGCCATAATATTCTTCCATGGTTTTGCCGCTATTATAGATGTCTGTTGCCACATCAACGCCTACATAACGAAGATGCCAGGGCTCATAAGCATAGCCGGTAATATCTGTTTTACCTTGGGGATAACGTACAATAAATCCGTACTTATAGGCATTATCTTTAATGAACTGGCCTTCCGGCATGCTTCCAAAGCTCTCCAAAAGGTCAAATCCTGCGGAAGCACTGGTGACATCCATGGCTAAACCCATTTGATGCTCACTCATTCCCGGCCGGGCACTCACAAGCTCTGCCCCTTCAACCCCATAGGTCTGAACATTCCAATCATATAGACCTGCCTGGGTTTCATAGGTTCGATACCCAGAGCAGCAATAAAGCTCTAATCCAGCAGTACTGGCTGCCTTAAAAAGTCCGGTTAAGGCCGTTGCCGCAACCCCTCGAAGTTGAGTATCCCGGGTAGATGGAAGATCAACCGACACTAAATCATCGGGAACAAAGTCTGCAGAAATGCTGTGATTTTTATTGACGACCTGGGTAATTCCTTCATTTGAGCTTACACTATCGTTGATTTTCGGCGCTTCGGTTGTTACCGCAGTATCCGGTTCTTTAGTTTTTGACTCTGCAGGGGTTACTGTAGCCTCTGCTACAGTACTCGTCTGAGTTTTTGTATTTTTTGCATCTGCTTCAACCGTTTTTTTCTGTGACTCTGTCACTTGAGCCTTTTGCGCTTCCTTTGATGCCTGAATCGTTTTAGCTTGATTGTTAATTCCGATAATCGCCATCACAATAATGATGATGATTAACACCATCAGGCTGCCAATGGAAATAGCAAAACGTTTTTTATTCTTAATCTTCATTAATTTTAACCTCAATCTTTTCTTTCATTATACACTATGTTTTACTATTGAGATATTATTATTTTATTTTCTTCTAATTTTTGCAATAGAAAAAGCAGAACTCATAAAGTCCTGCTTTTAGTGTTTTTATAAAGTTTTTCCGCATTTCATAAAAAAAACAGAACTAAGAAGTCCTGCTTTCAAGCATGGTTTATTTTGATTGATTAATTTTAATTTATGCGGATTTTTTCAACTAAAAATGAATTTTCGCATCCGTAAATTTTCTTTGAACCGCTGTCATTTTTTCAATGGCCAAATAAATTTCCTGAGACACCTCATTCTTAGAGGTCCCCTTTAACTTATCCGCCCATTCCCGATAGCCGTCAATATGATCCCCGGTATGATTGATCCAATGAGCCAGGAATACTTTGAAGATTTCCTCTTCCTTTTGGATATTCGATACATCACTCATTTAAGCATCTCCCAGTTTCAATTCTCTTTTGATCAGAGCCACTGCTTCTCTTATCTGAAGCAATAACGGTTTTTGTTCCAGGGATACAATATAGTGATTTTCAGGTAAAATCGGAATGTAAATTTTTAGTCCGTCACTGTTTCCAATGGCTTCAACCATTTTCGGTGTAACTTCTCCCATCATTGCATTGGGAATGGTCATTGCAATTGAGCCAATGATAACATCGGCTTTTTGGACACTGACAGCAATGGCATTCTCGCCAGTGGCACCTTTATTGGCACCTTTTTTTAACATGGCAGCTGTTGCCAGCGCATTTGTTCCCAATCCGTATATTTCAATATATGAAGGGATTTCCTCTTTAAGGATTCCAACAATACGCGACCCAATGCCGCCTCCCATACCATCAAGCACAACAATATTCATCCAGTTAAACCGCTATTCCTTCAATAATAATCTTGTGTTTAAGAAGTTTTACTTCTTTGAGTCTGCCTTGAACAATTTTAGTACCGCCTAATAAATCTGACAGGGTTAAACTGCCATCATCATTTGGAATAATATCAACGACATAATCCATAATCTTTGTTTCTCCTTCAGGAGTAATCATATAAGCTGAAGATTCACACATGTTCATAGCCTCCTTTCAACATAATTAATGCTACACAGTCCGCCCTTTAACGCAAGGTTCTCAGGGCGACTGCATAGTTTTATTTTATCACATTAATCTTAATATTAAAACCGATCCTTTATATTTTTCCCAAATCACATAATAGGATCCATGGTTAATGCCGGGTGTCCAACTTTTTCCAAGTATTCCAATACGCCTTCAGAATCGTTGGCAATGGTTTCATCGCAAACCATGTCGCCAAAGTTTTCAATGCCGGTCATTTCAAATACGGCCTTATTTAAACGCTCAGCCACATCATCTTTTAATTCCTTTGGCATCCAGACAATGCGTTCCAAGCCGCCTTCAGCAGACATAAACTTCTTGGAGCCAATGAGGAAACGGCCATGACCCATGAAACCAGGTGTTTGAACCCCGCCACCGGTCATCGATGCAAGTTCACCGAAAGTCATACCTACTGGCGAAACATCCGGATGCTCACGGTTTACAATAACAACACCATTGGCTTCCGGCATAATACCGCAGATACATTCGAAACAACCGCAAGAGGTCATGGGATCTTCAAGGATTGAGTAAAGCGTTACTTTCTTAACTGCCCCTCGTGAAGCGGCATCAACGACTTCATTAACTGAATCCCAAATACCAAGACGTTCGTCAACGGTTTTTCCCTTGACAATCGGTTGATTTGGGCCCAGTGGATCAAGTTCTTTGGTTGCCTTGGCATCAAGCCAGGATACTGCACCGCAAAGGCCTAAACGTTCTGGTGTAATAACACAAACATGACTGGGAGCAAAGGATTGACACAACAGACATGTATAGAATTCATCAACACTTTCATCTGTCAAAGCGCCCATTCGTTCATCACGTTCAGCGTAAATTGGTTTAACTTCTTCTTCAAGAATTCGTTCAACATCTTCTGCTTTAGTGTAAATGGTTATTTGACATTTATCAACAACCTTGTCAAAATCGCCTCGCATTTTTGCATATAATACTTCACCGATATGTTTTAAACGGAAGCCTTTTTCATAGGCTTCTTTTGTTAAACGGATCCATACAATATTTCTTTGTCCAACATGCATTGCACCTTCAATATAGTTCATGAAGTAGTGAATACGTCTTTCAAGAACGGTTTCAAAATCTTTTTGCATTGCTTTGCCAGCAACTTCAATCTTAACACCTAAAGGTAAGCGTACAACGTCTTTTCCTGCAAACATAGGATCATCAATATCTGGTCCAACAATAGTTATTTTATGATCTTCAATGGATGCATAATCGACTGTTGTGACAATTTCCCAGGCTGATGTTTTGTTTCCGCCAAATTCAGCAAACATGGTATCCTTACGAACGCGTTCACCTTCAAAGGCTGATGCAACAGCAACAGGCACGTCAATTTTACTACTTACTTTAATTTTAATATTCCGTGCTTCCAGGGATGTTTCAACGGTTTTAGCATGGTCAGCTTCAGTCATCAGTGCCCCAGGAACTTCTGGGACGTCAACATCAGCAATCACAGGGAAACCCAGTGCAATCGCTCCTGCACCAACAGCAACCACGACTTCGTCAATGGGACCAAATGTGTTAACAAAAGCAGGAATACGAACTTTGGTGTAGGTCAAAAAGTCCCCTAATTTCCCAGGTTCTATAGCCCCAAAAATTAAGGCTGCACGAATCGCAACAGACACTGCATGAATCACTGAGGTCACTTCATGCCCCAATGGAATAACGCGATACTCCAAACCTACTTTTACACCGGCTTCCATGGCTTGTTCAATAATATTTCCCACCATGAAAGTCAATAGGCCTTTTTCCTGATAATCTTTTACAATAGCCGCCAGGGTCAAAGGGTCTGCTGATTCTCCTAAGAGAACTGCAATCCCCGGGATATCACCTGTTACCAATGGAACACCCAATGATCGAATAACCGGGTCCGGAACAAATCCAATCCCAGGTTCAACTGCATAAGGGTCACCATCTATATAACGAATGGCTTCGATGATTTCCGCACCGACGGCCGTGGCAAGACCTGCATTAAGTGCTTCTGCCAAGTCATCCTTATTGGTAATCAAACTTTTTAAAATATCAACTGCCGCTGGTAAATCTCCCAGTTTTTTTATTTTAACTCCAGTTGCCGCATAAATAATAGGTAGGAAATAAGCCGTATCCGGATACACAACCGAATGGCCTTCACCATATTTTTCAATGGCATCTTTGACTGCACCTTCTGTTAATCCGGCTACAGCATTTGAACCAGCATAAATTAAATCTGTCAAACTCATAAATTCTATTTTCCTTTTCTAAAGAAATTCAATACCCTCAGGCATTGTAATAATAATGTCTAATCTAACAATAATTGTTGTTCAAGCCTGCTAGCTAGGATAAAAGATCCTTTTTCGCTGCTACTAAGTGTTTATCCGCTTCAGACATTAAAGCCATTGCCTCAATGATATCTTCGGCTACTTCATTTTTACCCAGTCGATTCATTTTTTCAACCCATAAGTTATATTCCATAGCATGATCCTGATTATGGCTAACCCAATGATCTAAAAGAATACCTAAAATTTCGATGTCTTTACCTTCCAGATCCCCGGCAGGTTGTTGTTCATGAGTATGTGAATGGGCATGTTGATGAGCGTGTTCATGTTCATGTTCAGCATTTTGTTCATGTTCATTTCCATGATCGTGTTCACCGTGATGAGAATGACTATGGCACTGCCCATGTTCATGCTTATGTGAATGGCCTTCTTCGTTTTCATGCGCATCGTCCTGTTTATTTCCACAACAACCCTGGTGAGTATGCCCGTCATGGTGTTCATGGTGTTCGCCGTGACCGTGCATTTCTTTGTTTTTACTCATAATAATAACCTCCTATTGTTTGTATATTTGTTGTTATTGTATCACTTTTTTCTTAATAAACAAATAAACTGCATGTAATTTAAGCCATTACACAGGCTCTCACTCAGATTATAATGGCCAAAAAAGGCAGAACACTGATGTGTTCTGCCTTCATGGCTTAAATTTATTTTTAACAAGATGTTAAAATAAATTACATAATTGGATCCATAGTTAATGCTGGATGTCCAACTTTTTCTAAATATTCTAATACGCCTTCTGATTCACTGGAAATGGTTTCATCACAAACCATGTCTGCGAAGTTTTCAATGCCAGTCATTTCAAAGACTGCTTTGTTCAATCGTTCAGCAACATCTTCTTTTAATGCTTTTGGCATCCAAACAATTCTTGGCAAGCCACCTTCAGCCGACATAAACTTCTTAGAGCCAATGAGGAAACGACCATGACCCATGAAACCAGGTGTTTGAACTCCACCACCGGTCATAGATGCAAGTTCCCCAAAAGTCATACCTACTGGAGAAGAATCAGGATGTTCACGGTTTACAATAACAACACCGTTGGCTTCCGGCATAATACCGCAGATACATTCGAAACAACCACAAGAGGTCATTGGATCTTCAAGGATAGAGTAAAGTGTTACTTTTTCAACTGCGCCTTGTGAATCTCTTGCAACAACTTCGTTAACTTTATCCCAAATTCCAAGACGTTCGTCAACAGCTTTTCCCTTGACAACCGGTTGATTTGGACCCAATGGATCAAGTTCTTTGGTCGCCTTGGCATCAAGCCAGGATACTGCACCGCAAAGGCCTAAACGTTCTGGTGTAACGATACAAACATGACTGGGAGCAAATGATTGACATAACAGACAGGTATAGAATTCATCAACACTTTCATCTGTCAAAGCGCCCATTCGTTCATCACGTTCAGCGTAAATTGGTTTAATTTCTTCTTCGACAATTCGGTCAACATCTTCTGCGTTGGTGTAAATTGTTATTTGACATTTATCAACAACCTTGTCAAAATCGCCTCGCATTTTTGCATATAATACTTCACCGATATGTTTTAAACGGAAGCCTTTTTCATAGGCTTCTTTTGTTAAACGAATCCACGCAATGTTTCTTTGTCCAACATGCATTGCGCCTTCTATATAATTCATGAAATAATGAATACGTCTTTCAAGAACGGTTTCGAAATCTTTTTGCATGAATTTACCAGCAACTTCAACCTTAACACCTAAAGGTAAGCGAACAACGTCTTTTCCTTCAAACATAGGATCATCAATGTCTGGTCCAACAATGGTTATTTTATGATCTTCAATGGTAGCTGCGTCTCCTGTTGTAACAATTTCCCAGGCTGCTGTTTTGTTTCCGCCAAATTCAGCAAACATCGTATCCTTACGAACACGTTCGCCTTCAAATGCTGAAGATACTGCAACTGGACAATCAATTTCTGTAACTTTAATCTTAATATTACGGGCTTCCAGAGAAGTTTCAACAACTTTACTGTAATCCGGTTGGGTTAATAATAAGGTTGGTACTTCATTAATGAAGGTTTCTGTGGTTGCTGGGAAGCCTAATTCAATGGCAGCAGCACCGGCAGCGATAATCTTGTTGTCCCATGGTCCAAATACATTAACAAACGCTTTAACACGATCTTTAGTGTAAGTTCTTTGAGCCAGGAAATCACCTGGTTTAGTTGCACCAAAGATTAAGCTGGCTCTAAGAGCAACAGATACAACATGGATAACAGATTCGATTGCATATCCCAAAGGAATAACACGAAGGTCGACACCCATTTTTATTTTTTGTTCAACAGCCTGATCGATAACTTTACCAACCATGAAGGTCAATAACCCTTTAGTCTGGTAATCTTTAACAATACCGGCTAATGTTTCAGCATCAGGAGCTTCACCGATAATAACGGCAACACCAGGAATATCCTGAGTAACCAATGCAACACCGAATGAACGGATTTCAGCATCAGTCAGGTTACCTAAAGTACGAATATCTGCCGTATTTAAGTCATCAGCATCACGGCCTTTGTATGGGGTTGGATCATAAACATACTTAATAGCTTCAATAATTTCGCAAAGCATTGCAGAAGCAGTACCGGCGTCTAAAGCAGCTTGTAAGAATTTTGCAGGGTGAATGTATTCTTTGGCAAGAGCTAATGCTTCTTCAAGTTCACCTACATTGGTAATTCTCTTACCTGTGATGGAATAAATAACTGGAAGTGAATAAGCAGTACCTGGGAATTTAACGGGAGTTTCTTTTCCCTTTTCAGCAACAACCTTTGCAACCATTTCTTCAGCAATCTGAAGATATTGGTCTTGGCCGTCGTAAATAATATCAAAAAGATTCATATTCATATGGACTTTTTCCTCCTAAAATTAGTTCATTAAAACAAACGATTTCTGTTTTTTATTTCTTTTTATTCTTTACAATTTCCTGGATCCTTTTTCCAAGAGCAGCAATATCCGCTCTCATTTCAGGATCATCATAGGGTGATTGATTATTTCTATCCGTTTCAGAGATTGCATCACGATAATTTAAAAATCCGATGATGTTCTCTTCCCCGATTTTTTCTTTAAGAAAGGCGATGTCTCCGTCATTACGGATTTTATTGCCAATAACAAAGACTTGTTGTACACCAATATCCATGGCCATTGATTTAATTTTATTATAGGTTTGAATACTGCGCACACCTGGTTCAACGACAACAATAAAAGCATCGACTGCTCCGGCCGTTCCTCGACCCAGGTGCTCGATCCCTGCTTCCATGTCCATTACAACAACATCTTTTTGGTATAATACTAAATGACTCATGAGCATTTTCAACAAAACATGCTCCGGGCAAACGCATCCGGATCCTCCGGCATCTACGGTTCCCATTGTCAAAAGCTTTACCCCATTATGTTCTTTTGCATAACGTTCTGGAATATCAGCAACCTCGGGATTCATTTTAAAAAGAGTTCCGAAACTTCCTTTTTCAGCAACTGTGCGTTCCTCAACAAGATCCTTCATTTCCGAAATAGGGACGATGCTTTTAATCATCTCATCACTCATTCCAAGGGCAAGACCAAGATTTGCATCGGGATCAGCATCAACCGCTAATACATCAAATCCTTCATCGGCGAAATATCGGCTTAAACATGCTGAGATCGTCGTTTTTCCAACGCCGCCTTTACCTGTCAATGCTATTTTCATTTTTATCACCTGTCTGTCTTAATTAAATTAGATACCTAATGCAACTCGTTTAGCTTCGATATCAACCATGATTTTATCAACCGTGATCATTGGATCTATTTCGAATACAAATTTAGCTCCAACAACTTCTTCAATGTCTTCTGTCATTAACTTAACAAATTCTGGGCTACCCGTTACCTGTGGAATAACTCCCAAGTAAGTGTTAAGGCCTGAAGCTACAACGTAGTTAGCGATGGCAACGGCTTTTTCTGACATCCACTCTGGGGCAACCCCAACAACTGGAAGATCAGAGAAATCAACGTCTCTTTCGTTGGCAACAAGAGAAACAAGGTGAAGGATACGACTGATATCAACACAAGAACCCATATGAAGTACTGGTGGAATATTAACGCGTTCGCAAACTTCTTTCAAACCACGGCCACAAAGTTCTTTGGCTTCTAGTTTTAACAAACCGGCTTTAGCTGCAGCCTGAGCGGCACAACCTGTAACAACACAGATTACATCGCGTTTGATGAGTTCTTTCATTACAGTAATATGGCTTAAGTCATGTTCAACTTTAGGATTGTTACAACCAACAATACCTGCCGCACCACGAAGTACACCGGCATAAATTACATCTGTTAATGGTTTTACCCCGCCCGTTTTTTCAACAAGTTGGGTATTAACAACTTTATCCAAATGATCGATAATAGCTTCTACAGAATAGCCAATCATTGTTGATTGTTTGAAATCTGGAATCTCAACTTTTGAAGCATCTCTGTTTACGAAGTTTTCTACGGCATTTTTAACAATTTCATTGGCACCTGCCATTGCATCTTCTTCACTGAATTCGATGTACATACCACCGGAAATTTTCGCTTTTGGAGAAGTACTTACGAAATGTGTATGATACTTTTTAGCTAATGCTGGTAATGCTGGGAAAATACACTGAACATCCACAACAACGGCTTCAATGGCACCGGTAATAATGGCCATTTCCTGTTGGTAGAAGTTTCCTGCAATTTTAATACCATGTCTCATGGTAATTTCGTTACCGGTACAACACATACCAACAACATTAATGCCTCTGGCACCCTTTGATTTTGCCAGTTCAACTAATTCAGGATTTTTAGAAGCAACAACAATCATTTCAGCCAGGTTAGGATCATGTCCGTGAAGAACAATGTTGACCATTTCTGCGTCAATACAACCAAGGTTGGATTCAGAAGGTCTTGCTTGTGGTGTGCCATATAAAATATCCGAGAATTCAGTACCGATCATGGATCCGCCCCAACCATCTGACAGTCCAGTTCTCATGCCTCGCAATAACAAGCTTTCGATATCACTGGCACAACCCATATGTGTGGAGTGAAGAAGCGTTGTAACTTCCTGGTCAATGGCTCGTGGTGCTAGGTTTTCTTTTTCCCATAATTCCTGACGAGCCTTGGGAGCTCTTGATAAGAATCGTAGGGTTCCAAAAGGTTTACCAAATTCCATGAGTGCCATTTCAGCAAGTTCATGTGCTAAAGCATAGGTTTCTTTAGTATCAGCCCCTTCGATGCCCCATTCAGCAGAAATTCTTCGTAATTTTGCTTCATCTCTGATTTTAAATGGACCTTCTTCTTTAGTTAAATGCATTGCATGAACGATATCTCGGGCATGATCTGAATGGGCAGAAGTTCCTGCAGCTACCATTCTGGCAAAGTTTCTTGCTACGATTGTTCCGGCATTTGCTCCGCAAATCCCTCTTTCAGCGCCTTTTCCAGGTACTGGGCTAACGCGACATGGTCCCATTAAACAAATTCTACAACAAACCCCTGCTTCACCAAAACCACACTGAGTCTTCTGGGCGACTTTACGATCCCACATGGTTTCTACTCCATCTCTTTGCGCTTTCGCGATTAAAGATGCAGCTGATTTATCATAATTTAAAATTTCGTTGCTCATATTTTTCTACCTCTCTAAATTTTATAATTGATGTCACGGCATTATCTTCGTACAAGCATTAATTTTTACGACATTAATAAAACTTACACTTTACAAATATTTACAAATGTTGTACAATACTATCGAGTGACACGTTATACTCTATTCTTTTTGCTCCTGACTCATTCCATTTACTTGATGGCCAAGTAATGGAAACGAGTCAGGAGCTTTTTTTTTCAGTATTTTCAAATACCACTTTTAATCAAAAGAGGTATTTCCTAGAAGTCTAGTACAGAATCTGCATAAAGGATATTATTTTTGATAATATCACAGGCAACAATGGTTTCTCTTAATCGTTTATCACAAGGATTTACGATTGCAGAACTAAATCCGCATTGCATAGCCATTGCTAAAGTAGCGCAGTCTAAGATTGGACGAATATGTTTTGGTGCGCCGTTTGATATGTTACTTAAACCACCGGTTGTTAATAAACCCATATCGGTAATCATTTGGATTGCTTCTAAAATATCAACTACTTTATCTTGCATTCCCTTGATAACAATGAATAATGGATCAAATAACATATCAGTTGGCTCCATACCATGTTCCATACCACGTTCTAATAATTGTGAACAGTACATAATACGTTCGTCATTATTTGCTGGGACACCATCTCCAGAGCAAAGAGCGATACACATTGCATCGTTAGCTGCTGCTAAATCAAGATATCCAATACGATCGCCCGCATCTGCAGAGTTAACGATTGGTTTTCCTTTTGAACGATTGTAAACTTTGATACCAGCTTCAATGGCTTTCATGTTAGCTGTATCAAGTGCCAATGGCACATTATCAAAGTTTTCCTGAAGTAGTTTAACTCCCCACTGCATTAACTCTTCGCCGCCTCTTTCAGCAGGTCCGATGTTTAAATCTAAATAATCTGCACCGGCATCTAATTGTTCTTTAGCTCTTAAAAGAATTGGATCCGGGTTTCGATCTGCAAAAGCTTGACGAATCGCTGGAGAGATACAGTGAATTCTTTCACCAATAACCATGAATTTTGACATAATGTTCCCCTTTCGAATTAAAAAATATTTTTTAGAGTGTCCGGGATTACTCCCGGACACAGATTATAACCTATGCTTTAAGATCTCTTAAGAATTTAGGTATTTGCATTGCTTCGTTTGGTCCAACAATTATTTCCCATTCAGGTAGTAATTCAGCCAAGTCTCCTTGAAGAACAGCAACCTTACCAGGTAAAACAAGCTTACGTGAAGTTGTAAGATCAGCAACCTTATTTTCTTTAATGAAGTTAGCAATAACATTTGAACCAAATTTACCAGCAGCCCATGCAGTAAGAACTGAATAACCACCAGCATCTGGAATTGCTAGGTAAGCTGGAACTTTTGAACGTTCAATTTCGCCTGCAACTACAAAGTAAGATAAAGCGAAATCGACTGTAACCAGTACTGGTTCTTTACCAGTTGGTTTGTTGAATTCATATACCTTAGGTTCAACACGCATTGGTTTCTGAGGATCTGTGAAAATATTTTGTCTTAATGCAAACAGTGGTAAAGCTGCATTAAAATCTACTTCTTCCATAACGATAATGGAACCGTAACGAAGAATAAAAGCTGAAGCAAGTGCGATTTGCATATTGATATCGCCTTTTGCGATAACGTTTGTAAATACAACAGATGGATAACCGAATGTTCGATCATCTCCCTTGATTGCAGCAGTTCTGATATTAACAGCGTTTAAGTAAGCTTCTTTAATGGAAGTTTCTCCAACGTTTAATACCAGGTTCTTATAGCCTAATTTTTCAATGGCTTCAACTAAATCATGTAACGCTTCAATGCTATCAGCAGAAACACCAAGAACAGCGTCAGCAGCTTTTGCCACTTCAACCATTGCTGCAGTATTATCTTTGGTTGCACCCATGATAATTGCTTTTGCGCCGGCAACTGCAACAGCTGCTTTTGCAAGTTCTGCATCAGTTGTAATGATCATTGGAATTTTTCCTGCTGCTTGTACTTTTTTAACTAAAGCAACAAATTTGTCTTTATCAGCTGCAAAACGAACGCCAACAACTTCAACGAACATCATTTCACCAATACGGTCATAATGAACTGCTTCAAGTTTTGCGAAAGCTGCTGCTACTTCATCATCGCTCATTGCATCTGATAATTCAACGGCAAACAAATTTTTATGATTCAATGTTTTTTCATGTCTGAATAAAACGGTTTCTCCGCCAAGAGTTGATTCAGCTTCGCCGGATCCAACTTTGATTGATTTCATTGGAGGAGCAGTTGCTTCTGATAATAAATCCTTAGCTTCTGCTGAAATATATGGACATTTGTCAACGGGAACAGCGCCAGTGGCCACTTTCATTGAGAAAGCCATACATGTAGGGAATCCACATTCTTTACAGTTTGTTTTTGGGGTGAGTTTGAATATATCTAAACCTTTTACTGCCATTTGTATTCGCCTTCCTTTCCTAACCTATTAATCCAGCAATCAAGCTTTTAATTGTTTTAGCTGATTCTGGGTGTCTTACGATGATCGCATTTGATCCGCCAACAACACAAGCTGCTGCTGTTGAAACTTCCATACCAATACCGCGTGCTTCCTGATCGCCCCATTCTGGACTATCTTCAATAGGAGACACTGCTTCTTTAACGCCCCAGGAATCATCTGAAACATTTGTTATAATTGGTATCTGTAAGCTTTCATCATTTTGACCAAGGCCTGCAAGACGAATACGATCCATTGTAGAAGCAACGTATTCAAAACCGTAACCTGCTGCGGCTGATCCAACGTCCATCAGGATATCCTTGCTCTTAACACCTAATTGTGTTAAAAGAATATTTAATTGTTTTGCAAGGTTAATGTCTACTGCGGATTCAGCACAAACTTTTTGTCCGTAAGCCATTCCACCAGCGGCACCAATTGTTTTGTAATTGTCTTCAACTGCTGACATTAAAACAATGTTTTTACCTTCAAGAGCTTTTGCAACTTCTTCAAGTAATTTTTCATCTTTTTCTGCATTCTTGCATCCTTCAACTACTAAAGGTACACTAATGGCAGCTTCCACAGCTACTGCTGTTGCAACACAATTTGCGATAGCATTATCAGCACCGTTTGGATCGGCACTTGCTAATTTAAGCACTAAGAAATCAGCACCTGATTTTTCTACTGCTGCTTTTGCCCAAGCCGCTGGTTTCTTTAAATCATCTCCGAAAATTGTTGTGAAACAATCAGACCAGTCACCTGGGTCATCTGTGATCGCAATTCCAACTGCAGGTTTGAATCCTTCATCACCTAAGAATAGTAATGTTTTTTCGCCCCCTATGCTTATAGCTGCATCTCCAGCACCTATTTCGCATACGTTGATCTTGCCACTAAATTTTAGTTCTGCTTTTTTGTATGGCATTTTTTTGTTTCCTCCTAACCTGTTACCTTTTTCAAAATATTTATTCCAAAGCATTACACTTTAAAACACTCAGTTAAAACACTCAGTTAAAACCATTACATGTCCAGTATACTTAACCTGTATATATAAGTATACACAGATTGTACTATACTAGTTAAAAGTTTGTCAATTATTTTTCAGATTTTTATTTAAATTTCTCATGTTTTTTTGTGTTTATACAGAGAAAGTAAAGGTTTTCAATAAAATAATAAAAACGTCCCCTAGAATTGCTAAATCTTTAATATTTAAAACGTCTTTCAGTTTTGCATCAAAGAGAATTTGTCCTTCAGCACCAGAGGATCATGGTTTTTCACCAGATCCCTGCTGACAATATAACTGCTTTCAGAGAAATGCGGATCAATTTCCTGAATTTTAGATTCTCTCATTATTTTTTACCCAACTCTTTTAAAGCCGGAATGAAGATATCTCCCATTACCGCCATATCCTCTGCGCTAAAAGCAGTTGGAAAATTGGCATCAAATAAAATCTGGGCCTCCGGCGGAAATTCGTCATCGCCGATCCATAAAATAACGGTCATAAACATGTTGTTGATGAACTCAAAACGCCAGGACAAGTCACCGAACGCTTTAGGTTCTGCCTTCAATGCCGCCATCGCTTTTTTCAAACCCTCAATATTATAATTAAAGGTAAAGGCAAATCGTTTCAGACAACGTCCCTGAAAACATTCGAAATAACAATTCCCTCCGGAAACGTCCCGATAACCAATGGTTTCTCCTGTTGCCGGAACTCCTTTTGCATTAAGCAAATACCTGAGGATCATTGTTTTAAGTTTGTAATTATCGAAATCCTCACCCTCTGCATTGGTCACATCCCCCTGGGGATAACTTACCTGGAACTGATCTCCCATAACCGTAACACTATAAGCCTTTTTTTCTTCATCATAAGGACAAAAGCTTGTCTGCGAAATAAATTTGGGATCATGGTCTTTGATGAGTGCTTTATAATGATCATAGGGAATTTTATCTTTTCTTTTATCTTCAATGGCTTGTTCGTCACGCAAAGTATTTTCCATAACTCTCTCCTTTACTTTTTTTTAAGGGAAGGGAATAAATCCAGGTTGGTATGCGGAATAAAACAGGCCGCAATAAATTCATCCATATATTTGGGATGCACACTTAATTCCATGTAGGTCATGTTTTTGGATATTTCTTTTATCTTATCTTTGCCTTCACTCAGGGTCAGTGCCAGATAGCACCCCTGCATGGAGCTGTTTCCAATATAATAATATTTTTCAACTGGAATATCCGGCAGCATTCCCAAAGCAATGGCATTTTCAATGACCAGATTCGTCCCGATACCGCCGGCAACGTAAATGTTTTGTAAGACATCAATGGGCATTTCCAGACTTTCCATTAAAATATAAATGGCAGAAAACACAGCGCCTTTCGCCTTAATGAAGCTATCAATATCAATTTCTGTAATATAAATATCCTTGGAAGCATTATCCAGTTCCTTAGAATAAAGATAATATTGTCCAATACCATATTCATCAAAACGAACTCTGGGATTATTCAGATTCCGATCCATGCGACCTTTACCGTCAATCATCCCTGTTCGTTTCATTTCACAAATAAGGTCAATAATCCCTGAGCCGCAAATCCCAATAGGAATCGTATGCCCAATGGTGTTATAAAATGGTCTGTAATCCCCATCATTGATAAATACCTCTTCAATGGCGCCAGGAACAGCACGGGTCCCACAACTGATTTCCCCGCCTTCAAAGGCCGGTCCGGCCGAGCAGGCACAGGTCATCAGAAAATCCTTATTTCCAAAAACAATTTCTCCATTGGTTCCGAGATCAACCAGCATGGTATAGTCATCCCGAATCCATGTCGGCACTGCAAAAACCCCGGCGGTAATATCCCCACCAACATAACTGGCAACCGATGGCGCCAGATATATTTTTCCTTCAGGATTGATTTTGATCCCAATTTCAGAGCATTTCATTTCCGGTATATTGTTAATGACAGGAATAAAGGGCTCCCGTCTCAGATAATCAGGATTTATCCCCAGCAAAAGATGATTCATAGTCGTATTTCCAGCTGCGCAAACCTCATAAATATCTTCCGTGGATATGCCCATATTAAGTGCTATTTTCTCAATCAAGGTATTAATGGTTTCATCCACAATGGCGCGTCTCAGATTTTCAAGACCTCCGGGTTTTTGTGAATAAACAATCCGATTAATCACATCTGCCCCATATTTAACCTGGGCATTTCCCAAAGAGCTTTTTGTCACAATTGCATTGGACTTCATATCCACCAGGCAGGCCGAAACTGACGTTGTTCCAATATCCAGGGCAATACCATAAAGAACTGTTTTTTCCTCGTTTGCAGGCTTAACATCAAGAATTTCAGCTACATCTCCGCGTTTCAAATAAATAACTTCAATTTGAAAATCCTTTGCTCTCAATGCATCCGGAAGCTTTCTGATAACATCCAGACCTATGGAAATATTATTATAACCTAACTGCACTTTAAAATAGAGTCTCAGACGATCTTCATCGGAAATGCTGTCCTCTAATGTAGGAGGAGGCAATTGTATAACCTCAGACCATAGTCGACTTGCATTGGTCATACCCTGTTTAATCAACTTCTTACGGACGTAGGTAATGTTTTTATTCTCATTTACAGAGAGATCCGTGATTTGCATTTCGTTTACAAATGAGGATGCTATATCAGGGACTTCCACCTCAATATCTTCAATAATCGACGAATTACAGGAAAGCACGATTCCCTGGGCTGCTTCTTCTTCAGAAACATACCTGCTTTCTGTAGTTTTGACCTGTCCTTCTGTTATTTTCACCTTACATTTGCCGCAAGAGACATTTCCACTACAGGGTGAATCAATCATGATTCCTGCCCTTCGGGCTGCCTCCAACAAGTTTTCCTGATCCCTTGCAATAAATTCGAGATTCCGTATCCCCTTGACCACAAACCGTACTTTATGCATTTTCCATCTCCTATTTCCGCAGTTCCGATTTTAATACTGTCAGGAAGGGTAACCCTTCCCGCAAACTTTAGACAAAGCTATATTTTATATAATTAATGCAAATTATTATTTCTTAATTAATCCCAGTTTGTCCACAATAGCTCTTAAAGCAACCTTTGAAGATGAATCCGCAGGAAGGTCAACCAGAGGTTTTCCAATCGCATCATATTCAAAAACATTTTGATCCAAAGGTACAACACCGATAAGATCGAGACCTTGTTTTTCTATTTCATCGACAATTCCCTGGTTAAGAACGCCGCCTGGTACCCGGTTAACAATCAATTTAATCGTAGGTACTTTTAATTTCAGCTCTTCCACTAGATCTTTAATCCGACCAACCGCCTGGATTCCACGACGAGAACTGTCACTTACTAGAAGAAGTAAATCAATTTTCCCCAAAGTACCACGACTTAAATGTTCCATGCCAGCTTCATTATCCACAACAATATGCGAATAATTTTTTGCCAGAATATCAAGCTGATGTTTTAAAATTCCATTCACATAGCAATAGCAGCCAGCGCCCTGGCTCCGACCCATAACAAGAAGGTCATACCCGTTACCTTCAGCAATGGCTTGATTTAAACGCAGCTGAAAAAAATCTGACTTGGTTACGCCGGGAGGTAACGGCACTCCAGCCTGTTCTGCTTTATTAACTTCCTCTTTGATCTCGCCAATAGAAAGATCAACCTCTTCACCTAAAACTTCGTTTAAATTTGCATTGGCATCTGCATCCACAGCTAAGATCGGACCCAAGCCTTCTGAAACTAAATATTCAATGAGCATACCGGTAAGACTTGTTTTACCAACACCGCCTTTACCTGCAATTGCAATATTAAAAGACATAAATTTTTCCTCCAAGATACTTTCTTGTTCAATTTTGTTATTCTTCAATTCAAGTTATCATTTATGATTATACAACAGGAAAATCTGCTTCTCCTGAGAATGTATAGTTCCATTTATCAACGTGACTATAATACCATAATCATTTTAAATTTACAATAGGTCGTTCATACTTAAGGTTTGACCTAAGCCCGAAAAAAATGCCGTCAGCTCCTGGAGTTAAGAGCTGGCAGCATTTTTTTAAAACAGGTTAGGGAAAGACTTTGAGATTCATTTTTTTAAGTTTTCAGAAAAATGATTATGCTAACAATTTTGCCAGATCAGCTTCTGGTGTTGAAATGGCTCCGATATTATATTTTTCAATCAGTACATTCAGTACCTTTGGTGAAATAAATGCCGGCAGTGAAGGTCCAAGCAAAATATTTTTAATGCCCAAGGCTAAAAGGGTTAATAGAATAACAACCGCTTTTTGTTCATACCATGAAAGCACCATGCTCAGCGGTAAATCATTGACGTCACATTCAAAGGCACCTGCCAAAGCAACGGCTACCTGAATCGCTGAGTAAGCATCATTACATTGTCCCATATCCATGATTCTTGGCAATCCGCCAATGGTGCCAAGATCTAAATCGTTGAACCGGAACTTGCCACAGGCAAGGGTTAAAATAATCGAATCTTTTGGTGCTTTTTCGACAAATTCGGTGTAATAATTTCGTCCGGTTTTTGCTCCGTCACAACCGCCAACCAGGAAGAAGTGTTTGATCTCCCCGGCCTTTACAGCTTCAACGACCTTACCGGCAACAGATAAAACAGTGCCGTGTCCAAAACCGGTCATCAGTGTTTTTCCGCCATTAATCCCGGTCATTTCCCGGGCTTCACTGTATCCTCCCAGTGCCAGTGCTTTTTCAATCACCGGGGTAAAGTCTTTATCTTTTCCGATATGCACCATTGATGGGTACTGAACCACATCGGTTGTGAAAACACGATCAGCATAGCTGTCTTTTACCGGCATCAGACAGTTGGTGGTAAAAAGTATCGGTGCCGGAACATCGGCAAATTCTTTTTGCTGATTCTGCCAAGCCGTCCCAAAGTTTCCTTTAAGCTGCGGATAGCTTTTAAGGCTTGGATATGCATGGGTCGGCAGCATTTCACCATGGGTATAAATGTTAATGCCTTTATTCTTTGTCTGTTCCAACAGCAAATGCAAATCACGTAAATCATGGCCGGTAATAATAATAAACGGACCCTTTTCAATGGTTAAGGTCACTTCTGTCGGTTCCGGTGTGCCGTAAGTTTCGGTATTGGCTTTATCCAGTAGTTCCATACAGGCAAGATTCACGGTTCCGGTTTCTAAAACCAGCGGCAGTAATTCGTCCATTCCCATGTCTGAACCCACCGCAACCAATGCTTTATAGAAAAAGGCATTAACAACGGGATCATTGTAGCCTAAAATATCTGCATGATGGGCATAGGATGCCATGCCTTTTATTCCCAAAAGAATTAAAGTCTTTAAAGAACGGATATCTTCGTTTTCTTCCCATAACCTGGCCATATCATAGCTTTTTACCGAGGGATCAATATCCGTTTTCATTTTTTCCACACAGGCAATCAGAGCTTCCAGGCTCTCATCGTCAAAGTTGACATTGGTAACGGTTGTAAATAAGGCTCTTTTAATAGCAGCATCGGTTGTTTCCGTTGCTTTCGACTTTTGTACTGCCCGGGCCAAACCAATGGTTGCTCCCACTAATTTATCCTGGAGACCTGCAATTTGAGCTGTTTTACCGCACACACCTTTAACTTCACAGCCGGTGCCCTTTGCGGTTTGTTCACATTGAAAACAAAACATATCTTTCATGCTTGTACCTCTTTCTTTATTATTTGGCATTAAGAGTTAATCATCAGACTTTTGACAACTCTCTATTTCATCGCCAATTTTTTAGCTTATAACTAATATCTTACCCCAAATCAGTCCGATAAAACCTTTCTTAAACATTTTCTAAAACTTTACCATCGGTGGTAATGGTATAAACCTGCCAGGGAATCATTTTTCCGGAATTTTTCAGGGCCTCGGTAACCGCAGCTACAATCCCTCCACAACAAGGAACTTCCATACGTACCACTGTCACACTCTTGATGTCATTGATTTTTAAAATCTCGGTGAGCTTTTCAGCATAATCCACTGAATCCAGTTTAGGACACCCCACCAGGGTAATTTTATTTTTCATGAATCGATTATGAAAATCCCCATAGGCAAAAGCCGTACAATCCGCAGCAATCAGTAAATGGGCACCATTAAAATAGGCAGCATTTACCGGAGCAAGCTTAATTTGAACCGGCCATTGATTGAGCTGGGAAGTTGGTGCCTTAACCGCTCCCGGTTTCTCATCGGAACAACCGCATTCACAGTCTTCATTCTCCCGAACAATGGGTTTTGAAGAAGAGCCCGGGCATCCGCAGGCAAGTGGCTCAAGACCATCTTCCCCGACAATAACTTTTCTTTCAATGGTTTTAGCCTGGGTTCCCGGGCATCCACCTGATTTTTTTTCCGATTTCATTTTTCCGTCCTCTTTCTTTTTCATATTTTCAAGCACAGCGGCTTCATCATAAGCATCTGCTTCACGTTCTACAAAGGTGATGGCTTCGGTGGGACAGGTGGGAAGACAATCTCCCAAGCCGTCACAATAGTCATCTCTTAAAAGTGTCGCCACGCCGTTAACCATACCAATGGCGCCTTCATGGCAGGCATCCGCGCACAAACCACAGCCATTGCATTTATCTTTATCAATTGTAATTATTTTTCGAATCATCGTTTTTTCCTCCTACTTGATTTCTTGACCCAATCATACTATAATTTACCCAAAAGAGCCGTTGCATATGCAACATGAAGAGGAATTATGAAGAATAAATTTGAAATCTTAAAAAATGTTAAGTTATTTGAAATGGTTGAAGAAAATCTTGAAGCCATGCTCCAATGTCTGGGCAGCGAAGAAAAAAAATATGCCAAAGGCGAAATCGTGATTTTAACCGGGAACCCTGTGTCCTCAGTGGGTATTTTATTATCCGGAGGGCTTCAGATCATCCAGGAAGATTTTATGGGGAATCGTTCGATTCTTACGGAGTTGAAGCCCGAACATATTTTTGGTGAAACCTTTGCCTGTGCCGGCGTTACCGAGAGTCCGGTAACCGTCATCGCAACCGCAGACAGTACCGTGTTGTTTATTGGGGTCCAGCGCATTATAAACACCTGCCCTTCCAGCTGTCTTTTTCATAATCAGCTCATTGAAAATTTATTAAAGATCATCGCCCGAAAAAATATGCTGCTTAGCGGCAAGAATCAGCTATTATCCCAACGAACCATTCGTGACAAGGTTTTATCTTATCTGTCCCTTCAAGCCGAAAAAAAAGGGAATCCCCAATTTGAGATTCCCTTTACTCGAAATGAATTGGCGGATTTCCTTTGTGTGGATCGAAGTGCATTGTCCCGGGTGCTTTCAATTCTTAAAACCGAAGGTGTGATTGCGTACAACAAAAAGCAGTTTAAGCTTTTGTAACCTCAGCTCTCGACTGCTACAGCCTCTTCATCTGACTCTCTTTCGATATCCTGATAGAGGGTTCTTGTTACCACAATGGAATCCCCGCGTTCATATAACCGATCCAGATAATCGAGATAAGCTCCCGGCGTGATAATCCCATTAATTCTTAAAAGATCTATCCCGGTTTTACCCACCACCGTATCCACGAGCTTTACACAGTTTGTTCCCATGGCATAATAGGTTCTAAAAGGATTTCCAAACCTGAACTTATAAAAAAGAGCCCCTGTATCCTTGTACAATTGGCTGGAAGTATCATTGTAATCTTCAGGCTTCCCATCAATTTCGTCCTTTTCAGCTTGTTCTGCCAGAGGTTCCCAGGGAACTAGCTGTTCGATGATTTCATTAAGCTTATCCTGTACACCCTGCCTATGTTCCGGTGTCAGGGTCAGGCCATATACCATGAGGATTTTCTTTTCCACTTCAAGAGCCTGTTTAATGTGAGAGGCTCTGTCCATTTCCACCATAACACCATCCGCAAAGAATCCACCCAATTTCCAGGTAGCATCATCGTAATTTCCATAACTGTAAACCAGGTCTCCCTTACAAATATCCACATGCCCCATTCCGGGAATCAATCCCTTCCGGGTGTGAATATAAATTTCCAGATCGATTGACTTTTCCTTTGTCTGATCAGAAAGCAGCAGGAATGCATCCGGCTCCTCTTCCACTAATTTATTCACCTTGTTCAACATTCTTCTGGGCAGGAAAGCCGCAAATACCACTGGAAGTGCAATCCGAACGTGCTTCTTGATTTTCTGTGCGCCAGTATTCGAACCCATAAGGTTAACCAGAGCATCGCCAAAAATATTCAGCGAAAAGAGTATCAGATAAATCCCGAATATCAGCCCGAAAAGCCGCCCCTGGTTAGCGAAAAAAAGCATGATTATTCCCAAAGTTAAATAAATAAGTCCTGTGAAAAGTGTTCCAACCCAGGATGCGCCATCACCTCTGAGCTTTAAACTGTTTAAAAGCACTAAAAAACCAATGAGGATACCAAGGGCACCTGCAACCATATTAAAGGTTCCTTTGATGATTTGTGGTGTAGCAAAAAGGGCAATCCCACCCAACACACATAAAATCCCAATACACAGGTGTTTTAACCTGTGTTCACTTGTCTTTAAAAACACAGAAATGAGATACATGATTCCGACCACAAAAACCAAACCTGCAATGCTCGTCTCTATGATTTCCCAGGCAAGTTTTACGTCAAATAATAGAATAATACCGCTGACAAAAACAGCAATCGCGACCAATAGCCATACGACTGGTGCAGTGTTTTTAAATGTTACCATGAGATACCTCCTCTTTTTGATTCATTTTATCAGAATTAGTTCATGTACACAATGTTAATGTGAGGTATAATTCATGAAGTTCTAATAAGTTCCCTGCTGGTTAATGTACAAATTGAATAAAATTAGAAATAATGTTTGAGATAAAATCCTAACATATTATGTATTTAAATCCGTTGATACCTGCCTTCCCTGATTAACGTAACGAGAATGCCTGTAACCCGCATCAATAAGGGATACAGGCCCCGTTATGCAATTTTAACATAACGAGACAGAATGACATTGAAAAGTCCCTCTAAGGCTTTAGTATAAAGGGTTTTCAAAATTCCTCGTTACGTGTTTCCGGAAATGAGGTTGATAAGGAATTATCAGCAGAGTAGGACACACTGAACCATAACAGTAAAAAAAAGGGACCTCTCAATTTAAAATTCCCTTTTCTCGAAGAAAAAAAACGACATCATTAATTTTCATGGTTGTCACCAATTATGCGGTAGCGCCTTTTTTATCAATCTTTTGATACAAAATGTCGGCTTATAACAATCGAATCTCCTCGTTCTTATAATCGATCAAGATAATCCAAATAAGCCCCGGGAGTAATAATAGCGTTAATTCTCAAAAGGTAAATTCCAAGT